>OLXC01000327.1_pt1 | contig 17281 bp, 10 predicted proteins | sample 1673851 | NCBI WGS metagenome assembly OLXC01 (sample SAMEA103958130, study PRJEB25191) | human gut metagenome | biome: human-associated habitat [ENVO:00009003]; feature: intestine environment [ENVO:2100002]; material: feces | place: Germany | collected 2013/2015
TTCCCATGGCGGCGATCAGGAGGGTAATATAATATTTGGTCTTCATGTCAGTTATTGCAATAATTGAAATAAGTGTCTTTACAAAAGGCACATCCGGTTTTTATCGGATTCCTAATCCGTTTGCGGCATCCTGCCCTTCCAACAGGAGTAAAGGCAGAAAAATCATGGTAAAAGAAATGGACTAAAAAAGACCAGAATCATACAATATCAATGAAAATCAAATGGTTTTATTAAACAGCACATTAAGCGTCAATATTTTTAATTGTTATCGGATTAGGAATCCGGCAGGAGGTTGAACATCAGGGATAAAAGCAGGAGATGCCTTGCCTTATTGGAAATGATGGAATATCGAGAGCAACGGCCATTCATTCCTGAAAAACGAACTGAAATTGTTCCGCGGCCTGTTGACCGTGAGTGGGCGGAAATTGAATCGATTCCGACATGGCCTCCGTTTCTGCGGGGAAAGAAGAGAGGGGGCGGCTGGAGACTTTGCGCTTTCCGGATGTGAGGAAGAACAGGAGAAAAGGCCTCTCCGTTGGGAATTCCGTTCCCGGCCCGCGGTTCCTGCGGCCGGGTGAAGGAGGCCCGCAGTCTCCGGACAGGACGGGGAGGCAGTTGGAGAACCGGCGTTTTCCCCATGACCGGAAAACAAATCCTCCGGCAAGCCGTACTTGCCGGAGGATGAAAAAACAGTCAGGAAAATTCCCTGTTTTAAGGGGCGCGTTTTACTGCCTGGCAGGGCCGTCCATGATAGCCTTGTGGCTCATGTTCCAGCCGCCGCCCAGGGCCGTGTACAGGGAAACCAGCGTGCTGGCGTGCTGGTAATAATACTGTGAAAGCTGAATCTGAGCGGGGTACAGGTTCTGCTGGGCGTACAATACTTCAATGTAATTGGAAAGGCCCGTGCGGTAGCGTTCAAAGGAGAGTTTCACCGCCGTGTGGTAGGCTTCCACGGCCTCGGACTGGGTGGCGGTGATGCTGCGCAGCTTGTCCCTCTGGATAAGCGTGCTGGAAACTTCCGCCAGGGCATTGAGAACCGTTTGTTCATAATCGTTTCTGGCCGCCAGGAATTCGGCCTTGGCCGCCTTTTCGGAAGCCGTCAGCTTGCCCGCCTGGAAGAGGGGGCCGGTCAGATTGGCTCCCAGCCCCCAGCCGCCGCGGCGCCCCTGCACGTGGCGCAGATCCGCGGAGGCGAGGCCGCCCGCCGCCGTCAGGGAGATGGTCGGGAAGTAATTGGCAATGGCCACGCCCACTTCCGCATTGGCGGCGCGCAGCTGGTATTCGCTCTGGCGGACGTCAGGCCTTCTGGAAAGGATGTAGGCCGGAATGCCGGCGGGAACCTTGACGTTATAGGCAATGTCCCGGGTGCTGCCGGAACGGCGGATATGGCCGGGAGCGCGTCCGGCCAGGACGGAGACCGCGTTTTCCAGATTGGCGATTTGCACCTGAATAGCGGGAATCTGGGCCTGGGAGGAAGCCAGGGCCGCCTTGGCGGAAGCCACCTGGAGCCTGTCGCCTACCTGGCCTTCAAGCTGTTCGTCAAACAGGCGCAGGCTTTCGGAATAGGATTCCACGGATTTCTGCACAATGGCAAGCTGTTCGTCCAGCTGGAGGAGCTGGAGATAGGAATCCGCCACCTGGCGGAGCAGGGAAAGCATGAGCGCGCGCTGGCCTTCTTCGGAAGCCAGATAGTCCGCACGGGCAGCTTCCGTCATCCGGCGCGTTTTGCCCCAGATATCCAGTTCCCAGGAAATGCCGGCGTCAAGTGCTCCAGGCGTCAGTGTGGTTCCGGTAGTCTGGACGATGCCGCCTCCGGTATAGTTGGAGCCTTTGCTGACGGAGCCGGAATAATCCGCCCACGGGAAGAGCGGGGCCTCCGTGATGGTGATGTACTGGCGTGCCTTTTCCACGCGCGCCATGGTAGCTTTCAAATCGCGGTTGTTATTGTAGGTGTCCGTCAGGAGGTCCTGAAGGTCCTTGTTTTTGAAAACTTTCCACCAGGGAAGGTCCGCAATGGATTCCGTCGCCGCGGGGGCTCCCCTGAATGCCGCGGGCATGGGCATGTCCACCGGTTTGAAGTCGGGGCCCATCATGCAGGAGGAGGCGGCAAAAGCCGTTCCCAGCAGGATGGCGCGTGTGATGTATGGGTTTGTTCGCATATGCGTTTAGTCTGTTTTTAGATAGTTGCAGGGGCGGTTTTACCCTTTTAACGATTCATGGGCTTCGTGGAACAGGTGTTTGCGGGCGATGATTTCGTCCGGGTCTTCCGTTTCCACCGTCTTCCGGGCGATGCGTACGCGGAAGAGCTTCATGATGAAGTAGAAGGAGCACGGAATCAGGAAAATGCCCACGACCGTCGCCATCGTCATCCCGGCAATGACCACGATACCGATGATATTGCGGGAATAAGCGCCGGAACCGGAGGCCAGCGCCAGCGGAACGCAGCCCAGAATGAAAGCGAAGGATGTCATCAGGATGGGGCGCAGGCGGATTCTGGCGGCGGAAAGCGTCGCTTCCATCAGCGTCTTGCCGCGTTCCATTTCAATGACGGCGAATTCCACAATCAGAATGGCATTCTTGGCCGCCAGTCCGATGAGCATCACCAGGCCGATTTGCGCGTACAGGTTCAATTCATAACCGAACCAGTACAGGCCCAGGAACGCGCCGAGGGCCGCGATGGGCACCGTCATGAAGATGCTGAGGGGCAGGGACCACCGTTCATACAGGGCCGCCAGAATCAGGAAGACAAAGACGGAGGAGAGCAGGAAAATCTGCACGATGCCGATACCGTTCTGGATTTTTTGTTCCTGGTAGCTCATGTCCGCATAGCTGTAGCCCATGTCGGAAGGCATGCTGGCTTCAAAGGTTTTTTCCAGCGCCTCCATGGCCTGGGAGTTGGAGTAGCCCTGGGCGGGCGTGACCATGAGCTTGGAGGAATTATACAGGTTCTGGCGCAGCAGGAATTCCGGCCCCTTGATATCCGTGATTTTCACGAGGGTGGAAAGGGGGACGGAGCTTCCCGTGTTGTTCTTCACATAGAAGTTTTTGAGCATGTCCGTTCCGGTGCGGTCACTGCCCTGCGCCTGGATGTACACTTGCCACTGCTGGCCGTAAAGGGTGATGTAGTTGATGAACAGGGAACCCATGTAGGCCTGGAGCAGGCTGTTGGCTTCACTGATGCTGACGCCCAGCGTGGCGCATTTTTCTTCATCCAGCCGCACATCCTTCTGTTCCACGGCGAAGGACATCACACTGCGCACGCCGCCGTTGTTGTTCGGGTCGAATATCGGAAGCTTGTTCGCTTCCTTCACAAAGATGTCCGTCTGTTCCGCCAGGTATTCCGTACCCTTGCCGTCGCGGTCTTCCAACATGAAGGTGACGCCGTTGGCGGAACCTACCCCCGCAATGGCCGGAGGCTGGAAGCACATGGTGATGCCTTCGGAAACTTTCGTGGTCAGCAGGGCGTTCAGCTGGGCGGTGACCGCCTGGGCGCTCTGGTCCGGATTGGGGCGTTCCTCCCAGGGCTTGAGCATGACGAAGAAGAAGGCATTGTTCGTGCTTTGCACGCCCGTCAGCAGGCTGAAGCCGGAGATGGCAATCACGTCTTTTACGTTCGGGTTCTGACGGATGAGTTCGGAGACCTTGTCCGCGGCGGCCGTAGTCAGCTGGAGGGAGCGGGCTTCCGGCATAATCAGGGCCGCGAACAGGTAGCCCTGGTCTTCGTCCGGCAGGAAGCCGTTGGGGATTTTCTTGGCTACGGGGACAATCGCGTAGGCGATCAGAGCCAGCAGCGGAATGGAGATGATGAGCTTGCGGGTCAGGAAGTGGCACACTTTGGTGTAGCCGCTGGCCGTGGCGTCATAACTGCGGTTGAAAACGCGGTAGAAGAATTTCAGCGGGCCTCCCTTGGACGGGTCCTTGGGTTTGAGCAGAATGGCGGACAGCGCCGGGGAGAGCGTCAGCGCGTTGAACGCGGAAATAAGCATGGAAATGGCGATGGTCACGGCAAACTGCTGGAAGAGCGTGCCTGTAATGCCCGGCAGCAGCAGGGAGGGCAGGAACACCGCCGCAAGCACCAGGGCAATGGCGATGACGGGGCCGGAAACTTCCTCCATGGCGGCGAAGGCCGCCTGGCGGGGCGTGAGGCCGCGCTCCATGTGGGATTCCACGGCTTCCACCACCACAATGGCGTCATCCACCACCAGGCCGATGGCCAGCACCATGCCCATGAGGCAGATGGTATTCAACGTGAAGCCCAGGAGCGGAAACAGCGCGAAGGTGGCGATGATGGATACCGGAACGGCGATGGCCGGAATCAGCGTGGCGCGCCAGCCTTGCAGGAAGACGAACACCACCAGGACCACCAGCAGGAGGGCTTCCACCAGCGTGTGCTCAATTTCCTCAATGGAGGCGCGCACGGCCAGCGTGGTGTCCAGCGTCAGGTTGTATTCCATTCCGGCGGGGAAGCTGCGGGAGCGGTCTTCAAAGAGCTTGACCAGAGCGTCCACCGTGTTGATGGCGTTGGAGCCGGGAGCGGCGTACACGGCGATGGCGCCGGAATCCCTGCCGTTGTATTTGCTGGATACGTTGTAAGTCTGGGAGCCCAGCTCCACCTTGGCGATGTCTTTCAGGTAAAGAAGCTTGTTCCCCTCCGCACGGATGATGATGTTGCCGAATTCCTCAGCCGTCTGAAGGCGTCCCTTGGTCTGGATACTGTATGTGAATTCCGTTCCGGGAGGGGCCGGCTCCGCGCCGATCTGGCCGCCGGGAATCACGGTGTTCTGCGCCTGGATGGCGGACTGGACTTCTCCCACGGAGATGTTCTGGGCGGCCATTTTGGTGGTGTCCAGCCAGATGCGCATGGCGTAGCGGCCTGCGCCGAACACCTGCACGTCGCCCACGCCGGGAACGCGTTTCACGGGGTCCACCAGGCTCACGTAGGCATAGTTGCTCAGGAAAATGGCGTTCAGGCTGTCATCCGGAGAATACAGGTTGATTACGGCCAGCGGGCTGCCCGTGGACTGCGTGATGGTGATGCCCATCTGGGAGACTTCCGCGGGAATCTGGGCGGTGGCCTGCCCGTAGCGCATGTAGGCCAGCGTCTGGTCCATGTTGGGGTCCGTGCCTACTTCAAAGACGATGCTCAGGGAGCAGATGCCGTTGTTGGCGTTGGTGGAAGTCATGTAATCCATCCCCACGACGCCGGAAATGGACTGCTCAATGGGGGAGGCTACGGAATTGGCCACCGTCTCCGCATTCGCGCCCGGGTAGGTCGCCTGCATCTTGATGGTGGGCGGGACGATGTTGGGATACTGCTCAATGGGGAGCCCCATCAGGGACAGGCCGCCGAGCAGGATCATCACGATCGAGATGACGATGGCGATGGTCGGGTGTTTGATGAAGAAGCTGGACATGGCGTTAAATCATGAAAATGCGCGGGGAAAAAGGGAAGATGCCGGGTCTCCGGAGAAGGGAGGTTATTTGGCGGACGGCTGGGCTTCTCCATCCTTCATGCCTTCCGGCGTTTTGGCCTTTTCAAAGGACTGGGCCCCTATGGAGGGCATGACGGGCTGGGAAACTACGGGCTTGTAGGGAAGCGGCTTGACGGGGGCGTGCCCCTGAACCTTGGCCGCCTGCATGATTCCCTCCACCACGATGGGGCTGTCCTTCGTGAAGGTGGAATGCGGCATGGGAATGACGTTGATTACCTGCATGCCGTCAACGACGGGGCCGAGGTTGACGACCTGCATGTGGGGAATGTTCTTGTCATCCAGGTAAATGATGAATTTGGCGCTCTGGGCGGACAGAATGGCGCGCGGAGGCACCAGCGCGGCGTTTTCCAGCGTTTTCACCGTGGCGCGGACGCGGACGAACATGCCGGGCCGCAGCGTCAGGTTCGGATTGGGAATGTGCCCGACGATGTTGATGGTGCCGGTCTGGGCATCCACATTCCTGTCAATGGCTACGGGTTCGCCCTGCATGGGATATTCCGTGCCGTTGGCAAGAATCACGTCAAATTTGAGGTGCTTCTGCCTGGTCAGATTATTGTCCATGGAGTTCAGGAAATCCCGTTCGCTCACGGAGAAATCCACCCGGATGGGGTCAATGGAGGAAATGGTGGTCAGCGGCGTGGGGCTGGAGGGCGTCAGCAGGTTGCCGATGGAAGGGGTTGCCAGGCCGGCCAGGCCGGAAATGGGGGCTGTAATGGTGGTGAATTTAAGATTGATTTTTGCTTCATCTACCTGGGCCTTTGCCGTGGCGATGGCGGCTTCCGTTTCCTGGACCTGCTGCAGGGCGTCGTCCAGCTGCTTGCGGCTGACGGAGCCGGTTTTCACCAGCGGGGTGTAGCGTTCCACGTCCAGCTTGTATTTTTTCAGCGTGGCTTCATATTGTTCCAGTCTCCCCTGGGCCTGGTCCAGCGTTGCCTGGAACGGGCGGGGATCAATCTGGAAAAGCACCTGGCCCTTCTTTACATAAGCGCCGTCCCGGTAATCCTTGGAAAGAAGGTATCCCGTGACCTGGGAACGGATTTCGGCATCTTCAGTGCCGCGCAGGGTGCCCACCCATTCCTGCCTGATGGGGACATCCTTCGTGACCAGTTTGGTCACCTGCACTTCGGGAACGAGCGCCGGCGCCTGGGCTGCGGAATCCTTTTCTCCTTCGCAGGAAGTTAATATCATCACCGGGGAGCAAAGGAGCAGGGTTGTTGCGGCAAACGTCAAAGGCTTATTATACATAAATGAATGCGGTTGGTTGCGGCTGGTGCCGGAAGATGCGGCAAAGCGAAAGAATTTTCTCTTCTTTTTCTTACAAAGTCAACGCAAAGATGTGTTCTGAATTCTGCAAAATATCTGTAACCTTTGCATAATGAAAGGATAATTTAATTAAACAAATGTATAATATGTGATTTGTCCCGGTACCGCTTGGAAGCGGCTGCTGCGGTTTGGGGCTCCTTTATTTCAGGATGCCAGCCGCCTCTTGCGGAGCATGGCGTCCATGCGCGGCTTTCTTCCCATGAAATCCATGAACTGCCGCATGGGCGGGACCGCATAGCCTTTTTCCAGAATGGTTTTCCGGAATTTTCCTGCCGTTTCCCTGTCCGGTCCTCCGGCCCGTTCAAAGGCTTCAAAAATATCCTTGTCCAGAACTTCCGCCCATTGGTAGGAGAAATAAAAGGAGGCATAGCCCGCAGGAGAGGAAAACAAGTGACGCGCCGTGCGCAGCTTGCCGGCTCTTTTGAAATCTTTGAAATAATCCATATCTCCCGCTACGGAGGAATCCACATTATCGAGAGAGCCGGCGGAGAAGCGTTCCGGTTCCGAATGCACGGCCAGGTCCATCTTTGCGTACAGGAGCTGCCCGGCCAGCGCGAGGGCAGGCGTATTGCCGCGGGAGGCGTCCAGAGCGTTCAGCATTTCCTCCGGAATGGGGAATCCCGTTTGTTCATGACGCGCAAAGCTTTTCAGCACGTCCGGCCGCCAGCACCAGTTTTCCATGAATTGGGAGGGGACTTCCACAAAATCCCGCGGCACGCTGGTTCCCGCCAGGGAAGGAATGGAAACCCTGGTAAACATCAGGTGCAGCAAGTGGCCGAACTCATGGAATAAAGTCCTGACTTCCCGGTGGGACAGTGTCACCGTGTCTCCTGCCGAGGGGGGATGGATATTGAGGCAGACCATGCCCAGGCGCGGTTTGCCCGGGGTTTCCGGCGTGGACGGGCTGCCCGTATCCAGGGTGTTCATCCACGCTCCGGCCCGTTTATTGCTACGGGAGAAAAGATCCAGGTAAAAAGAACCCAGTCGGTCGCCGTTGCCGTCGTCAATCGTGAAAAAGCGCACGTCCGGATGCCAGACTTCCACGGCTCCGGCGGATTCGCCTGCCGGGATGCCGGAGAGGGACTGCCGCGTCGGAATCTCCTTCACGCGGATGCCGTACAGCCGCTCCGCCAGGGAAAACAGGCCGTCCAGCACGCGGGGAAGGGGAAAGTGGCGGCGCAGTTCTTCCTGGTCCAGCCGGAAATGTTCTTCTGCCCGGAGATTGGCGTAATAGGCCACGTCCCAGGGATTCAGTCGGGCGTTTTCCTGCCCCGTAAGGCGGGCTTTCAGGCTGCGGAGCGTTTCCATTTCACGGAAAAAGGGGGCCTTGATCTTGTCCAGCAGCTCATTGACGAACTTTATGGCGTTTTCCCCATTTTCCGCCATGCTCTCGCGCAGGGCGTAATCCGGGTATTCCTTATATCCGCACAAATGCGCCTTTTCACGGCGCAGGGAAAGGATTTCCCTGATGACGGGTTCCGTGTCGCATGCTCCCGTAGCCAGAGACTGGCGGTGTTCCCATAAATCCTTCCGGCATTCTTCCCGGCGGGCTTTTTCCATGACCCGGGCGGAAGCCGCGGAATCCAGCGTAAACGTCCAGCCCGGATCGGACTGGCCGGGATGGCGCCTCAGGAACTCCTTGCGCGCCTGTTGCAGGGCGCTTCCGTCTATCCCTTCCAGAAGAGCGGCGTCCCGCACCGTCCAGGTCCAGGATTTCCTGGCGTCCATGTACAAATTGTTGAAACGCTGGGAGGCGAGCGTCAGTTCCCTGTCAATGGCCTCAAGCCGTGCGCGCTTGTCCGGCGGCAGATCAGCGCCGTTGTCCCGGAAGCTCTGCATGCTTAGTTCCATGTACCGTTTCTGTTCGGGAGTCAGATGGGTTTGCCGCAGGCGTTCCTCCGCGGTTTTCAGGACTTTCCACAGGGCCTGATCTTTCGTGACGGAGGAAAGGAAGGCGGACACGCGGGGAGCCACGGAATCCATGGCCTTGCGAAGTTCCCCGCTGTCGCACAGGCTTTTCAGGACATAGGCCTTGCACATGCCTTCCGTAAGGAGGCCATTGCTTTTCTCCAGCGCTCCGAATGTATTTTCATACGTCATTTCCTCCGGACGGAGGCGGCTGATTTCCTCTACGGAGGCCCGGGTGCGGCGCATGGCTTCCTGAATATCCGGTTCCAGCTTGTCCGGAGTCAGCCGGCTCCAGCGGATGGGACGCTCCCTGTCCAGAAAAGGGTGGGCGGAAATGGCCGCCGGGGAGGGAAGGGACACGGAAAGGAAGAGGAAAAGGAGATAAAGAGACTGCCTGAGTAAACTCATGGCGGCCATTCTACTGGAAGCCGGTTTCTCCTTCAAGCCTTGCGCTTTTCGTGTCTGCATCAGGGGAAAAGCCGGGGCCCGGTCTTGAACGGCTTCCCGTTTGCATGTATGAATCAAGGGGATGTCCACCAAAATCTTTCTTTATGATACTACGTTGCGGGACGGAGCGCAGAGTGAAGACGTCAACCTGAGCGCGACGGACAAGGTCCGCATCGCCCGCCAGCTGGATTATCTGGGCATGGATTACATTGAGGGCGGCTGGCCCGGCGCCAATCCGGTAGAAACGGAATTTTTCAACGCCATGAGAGGTGTCGGACTAAGGAATGCAAAGCTGGCCGCCTTTGGAAGCACGCACCATCCTTCCCATACTCCGGAGACGGACCCCACGCTGACCGCCCTGATATCCAGCGGCGCGCGGGTGGCCGCGGTTTTTGGGAAATCCTGCCCCCGCCATGTGGAAGTGGCCCTGGGCATTTCCCGGGAACGCAATCTGGAAATCATCGGCAATTCCATTTCCTTCCTTAAGAAAAATATGGAAGAAGCCTTTTTTGACGCAGAACACTTTTTTGACGGCTTCAAGCGGGAGCCGGAATACGCCCTGGCTGTGCTCCGGACAGCCTGGGAACATGGAGCGGACTGCCTGGTGCTGTGCGATACCAACGGAGGCACCATGCCGGAGGAAATCGGCTCCATTATCAGGACGGTCAGGGAACGCCTGCCGCATGCCCTTCTGGGCATCCACGCCCACAATGACTGTGAACTGGCCGTCGCCAACAGCCTGGCCGCGGTAAACAGCGGAGCCATCCAGGTGCAGGGGACCGTGAACGGCATCGGGGAGCGTTGCGGAAATGCCAATCTTTGTTCCGTCATCCCCAACCTCCAGGTGAAGATGAAAGGATTTTCCTGCCTCAGCGGCGCTTCCCTGACGCGGCTCAAATCCACTGCCGCCTTTGTCTCGGAAGTATCCAATCTGGCGCCTTTCCGGCGGCAGCCCTTCGTAGGGAACGCCGCTTTCGCCCACAAGGGCGGAGTGCATGTCAGCGCGATCATGAAGGAAGCCGCTTTGTACGAGCACATCGACCCCTCCCTGGTGGGGAACGCCCAGCGCGTGCTGATGACGGAGCAGGGCGGCAGGAGCAACATCCTTTCCCTGTCCCGCACCCTGGGTTTTGAACTGGAAAAGGGGGACCCCCTTCTGGACGTGCTTTCCGCCGCCGTGAAGAAAAATGCCGCACTGGGGTATGATTACGTGGCCGCCCCGGCCAGCGCGGAGCTGCTCTTCCTGCGGCACATGCCGGACAATGCCTTGAAACCGTATTTCAACATCCTGCGCACTGTGGTGCTGACCTCACGCCATGAAATGGACCCGGACATGATGGTGGAAGCCTCCCTCAAGCTGGATGTCCACGGCAATGTGGAGCACACCGCCGCCGGGGGCTTTGGCCCCGTGCATGCGCTGGACAGGGCCCTGCGCCGCGCCCTGACGCGCTGGTATCCGGAATTGGAACAGATGCACCTCATCGACTACAAGGTGCGCGTGCTTTCCCCCACCCGGACGAACATTCCGGAGGCGGAGGATGAAAACGGCACCGGCTCCAATGTCCGCGTGCTTATTGAGTCCTCGGACGGCGTCGCCACCTGGACCACCGTGGGCGTTTCCTACAACATTATTGAGGCCAGCCTGGAAGCCCTGGCGGACGCCGTCACGTACAAGCTCTACAAGACGGAGCAGGCCAGATGGCGTGCGGAATGCTGAGGGGCGGCGCTCCTTCCCAGGGGACGTGGGCGCCCCTCATGGCTTTTCCTTTTTCTTCCCGTTCCTTTGCGAGGGGCGGGCCGGAAGCTGAAGGGCGGAAAAAGTTCCTCCTGCCGGTTGAATGGCTCAAAATGAACAGGAAGAGGAGCAATGAGCTTCGTGAACAGGTTCGGGCGACGGTGTCCTTTTTTGAGACGGCTCCTGTGTTCTTTCCTGTTCTCCATTCATGTTAGTCAATCACGTTGCCGCAGTTAACGCCGGATTGCTGCCAGTTTGCCCGGAGAACGGATGCCCTGCCGGGAAAATACCGTTATTTTTCCGGTTTTTGCTTCCCGGCCGCATCTGCCGGGGTAAATAAAACATTGACCCGCCAGCGGGGAAGCTTTATCCTGAAATCCTCATTCAACCAGAGGTAGATTACAGCCGTGGAGGACGATATTATTTGTACAGAAAAAATCATTGCGGAACGCAAGACGTTCTTTCTTGATCTCAAACAGAATGCGCGCGGCAAAGTGGTGCGTATTACGGAAAAGGTGAGCTCCAACCGGGACCGGATTATGGTGCCTGCGGAAATTTTGGATGATTTCATCGCCGCTCTCCAGGATATCCGGGAGACCCTGAAGCAGCAGGGGGAATAAATTTTCCCCCTCCCTCCTGTTTTTTATTTCACCAATAGCGGGGCTGCGGCCGTCCCGCCATTTCTTAGTATCCGGGGCATTGCAAATCCGGCGGGCAAAAAGCCGTTTTGTCTGAATTAGGCGTTGTCAAAAATAAAAAAGGGAGTATTTTTACTCCCCGGTTTTGCCGTCCCCTTTTTTCATATTCCGGAGCATTCTGCATTCCGGAGGCGCGGGGACGGAATGTTGATGCAACCATGAATATTTCAGAGATATGACGACACAACAGGAATTGACTCCGGAATTGATACGGGCTGCGCTGACCACGGTAAAATTTCCGGGGTTCAGCCGCGACATCGTATCTTTCGGGCTGGTGAAAAAGATTGACATTGACGCTGAAAACAACGTCACGATTGATTTGGTGATTGAGAGCAAAAATGCGGATATTCCCCGTTACATTTTTGAAGGCGTTCACGGCGTGATGAAGCATTTGCCCGGCGTGAAGCACTGCGACGTCAATATCGAGCATAAGGCTCCGGAAGCCAAAAAAGGAATCAATGACGATCCCTCTACCTGGAAATCCTCCGTTCCCGGCGCCAAGCACGTCATTGCCGTGGCTTCCGGCAAGGGCGGGGTGGGCAAATCCACCGTTTCCGCGAACCTGGCGGTGGCCCTGAGCAAGCTGGGGTATTCCGTCGGTCTGGTGGACCTGGATATTTACGGCCCTTCCATGTCCCTGATGTTCGGCACCAAGGAACGCCCCGGAGCCAATGAGAATGACGAATTTATCCCGGTAACGGCCCATGGCGTGAAACTTCTTTCCATGGGGCTGCTGATTAATGAATCCGATCCTGTAGCGGTGCGCGGTCCTCTGGCGACACGCTACGTCCAGCAGTTCCTGCGCAACGTGGCATGGGGGGATGTGGATTTTCTGATTCTGGACCTGCCTCCCGGCACCGGAGACATTCAGCTGACCATTGTCCAGACGGCCGAACTGGACGGCGTGGTGGTAGTGACCACCCCGCAGGAAGTGGCGCTGATTGACGCCCGCAAGGCGATCGGCCTCTTTGAACGGGTGGAAACCCCCATTCTGGGCATAATTGAAAACATGAGTTATTTCCAGTGCCCCTCTGACGGCAAGATTTACCATATCTTTGGCGAAGGAGGCGGCGAACGGGAAGCGGCTAAACTGGGAGTGCCCCTGCTCGGCAAGATTCCGCTGGATATTTCCACCCGCTTCGGCGGGGACGAAGGCCGCCCCGTGGCCCTGGAAGATCCCGGGCAAAATCCGGTTTCCTCCGCGTTCCGCCAGGTGGCTGAACAATGTGCCCGCGTGGTGCTTGACCGCTGAATGTCCCGGACGGGGCGGAAGGCCCGGTACGGTTGGTAACCCTTAAATTTGAAGCCGGATTGGAGCCTGCCGCTCCGGTCCGGCTTGTTTGCCGGCATGTTCCGGCTCCTTTGAATGAGGAATGCATGGAAGGAAATAAAAAATGAATAAGACGTGGAATTTGAAGGAAATGAAAAAGTTGATACCGCTGGCCCTTCCGGTGCTGGTGGTCAACCTCTCCATTGTGGGCATGGGGGCGGTGGACGCTATTGTGGCCGGGCGCGCCGGCGTGACGGACATGGCCGCCGTGGCCCTGGGGTCTTCCGTGTACCTGCCCGTGGCTCTCTTCGCCTGCGGCGTGCTGATGATCATCGGCCCCGTGATTGCCAACATGCGGGGGAAAAGCCATGAAAGCCGCGTGGGCTACATGACCAACCACGGCCTGTGGCTGGCGTTGATGCTCAGCCTGGTTTCCATGCCGGTCATTTATGTGTTGAGAAATGTATTCGGCTGGATTTCCGATGACGCCGCCATGTGCCGGATGGCTTCCGCCTACATGTTCGCCATTATGTGGGGCCTTCCCGCCAACCTGGGATTCGTGGCCCTGAAGAGCCTGAACGAAGGCTCCAACATGACGCGTCCCGCCATGTACGTGGGATTGTGCGGCCTGCTGCTCAACATTCCCCTGAACTACATGTTCGTCTTCGGCATGTACGGTTTTCCCCGCATGGGCGGAGCGGGGTGCGGCGCGGCCACGGCAGTCATTTTCTACATTGAATTCCTGCTGATGTTCCTGCTAGTTTACTTCAATCCCAAGCACAGGCCGTACCGCAGGCACATCATTTCCTGGCGGCGGCCTACGCCTTCCGTCATCACGCACCTGGTGCGTCTGGGCGTGCCGATAGGCGTTTCCCAGCTGTGCGAGGTGATGCTCTTCTGCGCGGCGGCTCTGGTGCTGGCTCCGCTGGGAGAGACTCAGGTGGCGAGCCACCAGATTGCCGGGAACGTGGGAGGCCTGGTGTTCATGCTCCCGCTCTCCGTAGGGCTGGCGGCTTCCATCCGCGTGGCGTACCATCACGGCAGGAATGACCTGGCAGGCACCAGATCCGCCATTCTGTCCTCCTACGTGCTGGTGCTCACCATCTGTCTGTGCACCTTTGGAGGCATCACCCTGTTCCGCGAGCAGATTGTGCACCTGTACAATGACTCGGAGCTGATTGTCAGCACGGCTTCCGTCCTGCTGGTTCTGGCGGCGGCCTACCAGCTTCCGGACTGTTTGCAGGTGCTTTCCGTCGGGGTTCTGAGAGGATTCCGGGACACGGCGTCCATTACCTTCATTACGTTCTTCTCTTATTGGATGGTAGGATTTCCGGCGTGCTACATCCTCGCCCGTACGGACTGGATTGTCCCGGCCATGGGAGCGCGCGGCATCTGGACGGGATTCATCATCGGCCTGTCCGTAGCGGCGGTGCTGTTGCTCTGGCGCGTCGTCCGTACCGTTAAACGGGAGTTTAAGATGATGCGGCTCCATGAACAGTAAGGGACGCTCCCTCCTGTTTTTATGGAGAGGTTAATTCCCCTCTTTTTCCGGGATTGCCTTCTCAGCAGGAATGAGTTTCCCTTGTTCCAGGCTTCGCGGGTAGGGGAAGAGTTTTTTCTCTTCGCCAAATTTTACGGTCATTCGGCCGGAGGATTCGTCCAACTTTACTACAATGCCCGTGCCGTATTCCCGGTGGGTAAGGAACGTCCCTTTACGAATACGCACGTTCGGAGCGGGCGGAGGTTCCTCTTCTTCCTCTTCCGGACGGCAGGCGATGCGGTCATCCGCCGTTGGGGAGGGAAGGGCTTTTTCCTCTACAGCGCCGGCCATGGAATCCTGCTGGGCCCCGGCCATCATTTCATAGTCTTCCCGGCTCAGGACGGTAGCGTACAGCCCCACGTTTTCCTCCGCGTGGCGATTGATACCCGTATAAACAAGACTGGCGTCTTCATACCGTTTGAACTTGTACACGGCATCATTCATCAGAGCTTCATTAAAGACGTTCAGGCTGACGAGCAGTTCAAAATCTTTTTCCGTCAGCCCGGTTACTTTCCGGAACAGATGCGGCTCCAGTTGGGTGATCACATCTTTCAGGCAGTATTCCCGGAAGTCTGACAGATACATGAAGATGGGGATTCTGGCGGCAAATTTGATCAGTTTCTGCTGTATCTGCCTGCGCAGGGATTTGATTTCCTTTTCTTCCTGTGAGAGGTCTTTTTTTTCCTTAGGGGTCTTTTCCTTTGCGCATTCCTTTGACGGCATCTGATTTGTTGATAATGGTCTCAAGATCACTGTTCAGATTGCGGAAGCCTTCAATGCTCATCAGGGCATCCATGGCTTCCCGGCTGGCAAGCAGGCGCTGCAGGGTGACGTTATCCACATTGACCAGCAGGGCGCTTTCCCAGCGTCTGGCCAGCAGGGTGGCGCTGGTTCCCGCCATGGCCATATCCAGTATTTCCGCAGCTTCCACCTGTTTCATGGCGCTGCCGTCGTAGGCCAGCACGGGAAGAAAGCTGATGAACTCCTTCACCTTGGTTTCCGGATTGCCCGGGTTGGCGTTCAGGCGGCAGCTGTAGTCAGCTATTTGCTTAAGGGCGCGGTCCAGGGCAAAGTCAAAGACGTAGCAGTTGGGTTTGACGATTTCTTTTTTCCCCGGCTGATCACTGTCCACCGTCCACGGGCTTTGCACCCGGAAGGCTGCCTGAAAGTAGGTTTCCGGGCTGGAGAGATTGCGCAGCATGAAGATGCCGGCCCAGGGCTTGACGGTAACGCCCGTGGTCAATTTGCCGCAGGAGAGCGTAATGGTTTTACTTTCCAGCGGATTGCCGCCCATGGCCTTCAACACGGGCGGCAGGGCGTTCGCCCCCGTGCCGGCTTCCGGTCCGGCGCAGACGATGACCTGATAGTCGTGGTAAAAGGTATTCTGACGTTGTTGCAGCAGGTTGTTCATGGCGTGGCAGGAAGCCACATCCGGCAGAAACCACAGGGTATGGTTGAGCAAACTCATCAGCCGGGTATCCGAGTAAGGCATGGGGGGCTTTTTGCCGCCCAGCTTCAGCTCATCCGTCGCCGCGGCATGATGGGAGCCGCGGATCAGATCCAGCCATTTCTGGACGTATTCTTCATGAATAAAACGGGCTTTATTCCCTTTCCCTTCCGCCTGGAAGAAGACGTTCAGGTCAAATTCGTTGAACTCTCCCCCCAGAGCGATTTGCCGGATGTCCTCCGGCACGCGGTAGGTAAGCAGCACCATGCGCGGCAGGGCGGCATACGGGTTATTTTCCCCCTGCCAGGCAGCCTTGGCGCGCTGTTCATCGGAATACGTCCAGCTGTAAATTTGTTCTTCAATAAACTCGCCGGAGTTCAGGGCGCGGAACGGCGTTCCGGAAAGGTACAGGTAGTGGTCCGCAGTGATGGGCAGATCCTGTTCATCGCAGACATTGCCGGTGTTGGTTTCCGGGGGCGCGGTGTTGTATTCTTCTTCCTCATCCTCCATCAGGAACAGAGCTTTGGCGTTTTCCTTCCACGCCCCAAAGTGGTATTCGTCAAAGATAACCAGATCCCAGTTGATTTCCCGCACCCATTCATGCTGGGGCTTGATGCCGCCCGTTTCCTTATTCACCCCCAGAAAGTCCTGAAAAGAGCCGAAGCACACAATAGGCTGTCCGGCGTCCACCTGCCGGTATTGCTCGTCAATGGGCTGGGCGTCCGGCCCTTGTTCCCGGCAGATGAATTGCCAGCCTTCAAAGTCCAGGTGCGTTTCCAGGTCTTCCTTCCACGCCGTCTGCACCGCCGGCTTGAAGGTCAGGATGAGCGCCCGGCGCGCGTTCAACCGCCGTGCCAGCTGGTAAGCGGCAAAGGTTTTGCCAAAGCGCATTTTGGCGTTCCACAGAAAACGCGGCGTGCGTCCATCCGCGCGTTCCGCTTTAAAGTAGTTCAGCGTCCGCTCCACGGCTTCCGCCTGTTCCGGGCGCATGGTAAAATCCCTGGTGCGGTTTTCCATGTTGGCCGTCCGGGTGCGCACCGCCAGCCATGCCGCCCTGATTTCTTTCTCCGTACAGCGGAACCATTCCCCGCCCACTCCCTCCACGCCTTTTTTCTCCAGCATCCGGTGTACGGCATGGTCCGTAAAGCTGCTTCCGTCTTCATACAGAGCCGGTTCCGCGAAGATAACCCGGTAGGGTTTCTTCCCTTCCGGCCTCAAGGTAGGGTACTGCTGCGCTACGCGTTTTTCCACATCCACCGCCGTGTACCCCACTTTCAGACAACCGGGATAGCTGGCGTCCTCATAGGCATAAATCATTGGCCGCGCATTCGTTCTTTGTTTAAAGAAACGATCGCTGTTTTCCATAGTTCTTTGTGTAAAAAACTCAATTGCCACGTGGGTTACCCTCCAATCTCCATAGG
>OLXC01000336.1_pt1 | contig 17033 bp, 17 predicted proteins | sample 1673851 | NCBI WGS metagenome assembly OLXC01 (sample SAMEA103958130, study PRJEB25191) | human gut metagenome | biome: human-associated habitat [ENVO:00009003]; feature: intestine environment [ENVO:2100002]; material: feces | place: Germany | collected 2013/2015
CAATAAACGCACAAACTATTCGAACGCCTGCTACATCATTGAGATATGTCTGTATTCTCGTCTGAGTTGCTTTGTACATTGGACAGCTCCGGTTTGCGGGTATGCAGCCGCCGTTCGATTGATTCGTGTAGAAGCTGAGATACAAGAGCCATTAACGGAATAAAGAAGATCATGCCAAGGACACCGAACAGTTTACCGCCCAGCAAAACCGCCAACAACGTCCAGAACGGGGATAGCCCTACACTGTTTCCCACGACGTGCGGATAGATGAACTGATTTTCAACAAACTGAGTTGCCTGATAGACGATCAAGCATAGGAGCGCCTTGTTCGGAGCCGCCAATAAAGTAAATAAAATGCCGAAAGCGCAGGAGAGAAATCCTCCAATATAAGGAACGAATGCAAAGGCGGCAGTTAAAACGGCTGTTAGCCCCGCATATGGAATCCCTGCAACAGAAAGCGAAAGAAAGATCAATGTTCCAAGAATCATAACCTCGACACACTGACCAGAAAGAAACTTCGCATAGGTGTCATGTGCAAGTTTCGAAATATGGCAAATTCTATCTGCAACGGATTCCTTACAGTAGGCATACAGTGCCCGTTTGCTTTGACTGCTCAATTCACGCCATCCAATTAGCACATAGAATGTGATCACAAGTGAAATTGCAACATCAGCAATCGCAGATACCGTAGAGCCAGCAACATTGGCAACTGAGGAAATCACTGTGTTCATTTCGCTCGAAATGCTTTGCAGAATAGATTTCCAATCGAGCGCAGCAAAATGTGCCGACAGTTTCTCTGTGTCAATGCCGTATCTTTGCAATAAGCCGACCCAGTCAGGCCATTTTTCTTGAACAAGAGCAGCAATGCTTTTTACAGATGCAGTGAGCTGTGGAATCGCAATTACACACAGAAGAGCAATAATCGCAATAACACATATCAGCGTCAGTAACAGGCTTATCATGTCTATTTGCCGATCTGTAGCTTTAGTCAGCTTTCGTCGAAGCCTCTTTGCCAGTCCGCGCACGGGTACACTCAGAACAAAGGCCAGCAAAAGGCCTGATAAAATCGGAGCGAGCAAGCCAATACACGATTTTAGAAAGTTGGCAACATAGTTTAGATTGTTGAATGCCGCAAATAAGATCACCCCAAACGTGATTAGTAGAAGCGGTTTTTTGTAGGATTTATCCATGATTACATCCTCGTAAGAAATCGGTTTGTTTTATTATTGGGGAGTATCTTATAGGCAATCCACCAACCAAAGAAACAGACTGGCAATGCAGCGAGAACATCCATGATAGAATGCTGTTTCATAAAAACGGTGGAGAGACTGATACACACGGCGATTGATGTAGCAGCGATTTTCCATCCGACGCTTTGGAGCGCCTTGCAATCCCATAACCCAAACATCGCGGCAACGGAGCCTATTACATGAAGTGAGGGGCAAACATTTGTATTGGTATCGAAACTATAGAATAATTCAATAAAGCGTGTAAGTAGATTATTGCGTACAAATGCTTCTGGCCGCAAATTTTGGCAGGTTGGAAAGAACAGGTAAATCAAAACCGTGATCGTATAGGTGACTATCACAAAATACATCATACGCCGAAATGCAGGTACATCGACGAAAAAAGTATAAACCAACGTACCGATTAGAAAGACAAACCAAAATAGATACGGAATCAACGCCCATTCACAAAATGGTATTATATCATCGAGTCCACAATAGACGGGATAGTAATTTCGTTGCGGTTGCAACCGCTCAAGAAACAAAAACAGCAAGCCGAAAATTGGCCAGTAAAGCAATAGCCTGACGTGAGAAAATTCAGGTGTATTAAGTTTATGGATGCGGAACTCACGGTAATTAACTTCCGGCTTTATATGATTACTTTGCATGACTGTATATCCATTCATAGATTTTATCGGCTGCCGTACATTCCGTCTGCGACCGCATTGCCGCGCGCATTTTAGAAAGAAGCACTGGGGCATTTAGCGTTTTTATTGTGGTGTCTGCGATTGCTTTTGGCGTATTGGCTGTGACGGCCATTCCATTACGCAGAAAAAAATTCAGATTATGTGTCTCGCAGCCAGCCACTGCATCGATAAGCACCATTGGTAACTCTGCCGCCATTGCCTCAGATGTACTTAGACCTCCGGGCTTTGTCAGGAATAGGTCTGAGGCTTGCATGAGCTGCGGCACATTATTGACGGTTCCCAGAACATGAACTTGAGAATACTTTTCTGTCCTTTTTTGGAGTTTTTTGCGTAAATCATCATTTGTGCCGCATACAACACTAAGTTCTTGTTCTGTTGTGAGGTAAGGGCAGAGATACGATATAATCTCCTCCATTGGACCGCAGCCCATGCTACCGCACATCATTAAAATATGCTGATGAGCAGGAGAGATTCCGGCGTTGGCTTTTCCTGCTTCTTGTGACACACGCTGGTAGAATTGCTGCCGCACAGGGATTCCACTGGCGATCAGCTTTTGAGGTTGAAGTCCACATTGTTCAAACTCACCTAACAGCGAAGTGGACGGAATGAAATACCAGTCCAGCGCAGAATCCGCTGTGCAGGGAGCGCAGGTATAGTCTGTAGAAATGTGGCTCGTTACAAGCTGTAAGCATGGGTGCTGTCGGCGCATTTCTGTCAACGCCAAGGCTGGGAATACATGAGTACAGATAATATTATCGTAGCCTGCAGAGCGGATGTATTGATACATCCGCTCTGCGCCGGAGGAAAGTAGCTTATAGATCGGCGTTCCCTCACAAAAAATATCTTCGTGAGATTCCGCACGCTGATACCCAGCATCAAAAAGCCTTGGAGCATGGCGGTAAATTCGGGTATGCCAATTAGAAATAAACGTGGATGCTTTTTCTTAAATAAACTGCAAAGAATCTGTAATATTGCAGATTTCTCCGCGAGAGTGGTAGGCTTCCTGAACTGCTTGCGCACAGGAGTTATGCCCTGCGCCAGTGTTGCAGCTTAGAATTAGTGTTTGCATTTGAATCTCCTATTTTTTCCTTTGCTGCATAGCAAACAGCTTTTGCAGGCGTGGGCGATTATAGCGCTGGACAACAATAAACGGCAAATTACCCAGCACAATGTAGATAATCGTTATACATACCCCGCCAACACCGGACCATATTTTCAGCAGTCCAAGACCGGCGATAGACAACAGAATATGTGTCCACTCTGCCACGCAAGTTTCTTCTATCATGCGCGGCAAGTTCTCATAGTTTTCCTTTGTCAGTTTCTTTTCCGGCATGATTTTAACGAATATGCGGCTCATATCGGGGATCTTTGCCTGCCATTTCCGAACATGAAGCCGCTTCCATAGTTTTTGCTCTGCCGGGTGGCAGACCCAAGGAAAACGATCGGCGTGAAACCAATGCTTCGGGATCAAGCGCCCCACTACAAAGGAGAGAACCCCTAACGCCGCGATATATAGCAGACACATAAGAAAATGCTTCATAAAAACCTCAACATAGCGGTGCGAAAATACGAAGGACACCATCTACGACCCAGCGGCGCGAATAATGTTTCATATCATAGGGCTTTACCTCTTTACATTTTGCCTGTGTAGCGATGAAATCGTCCTTTATTGCTGCAATAATACTGGAACGATAAAAGAACGAATTGTTTTCAAAGTGGAGAAAGAGACTGCGGTAGTCCAGATTGACAGTTCCTATCGTCGCAACTTTGTCGTCTGATACAAAGCTCTTTGCATGAACGAAGCCGGGAGTATACTCATAAATCTTGATGCCGCCAGTCAGCAACACCTGATAAAAGCTCCGAGACATACGGAAAATCAGCTTCTTATCAGGGATGCCGGGCATAATGATCCGCACGTCTACACCACGTTGAGCAGCGGAAATCATTGCATCCATCAAGTCATCGCCAAGCATAAGATACGGTGTAAAAAACCATGCGTAATCCGTGCTTTGAGAAAGCAAGTCAATAAAGAGCTGATTACTGGTAGCTTCATGGTTAAGGGGCGAATCGTAGTAACTAAGCACATAACCATCAAATGTGTGCGGCGGCGCAGGATACCTTTTGGGATATGTGGGCATTGCAAGCTGTCCTGCTTCTTTTTCCAGCGAAAATGCGTTCCAAAAGGTCAAGAACATATGGGTAAAATTTTTTACTGGCTCACCAGTAATCCGAAAGCCTGTGTCCTTCCAGTGTCCATAGGGATGTTCCAAATTGATATACCGATCTGATAAGTTGATACCTCCGCTATAAGCAACTTCGTTGTCAATAATCAGCATTTTGCGATGATCGCGATAGTTTGCAGTTCCTTTTAAGGCAAGGAAAGGATTAAAAGGAATACATGGAATGCCTTTCTTTTTCAGTTCACGGACATTACTGAAATTGAACGAAGAAATACTGCCAAGATCATCGTATATCACACGTACATCAACGCCCTGCTCCATTTTTACTTCCAGTTCGTTCACGATTGCGTCCCACATATGCCCCGGCTCAATAATGAAGTATTCTACGTAAATCGAGTTTCTTGCATTTTTCAAATCGGCAAGCATATCAGGGAACATATTATCGCCCAACGGATAGTAACGAACCTGCTCAACTGCACACATCGGATATTGCGTTTTTTCTTCCAGCCACCGCACTGTTTGCCCCATGCGTTTTTCGCCGTCAAAGGGCGCTTCTTTTATTGGAAGAGGCTGCGGATTGCAACTCTTTTGAACTTGCTGCAAGCGCCTTTTTAGAGGGCGGGCCGTCCGTTTATTTCCAAAGAGCAGATATAGTAACGCTCCTACCAAAGGTAGTGACAGAATAACCAGCAGCCAAAGCAATTTATAAGCGGTTTCATCTCTCTTTATAATAATAAATACCACCAAGAAAAACGCTGCAACGGAAAGCAGTGACACAATAATCGGTGCGTAAGGGGTCAGCCATTTCATCAACAGCAAAAGCCAGAGCGATTGTAAAGCCACCGCTGGAATAATTGTTAGAATGCGTCGAATGATTTTCCCCATATGTTTACCCTCCTCTATGCTATTTCTCCTCCGAAGATGCTTCCCAATCGCAAACTATTTGTGCCATTTCCTGTGGGGTTTCTTTATAGCCTCGTAATACCCACGCATTCATAAGCCCAAACAATCCATATGTAATAAATTGGATAAAGTAGTGCGTTTTGGCATCGGCATTAGCGACAATGGATGCCGCTTCTTGTAAATAGAAGTTTAGAATCACATATTGGCGATCAGCTGAGTAGAGCAGATCACAAATAGGACGAGTGGAAAGGCAAAATTCAAAAAACAGCCTGATGCCGTCATAACTACCAGTGGCGAAGTTGGTAGCACCGTGTTCGTCGGAAAAGCGCTTCCACAGACATGTGATTTTGAAAGACAGAACTTCATCTTTACTTTTGAAATAACGGAAATAAGTGGAGCGACCTACATCTGCCTTGGCAGTCATCTCCTCAATACTGATTTTTTCAATGGGTTTTTCTTTCATTAGTTCCAGCAACGCTGTACCCATACATTCTTTCAGATAGTCTGTTGTAGCCGTTGTCCTTCGCATAAGAAACGTCTCCTTTAATTGCGTATCATTGAAACAAGGATTGTCATTTGTTCCACTTTCGCTCGGACTATTGACAACGCCTGCTTCTGTGATATTCATAGCATCTATGATACTATCGTTTCATTTATACTATCATTTGCTATTTGCCCTGTCAAGCTAAAATGCGAGTACGACGAGCAGAAAGGAAAACTATGGGTACGATTTTTTCCCGTGTAAAACTCAGCGGAAAGCATGTGGCCGCCCTCTTGGCGCTGATGCTGCTCTCCGCTGTGACAGCCATGCTGCTGCCTACTGCCCTGGCCAGTATGATTGACATCGGAGTGGCCGGAGAAAACCGAAACACCATCCTAATCATTGCGGCGGTGATGGCAACCCTGGCCATTCTGGGCTGTCTTTTCAACATGGCAGCCACGGTGCTGTCCGCCAAGGTGTCCACTAAATTTGCCGCTGATTTGCGGCGTGAGATATTCCATCAGGTGCAAGATTTTTCCGCCGCTGAAATGGAGCGGTTTGGCACCGCTAGTCTAGTGACCCGCAGTACCTCCGATGTGACCAACATCCAAATGTTTCTCTCATTGCTGTTGCGGCTGGGGGTGACTGCACCGCTGATGGCGGTGGCTGGGCTGGTACTCTCTTCTCTGACCGGCGGCGAACTCAGTTCCGTGCTGAGCTTGGCCATTCCCGCCCTCATCATTGGCGTAGGTGTCATTCTGATTTTTGTTTCCCGCTACTCGGTGACCCTGCGGCAGCGGATTGACCGACTGAACAAGATCTTTCTGGAAACACTGGAGGGGGTACGGGTGATTCGGGCTTTCAATCGGCAAGGGAAAGAAATGGAAAGGTTTTCCCAAGCCAATGGAGAACTGGCATCCATGACCATTCTCTCTGGGCGGGTGACCGCACTGCTGATGCCGGTGATTCAGGTGATCTTTGGTGTGACTACAGCAGCGGTCATGGGCATGGGTTCCTGGTATGTGTCCGCCGGGGAGATGGCAGTGGGTGACCTGGTGGCCAACAGCCAGTATATCAGCATGATCCTTGCCGCTATCATGATGCTGGCATTGGTCATTATGCTCTTTCCTGTGTCCTATGCCTGCGCTAAGCGCATCGCAGAAGTGCTGAATACCGAGAGTTCCATCAAGGACGGCAGATACAGTGCCGCCTTGCGCAAAGGCCGCGCCTGTGTGGCCTTTGACCATGTGACCTTTACCTATCCTGGGGCGGACGAACCAGTGCTGAAGGATGTTAGCTTCGAGTGCCGGGCCGGGGAGGTCACCGCCATTATCGGGCGCACCGGTTGCGGCAAGTCCAGCATCCTCAAGTTGATCCCGCGGCTTTACGACGCCACGGTAGGCCATGTCTATGTGGACGATATGAATGTAAAACAATATAAATTGAACGAGCTGCGGGATCTGATCGGCTATATCCCCCAGAAGAATGTACTCTTTTCCGGAGACGTGGCCTCCAACCTGCGCTTTGGAGATCAGGACAGCAGTGAGGAACAGTGGCGGCAAGCGGCCTACATCGCCTGCGCCGACGAGTTCATCGAACAGAAGCCGGACGGCTACCACGCCGAAATCGCTCAAGGCGGCACCAATTTGTCCGGCGGCCAGCGCCAACGCATGGCTATTGCTCGGGCTGTCGTAAAAAAACCAGAAATCTACCTGTTTGATGACAGCTTTTCCGCCTTGGATGTGAAAACAGATAAAACACTCCGCATGCGCCTGCGGGAGAGCATGGGGGATTCCACCATGCTCATTGTGGCTCAGCGGGTGGGTTCTATCCTGGATGCTGACCGTATCTTGGTGATGGAGGACGGACAGATCGTGGGGAGAGGCAAGCACCGGGAACTGCTACATACATGTCCGCTCTACCGGGAGATTGCTGAATTGCAGCTGGGAGAGGAGGAAGTGAAACATGAACTGGAATGCGTTTAAACGGCTGTTCCACTATCTGGGACGGTACAAGCTCCGCCTGATTCTAGTGATGATCGCCGCTGTCCTGAGTACCCTGTTTACCGTTTTGACCCCAGCGGTGACGGGCGGCATCACCTCGGAACTGTACGATGGCGTGGCAAGCGGCTCCTTCGACTGGGAAACGATCGTCTGGCTGCTCGTGACGCTGATAGCCCTTTATCTTGTGGCCCAGCTTTTCGCCATTCTCCAAAGCTTCAGCATGACTAAGCTGACCGCCTGCGTTATGGAGACTCTGCGGGGTGATATTGACCGGAAGATGCACCACCTGAAGCTGGACTATTACGACTCTCATACCCAGGGTGAAATCCTCAGCACCATCACCAACGATGTGGACACGGTGAACAACGCCCTGAGCCAGAACCTGACCCAAATCGTCACCCAGGTGGTCACCGCTGTGGGTATCCTGGTGATGATGTTCACAACCAGTCCTATACTGACGGCCATCGCAGTGGCTATGGTGCCGGTGTCTCTGCTGGCCTCTCTAGGCGTTATGAAAACGGGAGCCATACACTACGCCCGGCAGCAGGAACTCCTGGGACAGCTCAACGGCTACATCGAGGAGGTGTACCAAGGGCAGGAGCTGGTGTCGGTGTTCAACTACACGGATCGAGCAAAAGAGGAGTTTGATCGAATCAATGGGGAACTCCAGCGTACCGCTCAGAGTGCCGAGATTGCATCTGGTAAGGTCACTCCAATCACCGACCTGGTAAATAACCTTGGCTACGCTGTCAGCGCCCTGCTGGGATGTCTGTCCGTATTGCGTGGTGAGATGCGGATCGGCGACGTGCAAGCCATGCTCCAGTATACCAAGCAGTTCTCCCAGCCCTTCACCAGCATTGCGGGGATGGCGGGCAGTTTCAGCGCAGCGTCCGCTGCCGCAGGGCGCATTTTCGCTCTGCTGGATGCCTCGGAAGAGACACCAGACCCTGTTCCCGGACTGATGCCTCAGGTCAGCACGGGCGCGGTGGAATTTCGCCATGTGTCCTTCGGTTACTCCCCGGAGCACCAGCTGATGCATGATGTGAACATCACGGTGAAGTCCGGTCAGAAAGTGGCCATCGTGGGCCCCACCGGGGCTGGCAAAACCACCCTCATCAATCTGCTCATGCGGTTCTACGATGTGGACGGCGGTAGTATTTTAGTGGACGGGGTAGACACCAAGGAAATGACCCGTCACGAGCTACGGGATCGCTTTGGCATGGTGCTCCAGGATGCCTGGCTCTTTGAAGGCAGCATCCGGGACAACATAGCTTACGCGCAGGACAATCTGCCGGAGGAAAAAATCATCGCCGCCGCACGATCCGCCAGCGTGGACAGCTTCATCAAGACCCTGCCAGGCGGTTATGATTTTGAACTTTCCACAGGGGCGGAAAATATCTCACAAGGTCAACGCCAACTGCTGACCATCGCCCGAGCGATGGCGTCTGACCCGGAAATCATGATCTTGGACGAGGCCACCAGCAACGTGGACACGCATACGGAGCAGCTTATCCAAAAAGCACTTGCAAAATTGATGCACGGACGTACTTCTTTTGTGATTGCCCACCGGCTTTCTACGATTCGGGATGCTGACATGATCCTTTACATGGAACATGGTGATATTCTTGAGCATGGCAGCCACGAAGAGTTAATGGCACAACATGGAAAATACGAAGCATTGTATATGAGTCAGTTTGCACAGTAATATTACAAACGTTTAATTGGCTGCTTAATTGCCATTTGAGGAGAAACAAAACTACTATCAAATACTGCCCCGTCCGGGGAAAGAAAAAAACCGTTGGACGGGGCAGATGATTTCCTGCGCACATTTAGCTCATTATTCTGTCGGCGGTTTTGATGGACTCAGGGCCGCCGTTTCTTTGCGTTAACACAAACCAATGACGACTTGCAGGGACACGGCAACCGATGGGAGGTTATTTTGCCGTGTCTACTTTACTATTCTATTTCTCCTGTGATCTGCACCAGTCAAAAAAAGTTCGTACCCGCCGTCGGGGTATTCTGGGTATGAATATGAACACAGAAATCATGTGAATAGATTTTATAATTCTTCTACGCCTGTCTGCATTTTGCAGACAGGCGTTTTTTGTCGTTTTCTTGGGTTTTGTGTCGGCTGTCGATCACCTCCTGTATCTATCCCTTGCAACGCAACGATGAAATAGGAGGTGCAGCGCATGGATTCTTCCTAAAGAATTTTTTCAAAAATTTTTCTGCGCGTTTGCCAAAACGCATGATGCAGACCGTTTTAGTGGCGAAAGGGGAAGAAAACCGTATCACCCGCCTTTGCGGACGCGAAGGGAGGTGAATACATGAAACCTCATTCGCACGATGTAGGAGTTGCCCGTGCCTTTGATTGCTTCTGCAAAAAGGTACTGCGGAACGAAGCGCGGGACTATCAGGACGCGCTGGCACGGAAAAGAAACCGAGAGGTCTATTTTTCCGAACTGCCCGTCGAAGTGCTGGAACAGTTCGCTGTCCGTGACACCTATTTCACGGATAGCCGCACATTTGAAGTCATCGGCCATTCGGTTTGTATCGACGATGAAACGCTGGCGGAAGCGATCTCCGCTTTGCCTGTTGACCGCAGAGATATTATCCTGCTGTCCTATTTCCTCGATATGTCCGACGCTGAAATTGCAAATGTGCTGAACATGGTGCGCCGTTCCGTTGCCTATCGCAGGACAAGCACCCTAAAGCTGCTGAAAAACCTGATGGGAGGAGAAAACAGATGACAAGTCAATCGAAGAATAACCGTCTGTTGCCGCTGACCGTCATTGAAGCGGCTGCTGGCGGTGACGTGGAAGCGATCAACGCCGTTCTGAAACACTATGCAGGGTACATAGCCCGTCTGTCGATGCGTGAGCTTTACGACGAGTACGGAAATCCCCATCTTTGCGTGGATGAAGAACTTCGGCGCAGGCTGGAAACGAAACTCATTACCAAGCTGCTCACATTCCGCGTGAGATAACTGACGCCTGACAGAAACGTGTCCCCCCTTTCCTCGTTTCTGCCTGATGCTCCTTGACAAATATGCCCGCAAGAGAACGGCGGCGCATCATAGGCAAAACGGGTACGTTCCTTTTGCGCCGAGCTGGGCGGCTGGTACGCCATGACGTATATCCGAGAGGATATGCCGAGCGACAAATACCGCGCCGTAAAGCAAGTGTGGCAGCTTGCAGGCGACGACGCGCAAAACACATAATGATACGACCTTACAGCCACAGTCCGAGCGTTCAAAGCGTCGCAGGCGATGGGTAGGGCTGCACGAGAACCGTGCGGGGGTGAAACTCCCTTGGAGCTGCGCCAGCAGCCGTCCGTTTTGTCATTCCCTTTTGTAGTTATTTCGTTTCCCATGAAAGGGGGATTTGTTTCTATGGAAACAACCATGAAGAAAACAACGTCCCCGATTGTACGCGAGTACAAGATCGGGGATATAACGTATATCGTCAAGGCCGTCGTCAAAGACGGCGCGAAAGAGGACGCCGTGACAAAGGTGCGCCGCCTGATTCAGAATGACTTGCGGGGTAAAAAAGTTACAAATAATTTTGAACCCGCCTAATGACGGCGAGCGAGATCCCTGGTATAATATAAATAACCTGTTTGTCCGGCTGCCGGAATAGGAGGCAACATGAAAAAGCAGCCCGACAAAATCACCGCATATTACTACCGTGCGGCGAACAAACAAACAGAACTGAACCTTGACAATCAAATGCACCGACTTTTGAGCCATGCGCAGGAAAACGGAACGGACACCTATATGTTCTTCGTGGACAATGGATACAGCGGCCTGACCGCAGAGCGTCCGGCGTTTCAAAATCTGCTTGCAGCAATCCATGAGAACCGCGTGCAGAAAATCGTTGTCGTATCGCTTGACCGACTTTACCGCAGCTATCTTGCAGCGTTGCAGTTCCTTGATGATATGGAGCAGCGCGGTATTTCGATTTGCTCCATTACAGACGGCGATCTACCCCTTTGCCGAGAACTATATCACGGCATTGTCAACGCCTACCGCAGTTCTTCCGAGAAAGGCGGTGAGTGCAGATGACGGGATTTACCTTTCAGAGCTTGAAGCCGCAGGACAGTTTAAGCAATGAGCTTCGCAGCGTGATCCGCGATAATGTTTTGCAGTTCTACGCCAAGGGGCTATCTACGGAAGCAGAGGAAGAAGGTCTGACCGCTCTGTATGAGCGCCTTTCGCAGGAAGATAAGCTGGATGGTGAAAGTAACTCCATAGCGAACCAGAAGAAGATTCTGGAACGCTACTGCAAGGATCACGGGATTACCGCCTACCGCCATTATGACGAGGACGACGGTTATTCCGGCACAAACTTCAACCGTCCGGGCTTCCAGCGTATGCTTGCCGACATCAAGGCAGGGCGGATCAAGCGCGTCATCGTAAAGGACATGAGCCGCTTCGGGCGCGATTATCTCCAAGTGGGAATGTATACCGATGTTGTTTTCCCGGAGTTTGGCGTTCATTTCATTGCCGTCAATGACGGCGTGGACAGCACACGCGGCGAAAGTGAGTTTACCGCGATCCGCAATGTGTTCAACGAAATGTATGCCCGCGATACCTCCAAAAAGATTCGCGCTACATGGCAGAGCAAAGGCAAGTCCGGCGAGCATTTGACGACCATTCCGCCCTATGGGTATATGAAAAGCCCGGAGGACAAAAAGAAATGGATCGTCGATGAAGAAGCCGCAGCCGTCGTACAGAAGATATTCTCCCTGTGCGCGTCCGGCAAAGGCCCCACGCAGATTGCTAAATGGCTCAAACAGCAGCAAATCTTGAACCCAACCGCCTATTGCCATGCGAAAGGTCTGCCGACCAGCAACAAGCCGACAGCAGACCCGTACAAATGGACGAATGAAACGGTTTCCCGCATTTTGGAGCGCGTAGACTATTTGGGGCATACCGTAAACTTCAAGACTACAAAACAGTCCTACAAGAGCAAGAAGAAAATCTGGAATGACCCTGAGAATTGGGTGATCTTCGAGAACACCCAGCCGCCGATCATCGAGGAAAGCGTGTTTCTGATTGTTCAGAACATTCGCAAGGCGCGTCGCCGTCCTACCAAGATGGGTGAAATGGGTATGTTCTCCGGGCTTCTGTATTGCGCAGAGTGCGGCGGCAAAATGTATCAATGCCGCGCTACCAACTTTGCGGAGAACCAGAAATACTTCATCTGCTCTACCTACCGCAAGGGCAAGGATCTCTGCACGACCCATTCCATCAAGAATGTTGTGCTACATGAAATTGTTCTGCGAAATCTGCGGGAAGCAATCTCCTATGTTTCAGAACATGAAGCGGAGTTCATTCAGGACGCAGCCGAGAGCGATATGCGGGACAGGGATGCAGAGTTTGTTCGGAAGCGCGAAACGCTGGCAAAGGCGGACACGCGGATTGCCGAGCTTGACCGCATTATCTCCCGACTGTATGAGGACAACGTGATTGGCAAGCTGTCAGACGAACGGTTTATCAAAATGTCCCATGACTACGAGTTGGAACAAAGCAACCTGAAATCAATGGCAGATGTCTTGCGCAAAGACCTGAAGCAGCAGGAGCAGCAGAAAACCAATGTCAAGGCGTTTATCGCTGCCGTGAAGAAGTACACGGATTTGCAGGAGCTTGACGCGGCTGTTCTCCGTGCTTTCATTGACAGAATCGAAGTTTCCCATGTTGACAAGAAATCCAGAACGCGGGAAATCACCATCGTCTATAACTTCATCGGTGCATTTGACTTCACACGAGCAAGCGAAAATGCCCGTAACACAAGTAAAAATGAGCAAAGAACGGCATAGCCGTTAAGCTACACCGTTCCTTGTTTCAATGTTTTCCTAAGTCACCGCCCCATTCCGCAGACGAGCTGCACTCACGGAAGTGAGTTGCGGCTCTCTTTTTATACAGCATGGTTCATCCGTGATTTAGCCCCTCCGGGGGCAGCAGTATTTCCTTGCGCTTTCGTGCGCAATCAAGGCGCTCGTGCGGGCAATGATGTCCGTGCGAGCGCCTTTTTTCGTTTTTCTGTCGGCTGTCGTTCTCCGCCGGTGTTGGTTCGGTTCACCACCCACCCAACACCGAAACGGAGGAACAAAATGTTTAATAGAAAAAGCATCTATGCGCTGAATAAGAAAGACCCCGATGCCATCGTTTATCATGGATGCCAATGAAGTCATCATCCGCCTGACCCGCGAGGACTTTGCCAGCGAGGAAGAATTCCTGAAATGGAAATCTTGGTCAGATGAAAACTACCACACCGAGGACAATCAGGATGTGGTAGAGGGGAAACACAATAGCTGACCGCGGCATAGAGCGTCTGCGTTTCATCATCGAGATAGAGATCAATCTCGTCTGTGAAGACGCAGACCAGCACATCTGTTGTCTTACCGCCTTGCGTGATGCTTTCGGCATCGTTGACCCAGCCCCAGGTGCGCCAGTCCGCGCCCGCAATCTGTTGTTCCTCCTCCGGCTCCTGCTGCTTCTCTGCGCATGCCGCACATGCGGCAAGCATCAAAAGCGCCAGCAGCGCAGCTGCTATTTTCCGACTGCTTCTCATCGCATCATTTCCCCTATCTCCCGAGCGTTTTCTGGCAGAACGCCGGATATTTTACTGTTATTATACCGCCTGCAAGGAAAGATACGACTAACCGTCAGTTAGGATTCTGCCTGCCTCAGTTTTTCTCCGCCGCCTGCCGGTCCAGACGCAGATTTCTAAAGTAGAGGCTAAAATCGATGCTGACGAAACAGAAATTCAGCACATAGAAAAACATTACGTACCACTTAAATCCATTGGGATTCAGAAGCTTACTGGTAATGCCCGCAACGTAGCCAAGCAAAATCAGCACCAGAAACGGCAGGCTCTTGCCCTTCGTCGTCCGCGCGCGGTAGGATTTGATCGCGCTCAGCGGCCAGGAAAAGCCGAAGCACAGCAGCATTGCAATCTCGCAGAGCTCAAAAAGATGCACCATTCCATTTTCCCCCCTATATCTCTTCGCGGCAGGCGTCAAAAATCCCGGCTCTGCAAATGGCGGCCTCCAGCATCTCTCCAATCCTGTCCGGCGTCGGCGCAACGAGAACGCCTGCTTCTTCCAGTGCTGCAATCTTGCCCGCAGCGGTTCCCTTGCCGCCGGAGATGATTGCGCCCGCGTGGCCCATGCGCTTACCCATGGGGGCCGTCTGGCCGGAAATGAAGGCCGCGACCGGCTTTGTCATCCGGGTTTTGATATACTCTGCCGCTTCCTCTTCGCCGTCTCCGCCAATCTCTCCAATCATCACAACGGCGTAGGTGTCGGGGTCGTCCTCAAACAGCCGCAGCGCGTCAACAAAGCCCGTGCCGCGGATGGGGTCGCCGCCGATACCGAGCGCTGTGGACTGCCCGATGCCGCGTGAGGTGAGCTGCTTGACCGCCTCATAGGTCAGCGTCCCGGATCGCGAAATGACGCCCACGTGGCCTTTCTTGTGGATATACCCCGGCAGAATGCCAACCTTGCACAGACCCGGCGAAATGAGCCCCGGGCAGTTCGGGCCAATCAGCCGCGTTTTAGAGCCCTCCAAATAGTGCTTCACGCGCGCCATATCCAGAACCGGAATGCCTTCTGTGATGCACACAACAAGCGGAAGCTCCGCGTCAATAGCCTCGAGAATCGAGTCGGCCGCAAACTTCGGCGGCACATAGATAATGGACGCATTCGCGTTTGTGGCCTGCTTTGCCTCACGGACGGTATTGAAAACGGGCACGTCAACAATTGTCTGTCCGCCCTTGCCGGGAGTTACGCCGCCGACGATGTTCGTTCCATAGGCCAGCATCTGTTCGGTGTGGAATTTTCCCTGATGGCCGGTAATACCCTGCACGAGAAGGCGCGTATTCTGATCGACTAAAATACTCATGCGGCGCTTCCTCCTTTCGCGGCCTGCACGGCCTTTTCTGCGCCGTCCGCCATATCATCCGCAGCGATAATCTGCATACCGGACTGCCGCAGAATCTCGCGACCCCGCTCCACGTTTGTTCCCTCGAGCCGGACGATCAGCGGCACGGGAAGCCCCGTCTTCTTTGCTGCGGCGACAATGCCCTCGGCAATTACGTCGCATTTCATAATGCCGCCGAAGATATTGACGAAGATCGACCTGACATGCGCGTCAGAGAGCAGAATTTCAAATGCAGCTTCGACGCGCTCTGCGGTTGCGCTGCCGCCGACATCCAGAAAATTTGCGGGGCTTCCGCCAAACTTCTGGATAATATCCATCGTCGCCATGGCCAAGCCTGCGCCGTTGACCAAGCAGCCGATGCTGCCATCTAAACTCACATAATTGAGGTCAAACTGCGACGCACGGTACTCTTTTTCATCCTCCTCCGCCGCATCGCGCAGAGCCTGAAGCTCCGGATGGCGGTAGAGCGCGTTATCATCAAAGTTGACCTTTGCGTCCAGACACAAAAGCTTTCCATCCTGCGTTTCCACCAGCGGATTGATCTCCACCAGCGAGCAGTCCTTTTCCAGATACATCCGGACGAGCGCGTCCAGAAGCGTCTGAAACTGCGCACGCAGCACCTGCGGAAGGCCAATGCGGTCAGCAGTGTCCATAACCTCATAGGCCTTGAGCCCCATGACGGCAGAAACCGGAATCTGGACAATTGCCTCCGGCGCAGTCTTCGCGGTCTCCTCAATCTCCGTGCCGCCTGCGCTGGACGCAACAATCACAAGTCCTGCCCGGTTCATATCGCCGGTAACAGAGAGATAGTATTCTTTTTTCACTGCAACAGCTTCTGTGATTAGCACCTTGTGAACCGTTTTTCCTGCGGGGCCAGTCTGCTTCGTCACAAGCTGCATGCCGAGCATCTGCCGGGCGATGGTCTCCGCCTCGTCCGCCGTCTTTGCCAGCTTCACGCCGCCTGCCTTGCCGCGTCCGCCGGAGTGCACCTGCGCCTTGATGACGCAAGGAAGCATCTTCTCGGCTGCCTGGCGCGCCGCTTCCGCTGTTTCGGCAACAATGCCGGAGGGAACTGGCGCGCCATAATCGCCAAGGAGCTTCTTTGCCTGATATTCATGGATTTTCATGATGCCGCGGTCTCCTTCTTTTTCTTTGTCTGCGATGATGCAGCCGGTGCCGCTTTATGTGAGCCAAGGGCAAGACCGGCTTCCAAGGCGCGCGCATTGAGCGCCTCCGTGCCCTTGGGCACATGCAGCATTACAGCCTCGCGCAGCACGTCCTGTGACACAAGTCCCAGCAGCGCGTTGATTGCGCCGACGGCCACGATATTGGCCGTCATAGCCTTTCCAACCTTCTCTTGCGCCGTGCGCAGAATCGGAAGCTGGGTCAGATGCGGCAGGTTCAGCTCCTGCGGGATTTGCAGGCTTTCATCTGCCAGCACGACGCAGTTTTCCGGCAGATCATGGCCGTAATCGTCTAAGGCCTTCTGCGTGAGGACCATCAGAAAGGTCGGCTTCTGCACCTTGGTAAAGCCAATGGGCTCCTCCGAAATCAGGACTTCTGCTTTGCAGCTGCCGCCTCTTGCCTC
>OLXC01000344.1_pt1 | contig 16779 bp, 10 predicted proteins | sample 1673851 | NCBI WGS metagenome assembly OLXC01 (sample SAMEA103958130, study PRJEB25191) | human gut metagenome | biome: human-associated habitat [ENVO:00009003]; feature: intestine environment [ENVO:2100002]; material: feces | place: Germany | collected 2013/2015
CCGAAATATAACTTTCAGACTTGTTCTGAAAATATAACTGTTTGCAAAGCAAGCAATATCACTTTAGGTGAATTATACTATCAAGTGTAACACTTTGAATAAAAAAATAGAAGTATAGCACACTATACTTTGCAAGCAAAGTCGTGTGTTTTTGCAAAGAAAAAAACAAAGGGTAGCAAAATTTGCTACTCTTTTACAATGTTCAAAAAATCCCTATAGAAAACGCGGTTTACGGCTGTCGTTTTTTTTGTTGCATTGGTACCGAAGGCACGGGTCGTACATTAAAATCGCTTGTTCCACTCAAAAAACCGCCGCCGAAACAACAATAAAAACTGCACATTGTCCGTTATTTTGCCCCGTTGCGACGGCGAATTGACGATTTTTACTCCAAAAAAATTGCAAAAAAATTAAAAATGGGTATTGACAACGACTGTTTGTGATGTTAAAATGTAGAAAAACGGTTTTTTGCGACAGAAACCCCACAACAAAAAGCACTGCAAAAAGGAAATTTTTTGCAATTCACCGCCCCCAAAGCGAAATTCGGATAAGTAAGGCGGCAGAAAAAACAGATAGAGGGAACGTTGTCCATCAAACCGTAGTTTTAATAGTTTTGAGAAAAACGGTTTTCTGCAAAAATGACAACGCAACTTCCGGCATAAACAGAGATTTCGCCGAGGGAATGGTAGACCCGCAAAACATAAATAAATGGCGACATGTCGCCTGAAAGCGGTTTGAAACAAACACGCAAAAATAAGGAGGACGAAATGAAAAGAAAAAGTTTAGTCATTTTGTTGGCAATCGTGTGCTGCATGACGGTTGTGCTGTGCGCGTGCACCGACAACAACGTTGACGAAAAGCACGTTTGCAAGCACGTCTGTCAGCAGTGCGGCGGATGCACATCCGATTGTACCGATGCGGAGTGCGCCAACAAGTGCCCCGGGCATAATACGCCCGACCCGACACCCACGCCGAAGCATGAGTGCGATCACGTTTGCCCCGATTGCGGCAAGTGCACGTCCGAGTGCACCGACCCCGTTTGCGCGGACAAGTGCAAGGGACACATCAAAGTTGCTGAAATTCTCGTCAATACCGACGACGAAAACGACGGCACAATCGCAAATCCCCGCACTCTGACGGTAGTGCAGGGCAGCAGCGCGGAATTTACCTACAACATCAAACCCCGCGACGCCGAAAACAAAAAGATTGACTGGACTTTGGGTACAATTACCGACGGTGCATTTACCGCGGCAACCGAAGCCAAACTTACCATCGCCGACAGCGGCAGCAAAATCACCGTTACTGCGGCTGCGGACGCTACCGGACTTGTCCTGCAAGGCAAAGCGGCAGACGGCAGCAAAACGGAAGTGTACGTGACCATCACCGTAGAGGAATACTTCCCCGTTACGGCAATTGTTTCCGGCAACCTCAAAAAGGTTGAAGACAAAGACTACGACTACGAACTGCTTACGGCAAAAGATACCGAATGGGACATGACAGACGGTATCCTGAAGAGAGGTCAGGATTTGCTTGACGGCAAAATCTTCGGCGGTTTGCAAGCACCCAGAAACCTTACCTACTACGCAAACATCCGCAACATCGGCTTGACGGTAGAGCCTTCCAACGCTTCCGAAAAGGACGTTAACATTGCCTACTCGCAGGAAGGCGTTGTTGCAATCGACGCTCTCGGCAACCTCAAGGTTCTCGGCGCGGGAGAAACATACGTAACAATTTCTTCTGTTTCCGAAAAGGACATTGCAATCAAAATTAAGGTAACGGTAGCGGATTCTCTGTACAGAGGTATCACTGCGGAAGCCTACACGGAAGCAGCCGAAGCGGCAAACGTTGCAAGCGGTTGGGATCTTGACAGCGACCACGGCACGGAAAAGCAATTCTCTCGCTACGATGACTGGCACCTTGTGATGGTACACAGCAACCAGAAGCGCGGCGAAACGGGCTCAGACGGCAACCAGAAGATTTTCTACATGGGCGAAAGCAGCCGTCCCTACGGTATCTGCCTTGAAAACAACGTCAATGCAGGTTCCGGCGCAAGCCTTGAAAACTCTGCCGCTATGATGTGGGCAAAGGTTACCATCCCCGAAAGCGCACTGACATTCAACGTAAAAATCGGCAACAACGACAAGACGTATGGTGAATACCGCGTTGTATTTGTCAAGGAAGACGGCACCGTGACGGTTCTGTCCGACGGTTGGGTAGGCTTTGCCGCTCCCACAAGCGAATCTACGCAAAAGTTTGTTATTCCCGACGCAATCAAGGGACAAAAAGGCGCGCTTGTCATTGAACACCGTATGAACAAGGCAGACGCTAACGCGGAATTGCAAATCAAAGTACTCAAGTTTGAAGGTCTTGTGGCTGTAAGTTCCGTTGTATTCGACAACGCAAGCGCAACCTACAAGCAAGGCGAACGCACGTTCAAAATTACCGCAAAGGTTAAGCCCGACAACGCTACCAACGACAAGGTTACTTACGCAATGGCAGAGGACAGCGCGGCAGGCGTAACGGTTGACGCAAACGGTAACGTCAGCGTAACGGCGGAAGCTATCGGCGAATATCACATCATTGCAAAGGCTGTTGCCGACGAAACCAAAATTGCGGAATTTGTCTTGACGATCACCGCCGACGAAATTGAAGTTAACGAATGGATCGGCAAGAGCGCAATTCTCGACGGTGTTTCCGACGTGAAATGGCACTTTATCAACGACGGTTGCGACAACGGTGTAGGCGAAGGCGCAGACCTGTCCATCCGCAATGGTGTAACCTATGCGGCATTGCAACTTGACAACCGCAAGGTCAAGGCAAGTTCCTTCATTCTTACATTCGGCGCACGCGTATTCCACCGCGACGGCGAAACCTATCCTAAGTTTGTTGTCAAAGTAATCGACGGCGAAAGCGAAACGCTTGTACGCGGTATCGGTCAGACGGAAGATTGGTTCTACGTAGACACCGACGCAACTCAGTACTGCAGTTACGACCTGTCGGCGTTTATCGGCAAAACGGTCAACATTCAGATCGGTATCACGCAAGGTAGCCACGCGGTAGTGCAATCCATCAAGTTCAGCGGAAACGAACTTGACATCAGAGAATGGAATGATAAGGCGGCTATTCTCAATGCGGACGCTGACGGTTGGACGATTGTCGGCAGCACAGACGCAGGCGTTGGCGAAGGCGCAGATATCAAGGAAACGGGCAGTTACCTCAGCAACAGTTTCGTAATAGGCAAGTCTTACAACGCTTCCTTCACGTTCGGCGCACGCGTGTTCCACCGCAACGGTGAAACCTATCCCGATATCAAAGTTGTTGTGGTTGCGGGCGAAACGGAAACAATCGTAAGAGCAAACGGCGTTGACAGCGACACGGTAAACGTAGACACCGACGCGGTGCAGAACTTCACCTATGACCTGTCTGCATTTGCCGGCCAGAGTGTGGAAATCCGCATCCAGCTCGCCAACAATGCAACACACTGCGTAATTACAAACATTGCAATGGGCGCAATTGCCTGATGTAAGCAAAAATACGATACGTATGCAAGTTTTTGCAACGTTTCGTAATTAAAAAAATCAATCCGACGGTTGTCAAAGCGGCATGTTTTGGCAGCCGTCGGCAGTATCGTTGCGGCTGTAGAGCAAGGCATTGCCTGTACGGGTCCGTCACCCGTCGCGACGAAGTTACCCCAAAAACTTTGCCTGTCGCAAGGCAGCGTGCGCGATGACCTTTTATTATCGGTTTTCTGACGTCGCGCACATTTGTCTGCGCAGGCGCAAAATGCATTGTTTTTCAAAACTCTCTTGAAAAAAACACTACATTCCGCTACAATAGACTAATCGGAGGCAACTATGAAAAAGAAGATTCTTTCACTTTTACTCGTCGTCGCGTTGATGGCAACGGCTTGTCTGGCTCTTGCGGCTTGCAACGACAACAACGGCGATGACAATAACAAACCCGGCGGCGAACTGAAAGGCTCCGTCAAAATCTGGTGGCCGGGCGGCTCGCCCACAATCGAAGCGGCAATCAACAAGGCAAAGGCGGAGTACGAAGCCGCTCACGAAGGCGTGACAATCGACATCGCCACGCAAAGCACAGCCGACTTCTACAGCAGTTACACGATGGCTCTGATGAACAAGGACAACTTCCCCGACATCGCCTACGTGGATCACGTGTTTGTGCAACGTCTTGCATACGACGGACTTATCGGCAATTTGTCCGATTACGGCGCGGACGAAGTGAAAGACAAGTTTATCGACTCGTTGTGGAGCACGACGCAGTTTAACGGCGGCACATACGCACTGCCCATGAGCGCAAACGTACTTACCGTCGCTTACAACAAGGCACTGCTCACCAAAGTGCTCGGAAAGGAATTTACCGACGCCGACATGCCCAAAAACTGGGACGAATACATCGCAATAGGCAAAAAGATCGAAGAGTACAACACCGCCAACAACCTGACGGGTAACAACAAACTGTATCTTACGACAGTACCTGCAGGTACCGGCAACGAAAGTATGGGCGCAATGTTCTTCATGTCCTACGCGGCACGCAGCGGCGGCAGACTGATGAACGACAACCTTACCGCAATGGAACTTGCCACGGAGCAGAACAAATCGGCGGCTGCAAAAATCAAGCAACTGGGCGACCTGGGGTACACCCCGACAAGTTTTTCCGAAAGCAAGTTTGAAACGGGCAAAGTAGCCTTCATCGAAATGGGACCGTGGAAACTGATTGACTACTCGCGTATCAGCGCGTCGCAAAAGGACATCTGCGACATCCGCTACACCAACGTGTTCCCGCTAAGCAGCGGCGGACAGACGCAGGGCGCACTTGGCCTGTATTCGCTGGTTATGACCAAAAAGACCAAAAACGCCGCCCTTGCCGCAGACTTCATTAAGTACCTGACGACAAGCGACGAAATTCAGTTGGCGCACAACACGGTGCAAAACCTGATGCCTACAACCAAGACGGCAATCGCCAACGAGTACTATCAGACGGCTGAGTGGAGCGTGTTTATCAACCAACTCAACAACATCGTGGCTCGTCCCGGTTCGGCAGCATGGCCTGCAATTCAGCGTTCCCTTGCGGAATACGTAACGCAACTTGTAACCGGCGACAAAAACGGCGTTCCCGACCAGCTTGACGCAATCGAAATTCAACTGAATGAGGCTCTCGAAGACCTGGAAGACGAATGATATGATCGACTACTCGACAAAAAGAAAAAACAAACTGAAAAACGAGGTTAAGGCGTACACTTTGCTGGGTTTGCCGATGGGCTGGTGGACGTTGTTTTTCGTCGTGGCGTTTTTCTCGGCTTTGTTTTTCAGTTTTACAAACGTTTCGCTGAAAAAATTGGCAACGGGTGCGGAAATAAAATTTACGCTGGACAACTACAAGCGTATTTTCTGCCCCGATTTCGCCAAGTTTGACAAAACGTTCTGGGACAGTATGGGTGTAACGGTGGTGTGGACGCTTGTCATGACTCTCGGCAACAACCTGATGGGTCTTGTGTGCGCATTCCTCATCAACTCGCTCAAAAAAGGCAAACGGTTTTTCCTTGCGCTGCTGTTCTGGCCCAGTCTTGTCAGCGGCGTTGTAGGGTCGGACGTAACCAAAATGGTGTTCGGTTCGGACAACAACAGCCTTGCCAACAAAATAGTAATGCTGTTTGGCGGACAGCCCGTGCAGTGGCTCACCGACGAACAACTGGCGTTGTTTTCCCTTATGATAATGCCGTTTTTCCTGGGTTTCTGCACAAAAATGCTTATTTACTACTCGTCCATCATTTCCATACCGGAAACCTACAAAGAGGCTGCCACGCTGGACACGTCAGGTAAGTGGAAGATTTTTTTCAAAGTGACATTGCCCCTTATGAAAAACGCGCTGATGCTCAACCTTATTTTGTCCATCATTGACGGGTTCAAAATTCTCGGACCCATGCAACTTATCACCAAGGGCGGCTACGGCACCACGTCGATAATGTTGTATATCTACAATACGGCGTTCGAGGACGGTATGTTCGGGCGCAGTTGCGCTTACGCAATGATTTTGTTCCTTATTATCATAGTGTTTACGCTGGTTCAGCGTAAACTTTCGGGCGAGGAGGTGACCAATGTTGAGTAAAACTTCTCTTGCGCCCGACAGCGGCAAAAAACGCTCGGCTAAGGCTCGCGAAAGGACGTTTCAGGTTCTGGCTATAGTGTTTCTGTCCTTTATCGCATTTTGTCAGATTTTCCCGTTCTACCTCAAGGTCATAGACAGTCTGCAGTCGCCCGACCTCATCCCCGACAGTGACAAACTGTACCTGTGGCCCGTCAACGGCACACTGGAAAACTACTTCACCGCAATGCAGGTCAGCGGTTTCTGGACGGCACTACTCAACACTCTGTTTGTCACGGTAATGTTTACGGCAATCAGCCTGTTTATCGCAATCATAATGGGCTACGTGCTTGCCAAGATGCGTTTCCGCGGCAAAAAAGTAGTCAGCGCACTGCTGCTGTCCACAATGATGGTGCCTGGCGAAGTGCTGATGATACCCAACTACATACTTGTAATGAATATGGGGCTCAACTACTCTATATGGGGTCTTATTTTGCCTGGTATCGTCAACGTGTTCGGCGTGTTTCTCATTCGTCAGTACATGTCCAACATTCCCGATTCCGTACTGGAAAGCGCGGATATGGACGGATGTAACGAGATTCAGAAGATTTTCCGCATAGTGGTGCCCATGTCCAAACCGGTGCTTATCACCTACGTTATTCTGACCTTCGTCAGCACGTGGAACGAGTACCTGTGGCCCATGGTAATGCAGTCCAGCGGCAGCGAAGTGGAAACGTTGCAGCTTATCATGTACAAGTTCTACCCCGCCCTTGGCGGTTACGCCGACGGCTTCGTGCGCTCGGCAGGCATGATACTGATTACAATTCCAATAATTGTGATGTATTTCATTTTCCAGAGGTACTTCCTGGAACAAAACAACATAGCAGGTATGAAATAACTTTCAAGGCGTATGCCAAAGGAGAAAACAATGAAAAAGACGTTATCCGTTGTTCTGGCGTTGGTTATGTGCTTGTCCGTTGCGATAAGTCTTGTGGCATGTACCGTAAACAACGACAAGCCGACGACAAAGACGCTTACTTCGTTTACTATTGCAGACGACTCGCTGACGTGCTATGTCGGCGATACGTTCAGTGCAGACAACGTAAAACTTACGTTGACCTGGTCGGACGGCAGCACGGCAACCAAGACGGTCCGGGAAGCAGGCGCGTCCGCTTCGCAAATCGACACAAGCGTTGCAGGCAACAAAACGCTTACCGTAACGCTGGAGGGCAAGACGGCTACGGCAACGGTGGTGGTCAAGCAAAAGGGAACTACGCCCGACCCCACGCCGACGCCCGGTGCGTTCAGTTACTACAGCACGTCCAAACTGCCTGCGGACAAAAAGGTGTACGTACTCAACGACACAACCAAGGGCGAAAATTACACTTCCGACTCTCTGTTTACGGCGCAGGCAATCCAGGGTTTGTTTGCACGCAAGGAAACCCGTTTCTACGTTGACAGCCACTACATGACCAACGGTATCAACACCGACATGTACTACCTGGAACAGATGAAGGAGCAGTACGGTCTTACCGTGGAAAGTATTTCGCTGGAAGAAGCGGTGGCAAAATACATTGCCGCCTACAACAACTTTGTCGCCGACGGCACATGGGGCACAAAGATTCCTGTCGAAAACTTTGTGCAGAAAAATTACAAAGCATATGTCGAAGGTCAGGACTATTCCACCCCGGGATATATTCTGTACCGCAAGGGTACGATTTCTGTCAACCTTGCCGCTACGCTTGCGGGCATTACTTCGTTTTTGCCTGTCGAGGAAGGCGAAGAGGACATTTTCAAGGCAATGGGACTTGTCAAAAAGTTTGACATTACCAACGTCGTGTTTACCTACAGATGGCTGTTCGGCGTGGACGGTATCGGCGACGAACTCAACCCCGACGGACTTGTCCACCAGAACTACAAGGAAAGCAACGGCAGCACCAACAAGTTTATCAAGGACTACGGTATTTGCAACAAGTTCTTCCACGTGTACTACGACCCCGACTCGGGCGTGTCCGCGGCACTGAAAAAGAACATTCACGGCTTCCTCAACCCCAACACGCCGATTTTCGGCTACACCTACAGCGAGGACAGCGACGTTGCGTTTTTCTCGGAATACGGACAGTTTATCGTACCGACGGACTACACCTGCAACCTCAGTTTCTTCTCGGCGGAAGAGTTTGCCGGACAGACGTTCAAACAACCCAACAAGGATGTTGACAAGCCTGCTCAAAGCGGCAAACACTACGTGGCGTTTGTAGTCAGCGACGGAGACAACGCGACATATTGGCAAAACACGGCTACCTTTGCAACCAACTACATGAACGCGGCAGGTCGCGAAAACGACACCTTCCCCGTTACGTGGTCCATCACTCCGTCTCTTGCCGACCTTATGCCTGCCGTAATGGCAAACGCCTACAAGGCAGACAACAAGTACAACTACTTCTGTGCGCCCGTATCGGGACAAGGCTACATCAACGCAGGTAACTTTGCCGCACAAAACAACGGCGAGTACTTCAACGATTTCTGCAGCAAACTGAATACCTACATGGGCAAGGCAGACCTGTCCGTCGTGACGGTTATCGGCGGCAGTCAGCAGGGCAATCTGCCCGGCGTGCTTGCGGGATACGCTTCCTGCGACAACGTGACGGGCGGCATCGTGTACGAAGGCAGCAAGTACTTCGGCAGCGTCCGCGGCGGCGTAATGTGGGTAAACGGCAAACCGTTCATCGGACCGCGCGACAGCCTGTGGGAAACCACCCCTGCGTACATCGCGGCGCGTATCAACACCTACGAACGCGACATTACTTCCATCGACGGTTACACGCTGGTCAACGTGCACCCCTGGTCGCACAGTTACGACGACATCCGCACGATTGTAGGTATGCTTGCCGACGACGTGGAAGTGGTAAGCGTGGACAGACTTATCCGCATGATAAGCGACAACGTTACGGACAAATCCGCAACCGACCACTTCGACATCCCGGACAAAAACGGCGTTTCAATTTCGGAATCATATTTGCAGGAACACCCCAGCCTTATCCCCGTAGACCCCCTGTACAACGACTTCCTGTTGTGGGAAGAGGACTGGACGGGTAGCGGCGTAACCTACAACAGCAGCGACCGCGCGTGCAGCAACGTCGGCGCAATGTACAAGGGTAACATCTCGATTGCGGCAGGCAGCACAGCCGCCAAGCGTGAATTTACTTTGCCGGAAATAGACAATTACTGGTTCAGTTTCAACGCTCGCGGCGACGCACTTGACGCGGCAAAATCCGCAACCTTTACAGTGTACATGACGGTCGGCGGCGAACGCAAGGCAGTGATGAAAAACGTAACCGTCAAGGGCGTACAGGGCACCGAAACACAGCACGTTACGGGTGACGGCTGGCAATGCTTCGCATTCCCGCTTAAGCAGTATTTTGCCGATTACAAGGGCAAAACTTGCAAGGTGGAAGTGGAAGTTGCCTCCGGCGACACGGGTATACGCGTTGACCAGGTAAGATTTGTCGACCGTATATTGGACGGCGCAATCGACCAGAGCAAGGTTGACGTGTACAACAATCAATTCGGTACAAACACCGAGGACTGGATGCTTGGCGAACAGTACAGGACGAGTCAGTACTACTGGTGGGACGTCAAAGACCGCGAAAATCTGGAACCGACCAATTCCATTCAGATTGACTGCTCCGACGGCGGCGGCGACGAGAAACGTAACGGCAACACCAACATGTGGATGGCCAAAAATTACGTTTTGCCCCAAAGCGACAGTATCAAGCTCAACTTCCGCGTGACCAGCGACAACGACACGGGCGCAATGATCAAAATCTCGATGTACGTCAACGGCGAATACATCGTGCTGTATGACTGGCAGACTGCCCGCGCAAAGAAAAACAACGAAACAATTTCCGTAAATCTGGCGGAACTGTACCCCGACGTCAACTTCAACGGCGCGGAAGCAACAATCGTGTTCGAAGCGCGTGACGGCGGCAACAACAACGGCGTAGGCGAGGCTTGCAAACTGCATTACTTCACGACCGTGGCGTAAACAAGCGGTTGTTGCAAACAAGGCGCACGTACAGGCAATGCGGATCTCACGTGGCAAACGCTTGCCGGAACGGCAACCGAAAATTGCCTGCGGACAAAACGCCGAAGCAATTGGAAAACAAAAAAGGAGGCGACATTTTCGCCTCCCGAACAATGAATCAGGACGGAGAAAAACGCATACGTATATAAATTTTTGCGTTTTTCTCCGTATTTTTAAGAGGTAATATGAAAAAATATGCTTTATTGACGGCGGTTCTGCTGGTGCTGTCCGTACTGCTGACCTTTGCAGCATGCACGCCGCCCGAACCTGCCCCGGAACCCGACCCGTTTGAGCAGTATCGCAAGGCAGACGACTTTACGTACTATCGCGAAATGAAGATGAACGCCGACAAGAAACTGTACGTGTTTGGCAAAAGCGAAAATCTGACAGGTCCGCAAAAGATTGCCGCCGAAGCGGTGCAGGGTATATTTGCGCGTACCAATGCCAAGTATTACTACTACCGCAACAATTACACGGTGTGGACGGACGACATGACGGCAAACTACGGCATAACCTTCGAGGAAGTGACCTTTGCCGAAATGCTTGCCGACTACAAAAACGTGTACGGTGACAAGTACGTGCTGTACGACGGCGTAAACAATCCGCAATCGCTCAACTGCGCAAGCACCATTGCCGGCGCGGAAGACATGCTGCCGGTTGACGTTCAACTGGAAGAATACGTCAGGTCGCTGGGCTTCACCATGGGCGAGGACGCAACGACAATGACCGAAGCCAAGTGCTTCAAAAAATACAAGGACAAACTCAACAACGACGCGCTGGTGCAGATAAACTATGGCGGCTTCAACGACCAGATGCGCGACTACGGCATTGCATGCAAGTATCTGTTTTTGTGGCCGAAAGACATGGAAGATCCGGACATAGTCAAGTTCCGTGCCGAGGCCCTTGCCTGGGCAAAGGATGACAGCCCCGTGTTCGGCTGGGTGCCCAACGACGAAACTATCGACGTTTCCATCGCTTCCAATTACAGCAAGTACACGCTCGCAAGCGACTACTGCACAAACATGTCGGTGTTCACCTGCAAAAACGCTTTCGGCGATCTGACGTTCAGACAAAATCACAAAACGACGGACGTAGTTGCGGAAAAAGGCAAACATTACGTGTGCATAATGATGAGCGACGGCGACAACGTGCAAACGTGGTACAACAATTTTGCAACCAACAGCAAGTATCTCGGCGCGGAAAGGGGCGAATTTGCAATGGGATGGAGCATGCAGCCCAGTCTTACCGACCTTGCGCCCAACATCATGAATTACGTGTACTCGCGTGCCGACAAAAACGACTACTACGTGTGTTCGGTGTCGGGGCAAGGCTACATGAATCCGCAAAATTACGGTGCGCTTGGCAGTTTCATCGGCGGGCTGGACTTGTACATGAAACGTGCCGACTTGTCGGTGGTGCAAATTCTCGACGCAGGTCCCAGCAAAAACGTAATCGACATGTACTCGCTGGTACCTTCGCTCAGCGGTGGCATTTACTGTTACGGTATGAAGTACGCCGAGGGCGCAGGCTCGGTTTATTGGGCAAACAACAAGCCGTTTGTGTCCATTCGCGAAACGCTGTGGAGTGCCAACGTGGAGGCTATGGCGGCGCGTATCAACGGCTACGACACCGACCCGACTTCCATTACGGGCTACACGGCAATCAACCTGCACCCGTGGTCGATGGACTACAACGACGTCAAGCAACTTGTGTCCCTTCTTGACGAACACGTTGTGGTTGTGACGGCGGACGACTTTATCCGCCTTGTGACGAGCAACGTTCCTCACACCGACGTGACCTTGCCCTACACCGATTACTCGGTTGCCGCATGACCTTTCGTGCTTGCCACTGCGCAAAATGTCCGCCCGAAATGGTGAAAAGGACATCTGCATAGTTACGGTATGTAATGAAATTAGTTATACGTATCGTAATTTCGGCAACAATTTTGACAACAAAACAGCAAAAAAGGTACTCGGACTTTGCGTTCGGGTACCTTTTGTTTTTATGTTTTTGACGGCTCGGCGGAATTGTTGCTACCTGAAACGCACTGTGCGGACGCGTCTGCGACGTCTTGTCGGCGGCTGCGGCGCAAGAGTGTGCGTGGCGGTGCGCGTAACGTTGTAGTCGGTGCGGCTGTTTACGTAGTCGGCGTATGCCTTCCACTTGCCTTTGTGACCGGACTTGAAGTCTATCGTGTGCAACAGTTCGTGGATTATCGTTTCCTTAAACGCCTTTTCCGTCGTAAGGTATCTGTTGACGGAAATTACAAAGTCGTAGTCGGCGTAACGTTTTGTCCGCCTGCCTTGGTAGCATGTGCCGTAGTAGGTTCGTCCCTTTGCCTCGCGGAAGAAAATTGATGTAGCCACGGGTATATCCATGGCGGCAAGTTCCTGCAAGCAATCGGTAATCAGTCTCTTTATGTTTTCGTTTACGTTAAAGCGGTAGTTCGTTTGCATATCGGCACAAGTTTACCACATTTTCGGGCTGAAAACAACTTTCAGCGGTTTACTTTCGCCAATTTTTTGCAGACGATTTTTTCTGTCGGCAGTCCGTCGCGGCGAAAAAGAATGTGTCTGAAATAGGGGTACAGCAACACGCCCGTGGCAAACAGCCATGCCATCGGATCGCCGAAGCACAACGCCACGTAGGACGCGTTGCTTGCCAGCGCATTGACCGCGCTTCCGTTGACGAGAGCGGGCAGAAACGAACAGACAACTACGCGCGCGACCAGTTCGCCTGCGCCTGCGGCAAGCGTCCAGATAGATTCGCCAATGCCCTGCACGGAATTGCGCAACACAAACAACGCGCCGAGCAGCGGAAACAGACCGAAGTCTACGTACAGGAAGGTGGTGCCGAAACGCAGCGACTCGGCGGAAATTTTGTCCTCGCTGAGGAAGATGTGCTGATACGCGCCGTTTATGCTGAGAAGCAACCCTGCGCCCGCGCAAATTACGCTTAGCACAAGCCCGATAAGCAATGCCTGATTGGTACCTTTTTTCACACGGTCAACCTTGCCTGCGCCCAGGTTTTGCGCGTTGAAACTTACCATTGCCGTGCCCAGTGCGGCAAGGGGCGACATGCAGAAGTCTATCAGTTTGTTTGCCGCGCCTACGCCGTTTTGCGCGGGATTGCCTGCCACCATCACCCCCGACGGCAGTATGTCAAACTTCACCGTTTCGGACAACATTACGATAAGTCCGATTGACAGCACGGAAAATTGCATGCCCAGCGGCAACCCTTGTCTGAGGTGCGCCCACAGTTCCTTCCGCGATGCTTTGTAGCAATCTTTGCCGGGCCAAATGTGTTTGTATTTTACAAAAATGTACACAAAACAAGCAACCGTACACAAAAATTGCGTCAGGACAGTTGCTGCCGCCGCGCCGATTACGCCCCAGCCGAACACCTTGATAAACACGATGTCCAGCACGATGTTGAGCACGGTTGACACGCTGAGAAACATCAGCGGCGTAAGGCTGTCGCCGATTGCACGAAGTACGCTCAATGCAAGGTTGTAGTACAGTTGCGCGAAAATGCCCAAAAATATCACAAAACAGTAATTGTACGCCGCGTTGTACACTTCGGGGTTTTGTTCCGTCACGTTTACCCACGCCAGTATCGGCTTAATCAGCGCGACAGACAGTGCGGTCAGCAGAACCGTGATTGCCGCGCACAACATTATCTGCGTGGCGAAGGACTTTTTTACGCCATGTTCGTCGCGCGCACCGAGACGGTTGGAAATTACCACGCAAAACCCGGCGGTGCAACCGAACGCGAACTGCATAAAAATGAACACGATCGGCGACGTGTCGTTTACTCCTGCCACTTCATTTGCCGAAAGGGTCTGCCCGCAAATCGCGGCGTCGGACAAAATGTACAGTTTTTGCAGAAAGTACGAAATGATTATGGGTATCGTAAATTTGACAATGGCGGCGAAACTCGACCCTGTTGTCAGGTCCAGCGGCTTAAACAGGTTTTTAATTGTCTGTCGGAATGATGTCTTTTGTCTGGATTGCATATTTTAACCTCAAAAACAAAAAAAGGTAAACGGAATATTCCGTCTACCTTTTTTACGCAAGCAAATATACCAAGTTTTGCAAATATTGTCAAGCAATTTTTTGAGTGTTTTTATTGAATTTTTGTAATCAACTTTTAATAACGTGTGTCGTTTTTTACTTGTGGTGCGCCTTGCGGTCAACACTGTTTATTCCCGCGGTTTGAGTGGTGGCGCAAATGTCGGGATTTTCTTTCGTAATTTTTGCAAAACAACCAAAGAAACCAATTTTTGAAAAAGGTGTTTTCAGTCGGTTAAACGGCGAAAATATCATATTGTCGGCAAAAATCAAAAATTTATCGGTGCAAAATTCGTGCATTGTTGCCGATAACGGCAAATTCTGACCGTATTTGCGCAAAGCAACAAAAAAACGGTGCCGAATCGCAATGATTCAACACCGTCGTTAATGGTTGCGGGGGAAGGATTCGAACCAACGACCTTCGGGTTATGAGCCCGATGAGCTACCAGACTGCTCTACCCCGCGATATAAACTGCTCTGCTCTCACAGTGCTTATCTATGATACACCGCAAACCCGTATTTGTCAAGTGTTTTGGAAAGTTTTTTGCAATCACTTGCAATTTGTAGGTTTTTTTCGCAATTTTTTTTGCATCGCCTTGTCTGCTTTTATCCAAGCAACGCTTCCTGCCACTTGGTCAGGTCAAATCTCGGGTTGGCAGGGCTTGTCGACGGCAGACAGATTACGGGCAAATCGCCGTCGTAAACCTGCATGGTCAACTTGTATGCCGTTTGTCCGTTGCACAAAATTTTGCATACGTGTGTGTTTTTTAACAACTTGTTTATGTCGGCAAACGTAATATTTGTTATGCTTGCGTCGGCAGATCCTACGATGTCGCACTCGGCAACAATGTCCCACAACGCAATTCCGTTTGTAAGACACAGTTGCTTTTTGTGTTCGACGGTGTCGATTTCGCCGCCGTACAGTGTCTGCAACGTTTTCCAGAATCTGTTTTGTTTGTTGCCGTAGTAAAAGTCCGTCTGTCTGGACTTTACGCTTGGGAAACTACCCAGCACAAGTATTTTGCTGTTGTCGTCATACAGCGGTGCAAATCCTTTTGGCATTGTTTTTGTCCCTTGTGAGTGTTGTTTGTTTTTTGAAGTAAGTGTAAGTTCGTTGACGGTGCTCGGCAACTGTTTTTGTGTGCATACAGCGAGTGTCGTTTAACGCATAATTAGCCGCTGTCACAAGCCGAGGCTTGACCACTGTTTATTTACAGCCACAAATAGTTTATGGTTGTAACTCTGATCGTGCACGCTTGGGTGCCAAAAATTATTAGTGATGGCTAAATCAACCCTGACGTTTTGCTTTTGAAAACGCGACAACCTGCATTGTGTTTCGTTTTGGCAAAAGACGATTGCGTGCCCCAAAGCCGTTCGTCGAAAAATGTCTTTTCCCGTGAATAGCGGCGTCAACCCAACGCCACGTCGAGAATCATCATCACGCTGAACCCTACGGCAAAAAACACAGTGCCGATGTTCGAGTGCTCGCCTTGCGACATCTCGGGGACAAGCTCTTCCACAACGACGTACAGCATTGCGCCCGCGGCAAAACTAAGCAGGTAGGGCAGTGCCGGCACGATAAGGCTTGAGGCAAGTACGGTAAGCACCGCTGCAACGGGTTCCACAACGCCGGACAGCATGCCCCCGACAAACGCTTTGCCCTTGCCCATGCCTTCGGCACGTAGCGGCATGGAAATTATTGCGCCCTCAGGGAAGTTTTGTATCGCAATACCCACCGACAGTGCCAGCGCGCCTGCCGCGGTAATGGTGGCGTTGCCCGACAAAAAGCCCGCGTATACCACACCCACAGCCATGCCCTCGGGAATGTTGTGCAGCGTTACGGCAAGCACCATCATGGTTGTGCGTTGAAGTTTGGTGCGTGGACCTTCGGCGGCATTGGCGTTGATGTGCAGGTGCGGCGTCACGTGGTCGAGCAACAGCAAAAACATGATGCCCAGCCAAAAGCCGACCGCTGCCGGGACGAACGACCATTTGCCCATGTCGGCGGATTGGTTTATTGCAGGAATAAGCAGACTCCACACCGAGGCGGCTACCATTACGCCTGCGGCAAAGCCGGTAAGCGCGCGCTGAACCGTGTCGCTGAGGGATTTGCGCATAAAAAACACGCATGCCGCGCCGAGGGTCGTGCCTAAAAAAGGGATAAGTATACCGATGAAAGTTTCCATTTGAGTACCTCTTTTGCTTGTGTGCGGTGGTGTCGGGACTTGGGCTTGGGCAGCCGCTTGTGCGGTTGTTTGCAGCTACGTACAGTAATCGTTTGTAACGGTTTTGCAATGCGGCGTTGCCCATATAATATAGTATTATACAACTTTGTTTTGTGTTCGGCAAGCGACGGCGACACGTAACGCTGAACGGGCATCGATTTGTAAGGAAGCGGAAAAGTCGAAGAATTTTTTTTGTAAAACAGAACTTTTACTTTTAATATTTATATAGGGTTAATTTCGCCATCACAAGCCGAGGCTTGACCACTATTAGTTTATTGCCTAAAATAGTTTACGGCTG
>OLXC01000345.1_pt1 | contig 16743 bp, 7 predicted proteins | sample 1673851 | NCBI WGS metagenome assembly OLXC01 (sample SAMEA103958130, study PRJEB25191) | human gut metagenome | biome: human-associated habitat [ENVO:00009003]; feature: intestine environment [ENVO:2100002]; material: feces | place: Germany | collected 2013/2015
GATTAGAGTTACAGCCGTAAACTATTTTAGGCAATAAACTAATAGTGGTCAAGCCGCCGTCTCACTCGCAAAAATTATTAGTGATGGCTAAATTAACCCTAGACTTAAAAATGTTATAAAACGACGAGCCCAGGAAAATTTTTCCTTGTTTTTTTGTAATTCTTTATTGTTTGTATTACGTTAAAATCTGCCGCAAAAGACGTTTTGAGATTTGTGATTTTAATTGTTCGTATTCGGATTGCATTGAAATTATTGTGTCAAAATCTGCTCAAAAACGACGTATTGAGACTGGTCAAAAGAGGCTTTGAGACAGAATTTAACGTAAATAATGATTAGTTGTCCAGGTTTTCCAACACTTTTTGAAGCGCAATTATGCCGTGTTCCAAAGTCAATCCGCCTTGAAGATAAACAATGTACGGTTCTCTGATCGGTCCGTCGCAACTGAGTTCGATGCTGGCACCCTGAACGAAACATCCTGCAGCCATAATTACTTTGTCGTTGTAACCGGGCATTTCCCAAGGTTCGGGAGAAACAAACGCGTCAACGGGAGATGACGACTGGACGGCTTTGCAAAAATCGATTATACGCTGAGCCGAGCCGAGTTTGACGGAACAAACAATGTCGCCGATGTTGTCGCCGAGTTTCGGCAGGACGTCATAGCCGAGTTCCGTAAGCGTTTGCGCAAACAACAGACAAACTTTAAGTGCCTGATTGACAACGTGCGGCGCATTGAACAAGCCTTGATAAAAAAGTCTGTAACCGGGCGTGTATGAACCGACTTCCATGCCGACCGAAGGCGATGTAACACGCCCTGCAATAAGGTCAATCAAATCCTGTCGTCCGCAAACGTAGCCACCCGTGGGCGCAATTCCGCCACCGATATTTTTGATGAGCGAACCTGCGCAAAAATCCGCACCGACGTTTGTCGGTTCCTTGTCCTCGACGAATTCACCGTAGCAATTGTCGCAGAAAATAATTGTTTCGGGCGAAACGGATTTGACAATGTGGCAGATTTGTTCTATCTGCGCAATTGACAACGCAGGGCGCCAGGCGTAACCGCGAGAACGTTGGATGTAAACCATTTTCGTTTTGTTGGCAAGAAGAAATTTTCTGACAGAATCGAGGTCGATTCTGTTGTCAGGCGTCAGGCCGATTGTATTAAAATGTACGTCGAAGTCGGCAAGACTGCCTATTCCTTCCTTATATATAGCGTCGCAAAGCGTGTCATACGGTTGCCCGGTAACCGACAAAACAATATCGTGCGGTCGCAAAACGCCGAACAATGCTACGGTTATTGCATGCGTCCCCGACGTAATAAGCGGACTTACTATCGCCGCCTCCGTTCCGAAAACGTCTGCATAAACTTTGCAAAGGGTATCTCTGCCGATGTCGTCGTTTCCGTAACCGCTGGTTCCGTTGAAATGTCTTAACGCTACATTGTTTTTTGCAAATGCGTCAAGCACTTTTGCCGTGTTTTTAAGCGATATTTCGTCAAAAATATCGAATTGTTGTTGCAGTTTGTTGAGAGATACATTTATTAGTTCTTTCGTACTTTTCATTGTTAAATACCTGATTTTGTTTATTTTTGTTGTATTTTTAGCATATTATGTCTGTAATAGTATTCTACAAAATGCCATTTTTAAGAGTACTATTTGTAAACATAGTATTTTTTCAGAGAAATTACCCGCCAAAAGGACATGTTTTATGTCTCCGTCCGACAGACACAAATTGCCGTCAAACAAGACAAAAGAAGTCAATCGAAAACAAACACCACTATTGTTACAATGTGCTTTATTCCTCATGCATAAAATCAGTCAGTTGCAACGAAATTTCCTCTGCTACTTCTGCAATGGTTTTGTCGTCCACGTCAACAAACGTCGTACACGGAAGTCGCTTGAAGTAACTTATTTGCCGCTTGGCGTAATGGCGCGTGTTCAGTTTTATCTTTTGTACCGCCTCGTTAAGGTCGGTTGCACCGCTAAGATATTCGACAATCTCCTTGTAGCCGATTGCCTGAAATGCCGATGTCGTGCAAACTCCGTACAGATCGACAAGCGTTTTCACTTCGTCCACAAGTCCGTTTGCAATCATCATGTCAACTCTATTTTCTATCTGCTTGTACAAACTTTTTCTGTCGCGTTGCAAAACGAAAATTTTGCAGTCAAATGCAGTTTCTCTATTTGCTTGCGTTCCGTTTGCCCTGCTTCCACCGCTTTCGGCGATTTCAATCGCTCTCATTACCCGTTTCGGGTTGCTTAAATCGATTTGTTCGTATGCGGCAGGGTCAATTTGTCGCAACATTTCGCAAAGTTTGTCCAAACCGTCAAATATCATCACGCGAAGCAGTTCCTGATGTCGAGCTTCGCTCACTCCGCCAAACTCGGGCGGATACAGCAACGAGTTGAAGTAAAAGCCTGTTCCGCCTGCCACAATGGGCGGCACTATTGACTTTTTGATTATTTTCGCTGCATTTTTCTGATAAAGATATGACGAGTAGTTTTCATTCGGCAAGCAAACGTCAAGCATAAAATGTGGTACGCCCTGCATTTCTTCCGACGTAATTTTTGCAGTACCTATGTTCATGCCTTTGTAAAGTTGCATGGAATCGGCAGAAATCACCGTTGTCCCGAAACGCTTTGCCAATTCAACGGCAACGCTGCTTTTTCCGACGCAAGTTGTGCCCGTCAACCCGACAAACTTTCGATTGTAGCTTCTCATGTCACAATCCTCTTAAACCATTTGTCGATCTGTGTCCTGGTGTACATCACCGTTATCGGACGACCGTGCGGGCATTGCATAAGGTTGCCTTCGACGATTGTATTCAGAATATACTTAATTTCGTACTCGTTGAGGGTTTGTCCTGCCTTGACCGCTGCTTTACAAGCCATCTGCGCCAGCCTTTCAACGCGCAAAGTATTGTCGTCCACGCGAAATTCTTCCATTTCCGACAACAAAAACTCGACAAACTTGTTCATTTGCGTGTTTGCAAGCAACGACGAAACCGCCGTAATGCGGAAGGTATTTGCACCGAAACGCTCTACTTCCACGCCCGCTTTGTAAATGTTGTCAATATTATCTTCAATAAACTGCGCTTCGTCCGCCTTTACGGTAAACACGTACGGAAACAACAGCGGCTGTTTGTTGTCGTTAAACGCACCCTGCTTAAACTTTTCAAACAAAATACGTTCGTGCGCGGCGTGTTGGTCTACAAAAATAACCTTTTCGTCAAGTTCTATAATAAGGTATGTCTTAAACGCAACGCCGAGTATCCTTGCGCGGTCGTACAAAAGTTGCATTTGTACTTCGTTCGGGTCAACTTCTTCACGCACGGGCGCACTTGCGCCGTCAGTTTGTTGCGGCTGCGGACATGCAATCGTAATCCCGTCGCTGTTTCTTTCGCCATTGCCCCACAACATTTTTCGTGCGTTTTCAACGGTCAACTCTTTGCCCAGTTCGTCGGCAAATTTGTCAAAATCGCGAGCCTTATCGAATTCCTCGGTCTGTCGCTCGATTTCGCGAACATCGTTGCCTTCGTCGCGGTTCATGTATTCGGCGTCGGTAAAACTGCCCTGGCGGAAAATATCCTTTGCCCCGCTTGCCGAATTGCCGTTTTGTTGCTCGTCGGGCATCGATATGCCGTTTTGCGCAAAGTATTTTGCAGTTGCCGCGTCCGTCGTTGTCTGATTTTGCGCATTATTTTGTTCACCTGCGAAAGTCGTTGTGCCGTCAAAACCCGCAAAATCGTCCGCCTGCACACCAACACCGCTTGTCGCGGCAATAAGTTCCGACGTCTTTTCTCGTATAAACCGTTGCAACGCATTGTCTACCGCGCGGTAGCACAAATTGTAAACGGTATCGGGCTTGGCAAAACGCACTTCCGATTTCTTCGGGTGAACATTGACGTCCACTTCGTCGGCAGGTACCACCACGTTCAGCACAAAAAACGGATATTTTCTCGTCATGAGATACGGCTTGTACGCTTGTCCGATAACAGCCGACAACCGCTGATCGTACACATTGCGCCCGTTTACCGAAAACACCTGGTAGGTGCGGTTCGCCTTGGCGTAGTCGGGTGTGCCGATGTATCCGTGCACTTCCACGTTGTCGCGACGTTCGTCAACCTTGACGCAATTTGCAACGCAATCGTGTCCGTAAACGGCAAACATAGCACATTCCAAGCCGCGACCGGCGCAGTCGTAAACCGTTGTACCGTCGCAAACGTACCTCACTTCCACGTGCGGATTGGTAAGGATGAACTTCGCCATGTATTTGGTAATTTCAACGCCTTCTTTTTGCGGCGTTTTGAAAAACTTTTTGCGTGCAGGTGTGTTGAAAAACAGGTCACGCACCTCGATTTTCGTGCCTGTTGCCGCCGCCGTGTAATCCTTGGTTGCGGTTTTGCCGTTTTCGATTTCCACGCGCACGGCGTAAGGCGCGTTTTCCGTCTTGGTGGTCAGCCTCACATGCGACACAGCCGAAATACTGCTCAATGCTTCCCCGCGGAAGCCCAGTGTTTCCACGTCGTACAGGTCGTCGATTACGGCGATTTTGCTTGTAGCGTGTTTCAGAAACGCCGCCTCGATCTGGTCTTCGTCAATTCCGCAGCCGTTGTCAGAAACGGAAATAAGCCCGAAACCGCCGTTTTCAACTTCGACTACAATGCGGTTTGCGCCTGCGTCAACGCTGTTTTCAACCAGTTCCTTTACCGCGCCGACGGGGCTTTCCACCACTTCGCCAGCAGAAATCTTGTTGTAAATATCGGGTGTTAAAATGTTTATCTTAGCCATTGTTTTTAACCTTGGTCACAAGAGAATTCAGAATATCGAATGCTTCAATCGGCGAAATGCGATTGATGTCGATGTCGCGTAAAACCGCCGCCACTTCCTGTTCGGTGCGGCTGTTGTTTTTAAGCGTGCCTGCTTTTTCCAGTTCGTCCATGTTGTAATTGATGTTGCTGTTTTCAAGCAGACGGACGATTTCCTTCGCGCGGTTGCAAACTTCCTGCGGAACGCCTGCCAATGCGGCGACTTCGATACCGAAACTCTTGTTTGTGCCGCCGCGCACGATTTTGTGAAGGAAAATCACCGTATCGTTGTATTCTTTTACCGTCACGCGATAGTTTTTTACACCGTCAACGCGCCCTTCCAGTTCGGTAAGTTCGTGGTAATGGGTTGCAAACAGTGTTTTCGCGCGGATTTTGCCGGATACGTATTCCATAACTGCCCACGCAATGCTGAGCCCGTCAAATGTAGACGTGCCGCGCCCCACTTCGTCCAGAATTATAAGGCTGTTTTCCGTAGCGTTGTTAAGAATGTTGGCGACTTCGACCATTTCCACCATAAAGGTACTTTGGTTAAACGCAAGGTCGTCGCTTGCGCCCACGCGCGTGAAAATCTTGTCAACGATGGGGATTTCCGCGCTTTTGGCAGGCACGAAACTGCCTATGTGCGCCATAAGCGTGATTAGCGCAACCTGTCGCATAAAGGTGCTTTTACCTGCCATGTTGGGACCGGTAATGACCATTGTGCGGTTTTCGGCGGTGTCAAGTCTGGCGTCGTTGGTAATAAAGTTGTCGCGCTTGATGTACGCCTCTACAATCGGGTGACGACCTTCGACAATGTTAAGCGCACTGCTTTGCGTGTTGATTTTCGGCTTGCAGTAGCCGTTTTGTTGCGCCACTTTGCACAGGCTCAGCAGACAATCGAGAGCCGCGACGGCTTGCGAAGTTGCTTGCAAAGTCGGTATGTACGCAAGCAGCGTGTTTCTCAGCTCGTCAAACAACTGCTTTTGCAGCTTGCCTTTGCGTTCGGTTGCATTCAGCATTTTTTCTTCCAGCTCTTTAAGTTCCGGGCTGACAAAGCGTTCGCCCGTGGTTAGCGTTTGCTTGCGGATGAAGTTTGCAGGAGCAAGGTGAACCAGCGAGTTGGAAATTTCAAAGTAGTAGCCGAAAATTTTGTTGTACCCCAATTTTAGCGTTTTTATGCCGGTGCGTTCCTTTTCGAAGGCTTCCAGTTCGCTTATTTTCGCCGCCCCGTTTTTGCTGAGGTCGTACAGTTCGTCAAGTTCCGCATTGTAGCCTTCCTTGATAAAGTCGCTGTCGCGCACCACGGCTGGCACGTCGTCGATTATCGCCCTGTCGAGAAGCGCGCAAACGTCGGGAAGCGGATCGATCGAGCCATCGATGTCCGTCAGAATTTTGCTGCGCATGACGGCAAGTCCGCGCTTTAATTGAGGCAGGTTTTGCAAAGAATTTTTAAGGGTTACGCAGTCCTTAGGCGTAAGGTTGTTGTAGGCAATTTTACCGGCAAGACGTTCGATGTCGTACACACCTTTAAGCGCGTTTGTCAGTGTGGACGCCGCCATGAAGTTGGCGTTGAGTTCCTCCACGCCGTCAAGCCTGGCGTTGATTGCCGAAGCCTTTTGCAGCGGTCGGTCAATCCAGTTTGCAAGCATGCGCGCACCCATACCGGTCTGCGTTTTGTCAAGCAACCACAGCAAACTGCCACGCTTTTTGTTTTCGCGGTAACTTACGGTAAGTTCCAGATTGCGACGCGTCTTGACATCGATACTCATAAAGCGTGTTTTGTCGATGTAGGCAATCTTTTTAAGGTGCGGCAATTCGCGTTTTTGCGTGTCCAGCATGTATTCCAGAAGAGCAGCGCACGCCGTTATTGCACGACTTTTGCCTGCCAGCCCGAAACCGTCCAACGTTGCCACGTGGTACTGACGGCACAATTTTTCGGCGGCGCGTTTCGATGCAAAGTTTTCCTCGTCGTAGGCGGAGAAGTTTGGCGTGTAGCCTGCTTTTACGCAATCCAGTTTGTCGGCAAACAGCATTGCGCCCCGGTTTGCCAGAATTTCCGACGGTTTGTAGGCAACCAGCAGCTCCTGTAAGTCCTTGGTAACGGCGGTCGGCAACAGTTCGGTAGCGACAAATTCGCCGGTGCTGATGTCGCAAAAAGCAACGCCCATTTTGTCGTCGAAGTACAGCGCGCAAAGGTAGTTGCTTTTGCCGTCTTCCAGTATTTCGCTGTCCATTACCGTGCCCGGGGTGATTACACGCACCACGTCGCGACGGACAAGTTCACGTCCGCCGGGTTCGGACAACTGTTCGCAAACGGCCACCTTTTTGCCTGCGGCAATCAGTTTGGCAACATAAGTGTCTACGGCGTGAAAAGGCACGCCGCACATAGGCGCACGTTCGTCCATGCCGCAGTTTTTGCCCGTCAGCGTAAGGTCGAGAATTCGGCTTGCCTCTTCGGCGTCTTCAAAAAACATTTCGTAGAAGTCACCCAAACGGTACAACAGGATACAATCCTTGTACTGCTCTTTGGTTTGCAAGTAGTTTTGCATCATGGGTGAGTATTGCTGTTTTTGTGCCAAAATGGAATCTCCTTTGTAATTTACTGTAAATTTTTGTCCTGTGTTGTGTCACGAGGCGTCAAAGAACCCGTCGTAGCAATGTTGATTTTAGGCGATGTCAAACTAACCGACTTAATAGTATCAAAGAAGTCAAGTGTGACTACATTATTAGAAGGGCGCCGAAGTGCTTAGACGAGCGTATGGGGTCTTGGCGAGGAATTGCCAATATGGGAGCGGCTGATGCCTCGCGCCACTTCGCCTATTATGACTTAGTGGTAGGTTGCCTACCCAGCCGCAGGCTCGCGGACGATGTCCCTAATTGGCAACACCTCGCCACCCCACATGTAGCAGGTTGACCGTTTGTAACTGACTTGTGTACTTCAAGTATGCTAACTTCGGCGGACGTAGTAAGAAATTGACTGTATGTAGTCAGATTAAAATTACGTCATACCGAGCGGAACGCAGTGTAGTCGAGCGTATCTCGCGGAAGCGCCCATATAGCACCCTTTTGAAATAATGTCATTGCGAGGAAGCGACAGTACTTGTCGCGACGTGGCAATCCCCCGGAAGGGTACCATATAAACGCCTTTCGTATAAACAACGCCGCCGCCAAAGCCTTCGCCCTCGGGGAGAAGGTGTCACGAAGTGACGGATGAGGGGGGGCAGAGGTAAGCACGTTATTGTTACTTATTATTATGTCATTGCGAGGCACTTATTGAAAAACAAGCATTGAAACAGGAACGTTTTTCTAATCGTGCACGTTCGGGTGCCGTGGCAATCCCCCGAAAGGGTTCCGCTCGTTTTTTACTATTTGTGGCAAAAAATTATCTTTGCCGTGGTATTACTTCACAGTGTCGTTCTCGTTTGTCACTGTTGGTGTAAGTCCCCCACAGCACCGCTACCCCGACCGCCCACCCCTCATGGGCAAAGGCATACTTTATTTATATTAGCGATTAAAAACTGCTTCGTTGCAGATATTTATCTAACCTTATTAAATGGTAGTACTTTAATAGATAAATCACCCTTGCTGTGAAAAATTATGTTGCAAGTGTTCGTATTGCAATTTACGATAACGCCTTTTTCTGAAATAAAGGTAATAGCATAATTTTTAACATATTGTGCACCGTTTTTAGCTAAACGGAAGTGCAATGTATCAAATTGCCTTACGCGCTTGTCAACACCGCCGCAAGCCTACTCTACAACCGTGCCCCACAGCGTGGCACTGGCGGCGCGGTCGATTTTTACCTTGACAAATTGTCCTACAAGGTCGCTTCCGCACTTAAAGTTGACAAGTCTGCCGCTTTCCGTCCTGCCGCACATGGTGTCTTTGTAGTGATCGTTTGCCCCTTCCACAAGTACGACATAGGTTTTGCCAACCATAGTCTGACTTATTTCCTTTGTAACTTCGTTCTGACAGGCAAGCAGTCGCGTAATGCGACTTTTCTTTTCCGCATAGGGTATCTGGTTGTCCATACTGTAGGCAGGCGTACCCTTGCGGCGTGAATAAACAAAGCAAAACGCACTACTGTACTTTGCCTTACGCACAAGGTCAAGTGTGTCAAGAAAGTCCTGTTCCGTTTCTCCGGGGAAGCCTACCATAATGTCGGTGGTAATGCCCACGTCGGGGATTTTGGCGCGAATCTTTTCCACCAGCGCAAGGTACTGTTCGCGCGTGTACCGGCGGTTCATACGGCGCAAAATTTCCGTACTGCCGCTTTGCACGGGCAGGTGAATGTTGTTGCAAACCTTGTCGTTTGCCGCAACTGCATCGATAACGTCGTCGGACAAATCCTTTGGGTGGCTGGTCATAAAGCGCACGCGGAAGTTGCCCGGCACCGCTGCAACCTGCGTAAGAAGCTCGGCAAAAGTGACCTTCGGTTCAAGGTCCTTACCGTAACTGTTTACGTTTTGCCCGAGAAGCGTAATTTCCTTGTATCCGTCGGCGACAAGTTTGCGTACCTCTTTCAGCACGTCATCTGCCTTGCGGCTGCGTTCCCTGCCGCGCACATACGGCACAATGCAGTAGGTGCAAAAGTTGTTGCAACCGTAGTTGATGTTGACCCACGCGTTGGGGAAACTGGTACGGGTCGTCTCGTAATCTTCTTCGCTGAAACTCAAAAATTCCGTATTGTACACCTTGCGCTTGCGGCTTTGTCTGAGACCTTGCACTGCCTCTTTCAGCATACCGAGGTTGCCCGTGCCAAGCACGATGTCGACGTACGGATAACTTTCCCTGATCTGCGCGGCGACGCCGTCCTGTTGCGACATACAACCGACAACCGCTACAATCATGTTGCGGTTACGCTGTTTAAGTTTCTTCACCTGTCCGATGTGACCGTAAATTTTCTGCTCGGCTGTTTCGCGGATACAGCAGGTGTTGAACACCACGATGTCGGCGTTTTCCATCGAGTCGCACGGGTTGTAGCCAAGGCTTTCCAGCATGCCCGCGATTTTTTCCGAGTCGTGTATGTTCATCTGACAACCGTATGTATGAATGAAGTAATTCATTTTTCCTCCAAAAGTCTGTCGGCGCGTTTTTAGTGCGCGAAAAGGCAACATCCGCCGCACATTTCTGCACGCCTGGTAGCAATCGTCGGTCAATTGCGGCAACGAAAAACCGCCGCCTGCGCAAAACCGCCTGCACCTGCATGTCGTCATCGACGTAAAGTACCGCCTTTTCAGACGCAAACTTCCACTTATAAATATTATTCTTATTTATTTTACTATTAAATGGATTTTTTTTCAATCAAAATCAAATAAAACGTTGCAAATTACAAACAATAATCGCGACATGAAAAACAAAACCGTAAAAATAATTGCACTTTGTGTATGCTTTGCCGTGATATGCGGCGTTGTCGCTTCGACAAGCGCGCTTGCATTGTGGCAAAACAGCGACGAATACGTGCGACTGGACAACGACAAACTCCGTCGCGTACAAGGGTCAGTAACTCTGCTGGACAACAAAGGCAGCGTTTTGTGCGAGCCTGCGTCCATCGGCGGCAAAAAGCAAACGTCCATTGCCGCGTTGCCGAAACACGTGTACATGGCGTTTGTTGCCGTCGAAGACAAACGCTTTTTCAAACATGACGGCGTTGACGTCGTGCGTGTTGCGTCGGCTTTGCTTACCAACCTTAAAAGCGGCGGCAAAAAAGAAGGCGCGTCCACCATCACCCAACAACTGATAAAAAACACGCACCTCAGCGGAGAAAAAACCTACAAGCGCAAACTGAACGAAATGATACTGGCGCGAGAACTGGAACGCAACTTTTCCAAGACGGAAATACTGGAAATGTACCTTAACACCATTTACTTCGGGCGCAGTTCCTACGGGATAGAGAACGCCGCAAACGTTTACTTCGGCAAGACCGCGCACGAACTGACCGTCGCCGAAGCCGCAACGCTGGCTGCAATGATAAAAGCCCCCAATGTGTACGCGCCCGACAAAAACGCTGGTAAATGTCTTGTGCGGCGCAACCGAGTGCTCGACCTGATGTGCAAGCAAGGGGTAATAAGCCAAAACGATTGCAATGCGGCGAAAGCAACCGAGGTGGCATACACGCCGTACAGCGGCAACAACGTGCACGGATACACCGACGGCGCGATCGCCGAGGCATGCAGACTCCTTAACCTTACCGAAGCGGAACTACTTGCAGGCAGGTACGTAATAGAAACCTTTTGCGACAGCGAAACGCAAAGTGCGTTAAGCAAACTTGTCGCGGCGGACGAAACAACGGACAAGGAAGGCAACCTTACGTCCCTTTCGGCAACAATGTGCACATCGGACGGCAAGGTTACGGCGTGCGCCTACCGCGGCGCGTTTCTGACCAGACGACAGGCGGGAAGTACCCTGAAACCCATTGCTGTATACACGCCTGCCTTCGACGTCGGGGCGTGCAGCGTTGTGTCGCCCGTGCTGGACGAAAAAACCGATTTCAACGGATACTGTCCGACAAACGTAGGCGGCTACAAGGGTTGGACAACAATCAAGGACGCCGTACTGACAAGCAGCAACGTGCCTGCCGTAAAAACGCTTAACGCACTTACACTTCCCGTCAGCGAAAAGTACCTTGCAAAACTCGGCTTTACAGGCAAACAGGATTTGTCACTTGCGCTCGGCAATATCCGCGGCGGCATAAACGAAACAGACCTGTTACACTGTTACACTGCCCTTGCCGACGGCGGAACGGCGCACAAGGTACGTTTCGTATCGAAAATTTACGATGACAACGGTCTTGTGTACGACAACAAAGACAAGCCCGTCACGGTTTACGGCAGCGGCGCAAGTTATCTTATGACCGACTTACTTTGCCGAAACGCGCAAATAGGTACGGCGCGCAAACTGGCTGCGACTAAAATAGATGTTGCGGCAAAGACAGGCACGGTCGGCGACAAATGCGGAAACACCGACGCTCTGACCGTCGGCTACACCACAAGCAACGTGTTTGTCGTGCGGCATTCTGGCGAACTGTCAAATTCGGTAAACGGCACAACCGCGCCATGCAAGCTGCTTGCCGACATACTTGCGACAGTTTACAAAAATCGTAAGCCCGACAAGTTTACCAAGCCGCCATCGGTAAGCTTCAGGTGCGTAAACGAAGCGGAACTGTACGGCAATCAACGCCTTGTGCTTGACAATTGCGGCACCCCTTACCCATTTTTGTTGCAATACGCCCCTGATTAGATTGTCTTTTGTCGCTGTCGGACTGGGCGGCGCAACAGAAATAAATCGTTACTTACAACAAAAGGACCGCCACGATTTGTAGCGGTCCTTTTCGTTTTACTTACAAGTTTGTCACGAAAATTTGTATAGGGTTAATTTTGCCATCACTAACAACCTTGGGGATGTCCTTCCTCATTCTTTCGGGTGGACGTTCGCTCAGTGTACATCCAGTACGCCCTCGCTCGCTATCACCCGAAATAATCGAAAAAATCCAATCCCCAAGGCGCGAAGCGTTTTTGCGTGCGTGACGGCGAGATAATTACAGGCAAACGACCGAAACTGTACTGGACGTACAGTGAGCGTCGTTTAACGCATAATTAGCCGCCGTCACACTCGCAAAAATTATTAGTGATGGCTAAATTAACCCTACGTATTGATTTTTTCGTTACAAAATCCCCGCGTAAACCTGCTTACATCTGTCAGGTCGGGGTGCAAATCTATCGCTCGGGCATGAAACGACACCAACGTTTATTTGTTGATTTCGTATCTTTTACGTATAAGTTCCTCGTCGTAAATCAGCACGTAAAACACTCTGCCGTAATGTTCGTTGTCGACGATTCTGCCGTGATCAAGCACCAGTTTGTATCCGCCGTCCTTGGTTGCGAAATGGAACTGCACGTAGTCGTTGGAGCCGTCACTGTGAGCGTTTATCTGTTTCCAGATACTGTTTTCCACCTCCGCTTGTTCGTCGGGACGAATCAGTTTGCCGAAACGCCCGTCGCAAAAACCAAGGAAATCGTCAAGATCACTGCAACCTGCAAACTTGACAAGTTCGTCGTTTGCAAACAAAATTCTGTCGTCATTCGGGTCGGCTTTGTAAATCAGAAATGCCCCCGGCAGATTGTCCGAAACATCGCTCAGGGCAAATCCGAGCCGTTTACGATTGTTGCTATCGATGTTAAAAGACTCGTTGTAGCCTCTGTAAGAGCGTTTGCCGTGCAATTTTGCTTCGTACAAGGCAATGTCGGCTTTGCCGATGAGTTCCGCCTGATTTTTTGCATTTGCAGGGTAATCCGCATATCCCACTGACACGCCGTAGGAGTACGTCTTACCGTCCCAGACAAACGAATGCGACATACTTGCAAAATCAGACACCAATTTTTCCGCCGTGACTTTGTCCGTATTTTTCAATACAACAAGAAATTCGTCGCCCCCGGTACGTGCCGAAATACTGCCGTGAGGAAAATTCTTTCTGATGTCGGAAGCAAGGCTTACAAGCGCGGCGTCGCCTACGTCGTGTCCGTACAGGTCATTGATAAACTTGAAGTCGTCAAGATCCATCATTATGCATACGCAATGTTCTTCCGGGTTGTCCAGAACGTACTTCTGAAAAGCCGTACTGAAACCGATTCTGTTGAAAAGTCCCGTCAATCCGTCGGTGTGCGCCTGACCACGGAACCTCCGACGTTCTTTTTCGACGATTATGATGAATATCGACAAAACGGTAAGCGCGATAGTCAACGTAATACCCCAGGCAAAAAACACCCACACCGTCGAATTTACTTTCCAGCCCTCTACGGGTTCTACGGCAAGCGACCAAGTGCGCGCGCCTATGCTGAATTCTCTGCTGATGGGGCTATTCATATCGCCGCCCGAACTCGCCACCACATCGGTTTTTGTTTCGTCGGTAAAGTTTTTGCAACTAAGCGTGTAGTTGTAGCCGAATTCTTTCAACGAGAGTAGCCACTCTTCAAATATGTCCGGGACCTTTATTATGCAGATGGTAAATCCCCAAAAGGTCCTTTCTCCGCTCTTGTCGGTCACAAATACGGGGTTGCGCACCGCAATGCCCTTTCCGCCTTGTTTCAGATCGAACGGTCCCTGTATCACCACTTTGTCGTGTTGTATTGCGTACTCGGCATAGGGGCGACGCACTTCGTCGTTAATCAGGTCGATGAAACCGTCTTCGTTGCCTTCAAGCGGATAAATTTTTGTCACGACGCCTCCCGGAGCAAGTTGCATCGAGGAAAAACTTTCCTGCATCAGATTTTTTGCAAGTAAATCGAAGTCGGAAATCTCGCCGTCGTTAAGCAGCACCTGCTCAAGCGCAACGGTTGCCTGTATGCCAACGTTTATTTGCTCATAAACCGTATCGGCGTAAATTACGGCGTTTAGTTCGGCTCGCGTTTCCAGCATGTTTTTTGAACGTCTGTACTGTACGTTTAAGATTGAAATGCAAACCGTAAAACAAACGACAAAAATCAATACCGGCACAAGCCATATCAAGTTGTGTTTTTTGTAAGTTCCTTTCATAGTATTAAACAGGTAATTTTTGTTACATCGGCTGTCGTCAACGTTGACCTTCGTCGCGCGATGCCGTTACGCCGTCCCCGCTCGTTTCCCGCTCGGTTTTGTTTTGTTCCGTCAGCAGCACTGCGATGTCGGATATAGGCATATCCTTGTAGTACAGGTATCCCTGGAAGAAGTCGCAACCCATTTTTTTCAGAATATCGTACTGTTCCTTCGTTTCCACAAACTCGGCGACCACCTTAAAATTGAGTTGTTTGCCCAGTTTAACGATAGATTCCACTATGCTGCAACTGCGTTCGTTGTAGATGTTTTGGATAAGTCCGCCGTCGATCTTGATAAAGTTGAAGTAATTCTTTTGCAGTACCGTGATGCTTGTGCGCCCCATCGAGAAGTCATCCATAAGCAGATCCATGCCTGCGTTTTTAATCTCTTCAAAAACTTTGTCGTATCTGTCGTCCACGCCCAATTTCGAATCTTCGGTAATTTCCACGCCGAATGATCCCTTGGCAACGCCGCTGGAAGTAAATTCGTCAATCAGCCACTTGCGGAACTTGTCGTCAAACAGCACGTCGATGTTGAAGTTTACCGCTATTCTGAAACTCGGCGTAATTTGTTGCATACGTTTAAGGTCGCCGAGCGCCTGTCGCACAATGCACCTGGACAGGTCGGCAAACATCCTGTTTTTTGATGCAATTGCCGTCACAAGCGGCGGATAAATCAGTTTGCCGTTGTTGTAACGGAAGCGCAACAACGCTTCTGCCGAGACTATTTTGTTACCGTCCGTCTGCGGCTGGTAATTGACCGTAATGTTGCCTGCCGCAATGTCCTGGGCCAGTTGGCTGCGAACTTCGTACTCGAACGCACGCAGCTGGAATGGCTGACGTCCCGTCGTGTAGGCAACGCCGGCTGCTTCGCACTGTTTGCAGATTTCCGTCAGGCGTTCCAGATTGGCTTCGGCATTTCGTGCGGCAATACGATTGTCGGCAAGCACAAACGGCGTGTATATCGCGACGCCTATCGCCAGCAGCAACACTTGCATTACGCTGCCCAAAATGCTGCCCGTTGCCATGTAACCGTTAATAAGTACAGGCGTTGTCCACTGCACCGACGGATTGACGATTGCAGGCATCAAGCCACACATTATTGCCAGATACGACACTGTGTAACAAACGACGGGCGTAAGAATAAAGGGAATAATGTATATTCTGTTCAGCACCACAGGCAAGCCGAAAATCAACATTTCGTTTATGTTGAACAGCACCAACGCACTACTGTATGTGCATATTTTACGCGTCTTGGGGCGTTTTGAAAAGGCAAGCAGGGCAATAAGCAGACAAATCGACGTGCCGCTACCGCCCATTTGCACAAATGTGTCGACAAAAGCCGTGGAAACCACTCGGCTGTCAGCAAAAACAGACATTCTTGCCGAGCTTGTAAGTATGCCGTTCATCACGTTGCCGCCGTGTATGCCCAATGTCCAGAGCGCAGACTCGACAAGCACCACCAGCAAACCGCCGATGTATGACTGGCCTACCGATTGGAAAGGCATTGCCAGCAATTTGTTCAGCAGGTCGTTGAAGTTGCTTGCAATGGGGTTGATGTCTATGGCAACAGCGACAAGGGAAACAAGACAAATACAAGTCACTCCCGGCAAAATAGCACGTATGCCGCGCTCGAATGAAGAAACCGACTCGGCATGGTTGCCGTTGTACAGTTTGTACAAAAACATAAACAGCATGGTAATGCCGCACGCCACTATCATTGCCTGGAAGATGTTGGCACTGTCTGTGTAGCGCATTACGTGAGCTGCGTCGACAAGCACCGTCGGACCGAGAAACGCGAAGTAACACGCGGAGGAATTTAATACGGCGTACATGCGGATGTCGTTGTGATCGGTTGAAAGCGCAGACAGACAGTAAGAAAGCGACAACACAAGATACACCGCCGCAAAGCCGTAGGTCGCACTGTAAATTACGCCGAGAAATTGGTCGATAAAGCCGCCTGCGAAATTTTTGATAAAATACCGCACAGCCTCTACCGGGAAATTTTGTAACGCAACGGCTGACGCGCCTATTACAAAAACAGGTATCAGAAAGATGAATGCTCGCCTTATTGCACCGAGTATGGGCGACTTTTTACTTTCCTTGCTTCCGCCGATAATTTTGTCGAATAAATTTGTAAAACTGTTTGTCATAAAATTTGAAAAACAATTAGAAGGACAGAATTTTGTCCGACGTTTGCCCGCAAAACCCGAATAAATAACACAAGGGTTTGCTATATATACACGCCTATTTTAGCATATATATTTTTTTTATTCAAGTTTATTCGAGTAAGTATAAATAAATAAAAAACACATGTAAAAACAAAAAAACGAAAATAAGGTACCTTTCCTGGGAAGTACGGAGCGTGCG
>OLXC01000348.1_pt1 | contig 16639 bp, 9 predicted proteins | sample 1673851 | NCBI WGS metagenome assembly OLXC01 (sample SAMEA103958130, study PRJEB25191) | human gut metagenome | biome: human-associated habitat [ENVO:00009003]; feature: intestine environment [ENVO:2100002]; material: feces | place: Germany | collected 2013/2015
ACCCCAAAATGGCTCCCTACATCTTCATGGAGAAGAACGGCATCCACATCATCGACCTGCACAAGACCGTGCTGAAGATCGACGAGGCAGCCGCTGCCATCAAGCAGATTGCCAAGAGCGGCCGCCGCGTGCTGTTCGTCGCCACGAAGAAGCAGGCCAAGGAAATCGTTGCCGAAAAGGTGGCAGCCGTCGGAATGCCCTACGTAACCGAGCGCTGGGCCGGCGGTATGCTGACAAACTTCCCCACCATACGCAAGGCCGTCAAGAAGATGGCCACCATCGACAAGATGACGAACGACGGTACGTTCGACAACTTCTCGAAGCGTGAGAAACTCCAGATCGCCCGTCAGCGTGCGAAACTCGAGAAGAACCTCGGTTCGATCGCCGACCTGACGCGTCTCCCGGCCGCACTGTTCGTTGTGGACGTGCAGAAGGAGGCCAACGCCGTGAAGGAGGCCAAGCGCCTGAGCATCCCCGTATTTGCCATGGTAGATACTTGTTGTGATCCGACCGACATTGATTACGTTATACCTGCAAATGACGATGCCGCGAAGTCGATCGCCGTGGTCGTAGAGGCCATGTGCGCCGCCATCGCCGAGGGAACGGAGGAGCGCAAGCTCGAGAAGGAGAAGGAGGCCCAGGAGGCCGAGGCCGAAGGTGCCGTGAAGAAGGAGGGCAAGCCCCGCATCAAGAAGGCCGTGAAGGCCTCCGTCGATGCCGAGGAGGCTGCCGTTGCCGAGGTTGTTGCCGCTGTCGAGACTCCGTTCGAGGAGCCGGGAGCCGTAGCTGCCGAGCAGGCCGAATAACCAACTGCCGGACAACGCGTCGGGATCCCGTCGGGGGTTCCGGCGCGATTCCGGTAAACGAACCGAGTAAATAACGAAAAAAACGATACAAGACTATGGAAATCAAAGCTGCTGATGTGATGAAGCTCCGCAAGATGACCGGCGCTGGCATGATGGACTGCAAGAAGGCCCTCATGGAGGCTGAAGGTGATTATGCGCGTGCTCAGGACATTATCCGCGAGAAGGGTAAGCTCGTGGTTGCCAAGCGTGCCGACCGTACCGCCACCGAGGGTGTGGTCGTTACGAAGATCGTCGGCCAGAAGGCTTACATCCTCTGCCTTGCCTGCGAGACCGACTTCGTCGCCCAGAACGCCGAGTATACGGCTTCGGCCAACGCCATGCTCGATGTCGCCGTGAAGAACGACGCCGCCGACCGCGATGCGCTGATGGCCACGAAGAACGACGAGGGCCGCACGGTCGAGGAGATGGTGACCGAGAAGTCGGGCCAGACGGGTGAGAAGATCGAGCTGGCCTACTACGCCCGCATCGAGGCTCCCTACTGCGCCGCTTACGTTCACTTCAACAAGAAGCTCGGCACGGTGCTCGGCTTCAACAAGGAGGTTCCCGCCGAGGTTGCCCACACGGTAGCCATGCAGGCTACGGCCATGGCTCCGGTTTCGATCTCGGAGGCTGACTGCCCCGCCGAGGTGATCGAGCACGAGCGCAAGATCGCCGTGGAGGCCATGAAGCAGGATCCGAAGAACGCCAACAAGCCCGAGGCCATTCTGGAGAAGATCGCCGAGGGCAAGATGCGCAAGTTCTTCGAGGAGAACACGCTGCTCAACCAGGCTGTGGTAGGCGAGAAGGAGACGATCGCCGAGTTCATCCACAAGGCCGACAAGGAGGCAACGGTTATCGCCTACAAGCGTTTCGCTCTGGGCGAGTAGTTTCCGCCGGGTCACAGGATCCGGAATATATTCCAGACAGCGGGCGTCCGATCGAATCGGACGCCCGTTCTCTTTTCTGCCGTATGCCTGTCCGGCCGCCGGCTGCTCTGTGCAGGGGAGCGGTCGGAACTTACGGTGTGCGACAGGTAGCGTGTCGCGAATGGCCCGTGCAGTCTGTCGGGGCGGTGGGGAGAGGTCCTCGGCATGCGGTTCAGCGGGCAGACCCCGGCGGCGGAGATGCGGCGCAGAAGGCGCGGAGCTTCGGATCATTTGTCGGGGAGGCTGCCGAAGATCGTCCGGCAGGCAAGACGCGCTGCCTCCGCGTCGGGTCGGCAGGCGAGGTGGTAGACAGGCACCTGCGCGATGAGTTGTGAGAGTATCCGGCAGAGCGTTGCCAGCAGCCTCTCATCGCGGGCGAAGGAGGGCGGGGCCGAGGGGAGCAGGGCTCCGGCGGCTTCGAGCGGGCGGAGCGGGCGGATGATATTCCGGGGTCCCTGCTCAAGCCGGACGATCGCGGCGATCGGCAGCCGCAGCGGCCGGTAACAGGGGCTTTTCCCGCTCCAGGGCGATCCGTAGACCAGCGGTGCGCCGGCCGGCTGGAGCCGGATGAAGGGGCTGTCGTCGTTGAGCAGTTCGGTTGCGGCTATGTGCCGGCACCACAGCCGGGCATGCGTGCTTTTCCCTGTCCCCGACTCCCCGAGGAAGAGCACGCCCTGCCCGCGGTGGCTGATCGCTGCGGCGTGCAGCGACACGACCCCGTGCCCGAGGCCCGCCGCGTTGCAGAGCAGCCACAGCCCGAAGCGCAGTTGCGACGGCTGCCGGTCGGGGCGACAGTCGGTGCAGGCTTCACGGCCTCCGTCCGGCAGCCGGAAGCGGACGGAATCCCCCTGCGGGCCGTACAGCTCCAGCTGAATCCCTCCGCTCCAGCGGATGAAGCGGCATTCGGTCGTCGTATCGATGCACGGGAAACGGTCCAGACAGCATCCCTCCGGCACGTCGGCGGTTTGCCGGGTGGTGTGCAGCAGCAGCGCCGGAGTCCCGTTTTCAGGCTCGGCAAAGGGCGAGAAGGCAGGGTGAAGGGGGCCGGGAAGGCACTCCCCGGGGATGCGGATGCGGAGGTCGGCAATGCGGTAGTCCATTGGGTCGTCGGTCTGCATCGGAGGCCCGGCCCGGGACGAGGCTGCAGCGGACTGTGGCCCGCCCGTTACTGCGATCCGCCTGATACGAGCCGGCCGTATCTCCGCCGGGGCTCCGGACCTTTGGCCGGTCCGGCTGAGCGGTGAATTACCCCTCGACCCGTTCGATGCGGCCGAGTTTCACGTACCACAGATATCCCTCGACGGGGTCGTAGCCCATTTCGGCGAGCAGGCGGAGGTATTCGGCCACCTGCCGGCGGTGGCGTTCGGCGTCGAGCGCTCCGAATTTGTAGTCTACCACCACAACCCGCGTGCCACGGATCATCACCCGGTCGGGACGCCGTGTCGAGGCGCTTCCCGGAACGATGATCTCCTGCTCGTTGCGGATGCGCTGCCACGAGCCGTCGAACCATTCGCGCACCTCGGGGAGCTCGAACGCCCGGTCGATCCGCTGCCGCAGCCGTGCGGCGTCCTCTTCGGAGAGGATGCCGTCGGCCTGCATGTGCGCCACGGCTTCGCGGACCTGCGCGGCGTCATCGGCCTGCTCGAAGGCGCGGTGCATCAGGATGCCCAGGTTGCGCGGGGCGAGTTCCGGCTCGCCGCCCTCCTCGAAGTAGCGCTGCGAGGGGAGCCGCAGCTTCAGTGCCGGGCGCGCCGTGGGGTACTCTTCGAGTACGACGTGTTCCGCATCGGACTCCTTGCGTCCTCCGGCCACGGGGCCCTCGAACGAGCCGAAGAGGTAGTGATCGCCCCGCTCGTCCGTGAGGCAGCGCCCTTCGGTCTCTCCGATGAAGACCTGTCCCTCGCTGCCCGGACGGAGGCTGCCGAGCAGCAGCGCCCCGACCGTGCGCCCCGTCTTCCGGGGGATGAATACGTGCAGCGACTCGGCGGCACGCGTCAGGGCCACGTAGAGCAGATTGACGTTGTCCACATGGGCATAGACCAACTCGCGGTAGTATTCGGCCGAGAAGCCCGATTCGGCCATCGAACGTTTGTAGCGGACCGGGAAGCGGCCGATGGCCTCGGCCTCCCCGTCGCCGCGGGCCTCGGCCCAGACGATGTTCTGCACGCCGCCCGACTTCGGGTCGAGCTGCCACGAGCAGTAGGGGATGATCACGGCCCGCTTCTCGAGCCCCTTGGCCTTGTGGATCGTGGTGATCTCGACCGTCGAAGCGCTCTGCTCGACGCTCAGCGAGCGGTTCTGTCCCTGTTCGTCCCACCAGCGCAGGAACAGGGCGATGTCGGCGATCTTCGACGAGCAGAAGGCGATCTCCTGCTCGTGCAGCGCCTGCAAGTAGGCGATCTGGCTGCGGTCGCTGCGCAGGTCGAACCGCATGACGATGCGCTCGAAAGCCTCCTCGGGCGATTCGAGGCGGATCGAGTGGAAGAACTCCCGTTCGTCGTCCGACAGCGGGGCGTCGAACGGCCGGCCGAGGTAGTGGTTGCAGACGGCGCGGCTCAGGCGGTCGTCGGTGTTGAGCGCCAGACGGAGCGCCGCGGCCACGAACGAACTGATCGGGGCGCTGCCCACGATGAGCGCCTCCTGCGTCATGACATCGAAGCGGTAGCGCGCCTCGGTGTTGCGCTGCTTGAAGTCGAGCAGCGCTGCGGCGACCTTCGCGCCGTCCGTGGCGCTCCGCACGAGGATCATGATGTCCGACGGGCGGAATCCGCGGTCGATCAGCGCGCAGATGCGTTCGACGACGGGCGGTTCGCAATCGAATGTCTCGATCGAGACATAGCCTCCGTGTTCCGCCTTGCGGCGGGGCAGCTGCGCCTGGTCGCGGTAGGCGTCGGCCAGCGTGTCGTGCAGTCGGGCGGCCTCCGCACGGTCGATGTCGCCCCGTTCGGCTGCCTCGCCGAGCAGCCGGTTGAGCTCCCGGTTGTCCGTCGCGACGATGCTGTCGATCGCCGCGTTGTTGAAGGCCACGACCGTCGGCAGGCTGCGCCAGTTCTCGCGGAGCACCTCCACCCGGGTGTTCTCCCTGCCGAGGTCGCCGGCGGCCCGCTCGTGCAGCAGCCGCCAGTCGCCGCCGCGCCAGCGGTAGATCGACTGCTTGATGTCGCCCACGATGAGTACCGACTCCTCTTCGGACTGCGCCATGGCGTTCTGCAGCAGCGGGAGGAAGTTCTCCCATTCGCGGGCCGAGGTGTCCTGGAACTCGTCGATCATGAAGCGCTCGAAGCGGTTGCCCACCTTTTCGTAGATGAACGGCGCATCGTTGCGCCCGATGAACTCCGAGAGCAGGTATTTCGTTTCCGAAAGCAGCAGCGTGTTCTGCTCGGCACAGAGCCGCTGCACACGGGCGTAGAGGTCCGACAGCAGGGCGAAGCTGCGGTAGTTCTCGCGCAGCAGGTCGCACGTGTTCCAGTGGCGGACGTTACGGTCGTAGAGGTCGCAGAGCCGCTGCAGCAGGGGACGCAGCTGCGGCACGAGCCGCTCGGCCGGCGATCCCTTGGCGCACCACCCCTCGGGCGATGCCGCCCGCTTGCGGAGCGTGTCGGTCGGTGCCTTCACCTCGCCGCCGGCCACCGCGAAGAAATACCCGGCGAAACTGCGGCTCCTGCCCGCGAAGTCGGCTGCGGTAAGCCCCGCGCCCTCGATCGCCTCCACCGCCTCGCGGGCCGTCCGGCGCAGCTCCTCGCGTGCCGCCATCGCGCGGGTCGTGGCCCGGGCCACCAGACGCCCGAGCTCCTCCTTTGCGGGCGCGGCCGCGAGTGCCGCCTTGTTCTTCTCCTTGAAGAGCTCGCCCGCGAGCGAGAGGATGCCGTCGCGGACGTCCCACTTGCGTCCCTCGTCGATGCGCTCCTGCACGAATTCGGTGAGCCAGCGCTGCAGCGACTCGTCCACGGCGATCTCGTCGATGAGCGTGTCGGCGCTTTTGGAGAGCACCGATGCGGTTTCGATCTCGACGTTGTAGTTCAGGTCGAGCCCCAGCTCCTTGATGAAGGCGCGCAGAATGCGCTGGAAAAAGGTGTCGATCGTCAGTACGGTGAAGCGCGAGTAGTCGTGGAGAATCTTCGAGCGGACCTCGGCCGCCCGCCTGCGGACGCTCCGCTCGTCGAGCTGCAGTTCGCCGCACAATTGCGTGAGGTAGGGGCTCGGGGCTCCCGAGGCGAGGGTGTGGATCTCCTTCAGGATGCGCGACTTCATCTCCTCGGTGGCCTTGTTGGTGAAGGTCACGGCCAGGATGTGGCGGTAGAGATGGGGTTGGTCGATGACGTCGCGGACGTATTTGTAGGCCAGCTGGTAGGTTTTTCCCGACCCGGCGCTTGCATTCAGAATCTTCGCTCTCACTCCTCGAAATTTCGTTTTTGGTGAGTAAATGTACGAAACAAATCCCGAACTTCGCAATATTTTTGTATTTTAGCCGGACTGAAACCGACGAAACGAAATTGCAACGAATATGAAGAGACTGATCTTTGCCGCATTCGTGCTGGCCGCGCTGGCCGCCGGATCGCCCGCGGCCGTACACGCCGCCGACAACAATCCCGCAACCTCGTGCCCCGCAGCCGGGGCAACGGAGCTCATGCAGCCGGCCGACAGCCTGCTGGCCGGTTCCGGAAGCCAGTGGCTGCCGGTCTTTACGGCCGTCGAGATCGCTGCTCCGGCCGATGTCCTCCTCGTGCAGGTGCCCGATACCGAGGCCCCGAAGATCGTCTACGACACGAAGGGCTCCACGACGACCAAGTTCCGGGCCGAGGTGCGCGACGGCGTGCTGCGCATCTCCGAGCGGCGCGACTCGCGGCGTGCGGAGCGGACGGCCGTGACGGTCTACTACAACACGCTGCAGAAACTCACCGTGCAGGAGGCTTCGGTGTCGTTCGACGCGCCGTTCCGTGCGACGCTCTTCGACCTGGTGCTGGGCAGTTCGGCACAGCTCAAGGCCACGCTCGACGTGGCCGACCTCTCGCTCGAACTCACGGGCAGCAATACCGTGGCTACGCTCACCGGCAAGGCCCGCTACATGCGCGTCTACGCTTCGGGCGGACGGGTCGGTGCGGCCGAGCTGGAGACGATGTCGGCCGAGGCCAATGCCACGGGGTCGTCGCGCGTCGTGCTGCAGGTGACCGACCGCCTGGAGGCAAAAACCTCGACGGGCGGCGTGGTGACCTACAAGGGCAATCCGGCCGTCGTGCGTGCCGACGAGAAGTTCATGGGCGGCAGCATCGCCCACGAGGAGTAGGGGCGGCCTTGGCCGGAGCCCCGGCTCCCGGCTGCGTGAGGCTCCTTGGCCGCATCTTGCGGGGCGTCAGGCCCCGCGCCTAATCGAACCATCGGATGATGAAGACCTTTCTGGGCGAAGTCGCCGCTGATCTCTATGCCCGCTATGGCGAGGCCCTTTCCGAGCGTGCCGTGCTCTTTCCGTCGCGGCGCGCCCGGCTCTTTTTCGTCGATGCCCTCGCGCGGATCGCGAACCGGCCGATGTGGCAGCCCGAATGGGTGACCATCGACGACCTGATGACCGAGATCTCGGGCCTGAGGTGCGGTGACCGCCTGCGGCTGATCACCGAGCTCTACCGCATCTATTCGGAGTACCACGACGAGCCGTTCGACCGGTTCTACTTCTGGGGCGACATGCTGCTCACGGACTTCGACACGGTGGACAAATACCTGATCGATGCCTCGATGCTCTTCCGCAACATCGAGGATATCAAGGAGATCGAGGCCGATATCTCCTACCTGACGCCCTCGCAGCTGCGGATCATCGCCTTCTGGACGTCGCTCGGCGAGGAGGCCGACCTCTCGGAGGAGAAGCGCCGTTTCCTGGCCATCTGGCGGACGCTCGGCCCGATCTACCGCCGCTTCCGCGAGCGGCTCGCCGCATTGGGCATCGCCTACAACGGCATGGTGCAGCGCGCCGCCGCCGAGCGCATCCGCGAGGGGGCGTTCTCGTTCAACGGGCCGCGCCGCTTCGTGGTGGCTGGGTTCAACGCCCTGTCGGAGTGCGAGAAGCGGCTTTTCAAGTTCCTTTCGACCGCTGCCGAGACCGACTTCTACTGGGACTACGACTCCTACTACAGGGATCGCCCCGAGCAGGAGGCGGGCATGTTCGTGCGCGAGAACATCGTGCAGTTCCCGCCGCGAGCCGAACTCTCGCACGACAACATGGCCTCGGTGGGGAAGGAGATGACTGCGGTGGCTGCCGTTTCGAACGCCGTGCAGTGCAAGTACGTCGCCACGATCCTCCGCTCGCTGGCCGCCCGCGGGGTGCTGGGCAAGGAGACCGCCGTGGTGCTCACCGACGAGAACCTGCTGCTGCCGCTGCTGCATGCCCTGCCGCCCGAGATCGGGCACGTGAACGTCACGATGGGCTACCCGCTGCGCGCCAGCCTGGCCTACACGTTCGTCGAGCGCCTGCTCGAACTGCAGGCCCACCGGAGGCGCCGCGGCGAGGGCTGGACCTTCTACCATACCGATGTCACGGGCCTGCTGTCCCATCCCTACGTGGCCGGCTGCGACGTCGAGCTGACACGCCGCCTCGAGGAGGAGATCGTGCAGGAGCGGCGCATCGCCGTTGATGGCGCCTGGCTCGGCCGCAACGAACTGCTGCGCACGATCTTCGCCCCGGCAGCCGATTGGCGGGCCCTCGCCGTGTGGCTCTCCGCCGTTGTTGCGGCCGTGGCGCGCCAGCCCTACGAGGGCGACGATGCCCGGCAGCGCGTGGAGTTCCTCGCCGTGATCGCCGAGGAACTCGAACGGCTGCGCAACTCGCTGGACGAATGTGCGATCGACCCGACGCCCGAGATCTTTGCCTCGCTGCTGCGCCGCCACCTCCAGACGCTGCGCATCCCCTATGAGGGCGAACCGCTCGAGGGGGTGCAGGTGATGGGTATCCTCGAAACGCGCAACCTCGACTTCGAGAACGTCGTGATCCTCTCGATGACCGACGACAACTTCCCGGGCAACCACATGGCCCAGTCGTCGTTCATCCCCTACAACCTGCGGGCGGCCTATGCGCTGCCGACACCCGAACACCACGAGGGGGTCTACGCCTACTACTTCTACCGCCTGATCCAGCGCGCCAGCCGCGTGTGGATGCTCTACTGCGCCCATGCCGACGACAAATCGACCGGCGAACCGAGCCGCTACATCCGCCAGATCGAGTACGAGAGCGGCTTCCCGCTGCGCCGCATCGAGGTGGGCGTGGATGTGAACCTGGCCGGTTCGACCCCCATCGAGGTGGCCAAGGACGAGGGGGTGATGCGCCGCCTGCTGCGCTTCACCGATCCCGGGAGCGATGCGTCGCTCTCGCCGACGGCCTTCTTCCGCTACGTCGCCTGCCCGCTGCGCTTCTATTTCCACTCCGTGGCGCGGCTCGACTCCGACGACGAGATCTCCGAGGAGGTTGATGCCCCGATGTTCGGAACGATTCTCCATGCCGCCGTCCAGCGGCTCTATGCCCGTATCGAGGGCGAGGCGCACCCGGGCGGGACGCTCCGGGCGCTGGTCCGCACGGGCGAGGTCCCCGCGGCGGTCGAGGCGGCCATCAACGAACACTACCTCCGGGACCCGAAGGCCACGACGGCTGACTATACGGGCAACCTGCTGCTGGTCAAGGACATCGTGACGCGCTACCTCCGGGGCGGCGTGATGGCCTACGATGCAGCGCACGACGGATTCACGGTCGTCGGGCTGGAGCGGCGCGTGGGGTGTGGCTTCGCGTTCGGATCGGCCGGCCGGCAGCTCACCATGCGCTTCTCGGGCATCGCCGACCGCATCGACCGCCTCGACGACGGATCGCTGCGCGTGGTCGATTACAAGACCGGTGCGGCGCACCTCGAATTCGACGGGCTGGAGAAACTCTTCCGCGGCGAGGGCAAACAGCGGCTGTCGAACATCCTCCAGACGCTGCTCTATGCCCTGATGCTCCGCCGCACGGAGGGTTGCGACGCCGTGCCGGCACTCTACTACGTGCGGGCGATGAACCGCCCGGACTATTCGCCGCAGCTCATCGACCGCGAACTCGGCCTCCGGGGAGCCCCCTATTCGCACTACGCCGCACGCTTCGAGGAGCTCGTCGGCGAGACGCTCGGAGAGCTCTACGACCCTGCCGTCCCGTTCCGCCAGTGCGCCGATGCGGACACCTGCGCCTTCTGCGACTTCAACGTCATCTGCAGGCGGTAGCCGCTCCCGCCGGAAAAACGACGCCCCGCGGTCCCTGAGGATTGCGGGGCGTTTTTCGAGGGGGCTTCGGGCGCCTTGCGGCGGCTACCACCAGTTGTTCTCCTTCATGAGCGGGAGGATAAGCCAGATGAAGAGCCCGAGCAGGACGACCGACATGACGAGCATGTAGAATCCGTGGATCAGCAGCGCCTTGAACGAGGTCTTGACCCATCCGTCGCCGTAGACGCGGTGGAAGACGCAGACCATGTGCAGCAGGTAGAAGCCCAGCAGCAGGAGGGCATAGCAGCCAGGCCGGTCGATCCACTGTGCGCCGAGCAGCGTGATGAAGACCAGGATGAGCTGTACGGAGTGCAGGTGCAGCGCCGTGACGAAGTGGCCCATGTAGAACATCTTCCGCCGGTGGAAGAAGATCTTGAGCAGCAGGGCGAAGAACGGGATGAACAGCAGCAGGATCACGGGCAGCCACTTCGAGAACCAGCCGATGATGTGCGCGTAGACCATCTCGCGGCGGAGGTCCTGGGCCTCGCTGTCCCGTTTGGTGGATTCCGGGCGCAGGGGACTGCTGCTGCTCCAGTGGATCGAGTCGCCGGGCGCGGAGACCAGATAACCCTCCTCGAGCAGGAATCCCGGGATGCGCACCTGCAGCGTGTCGCGCCCCGGACGGTCGATCACCCCGGCGATCGACTCCAACCCCCGGAACTCCTCGCGCGCCCCGGCCACCCAGACGGTCGTGTCCTTCCGCAGCAGGTCGTAGTCCTCGTCATCCCCCTGGCTGACCTGGAGCGCCCGCAGCACGTCGGGATCGCGCAACTCCGAGAGTTGCTTTTCCCGAGATCCCAGCGCCATATCGACATTCTCGGGGATGAAGAGCGCCACGGCCAGGAAGAAGAGTGCCGAGATGAACATGAACAGCCGCAGCGGGTGGACATAGGAGTTGATCTTTCCGGCGATGAACTCGAGGGTCAGCATGCCCGGGCGGCGGAAAAGGAGCCAGAGGGTCTGCCACACCTTGCTGTCGAACTGGTAGACGTTCTCGAAATATTGTTTGAAGTATTTCCAGAAGGGTTGCTCCGGCTCGAGCGCATACTGTCCGCAGCGGTGGCAGTACATGCCCCGGAGCGTCTCTCCGCAGTTCTTGCAGTGGACATACGCCGGCACCGAATGGCGACGTATGCGCCGCAGGCGGTTGTATTCGATCCGGCGCGCCAGGGCCCTGCGCCGCTGCTCGATCCCATCGCGCAGCGATGTGCGGGGGCTCTTCGCCGTGCAGCCGGGTGCGGTGTCGGCCGGTGCAGCGGGTGTCTGCACCTCTTTTCGGCCCGTGCCTTCCGCTTCTGATGCGTCGGATGCGGATGCTGCCCCGGGTGTCTGCGGGTTGCCGGGGGAGGATGCGGCCGCAGGATCCGTTCTGTTCGTACCACACTCCGCGGCGGGGGTGTTCGCTGTGCGCGCGGCCTCTTCGGGGGAGCCGCTTTCGGTGGATTTCATTTCGGACGATCGGAAAAGGTAATCGGGGACAAAGATACGATTTTTCGGGATTTTGCAATTCCGAAAATCGTGTTATCTTTGTAAGCGGCATTCGACATAAAAGAGAACTGACCATGAAGACAAGACGTTTCTGGAGCCTGTGCCTGATCCTGTCGGCACTGCTCCTCGGATCCTGCGCCGTACATCGGCCTCCCGGTCCCCGTCCGCCCCGTCCGCCGCACGAGGCTCCGCCTCCTCCGCACCACGGTCCGGAGCGACCGGGCAAGAAACACAAGAAACCCAAACCGCCCAAGCCGCCGCGGCATGACGACCGCCCGGACCGGTAGTGACGCATTTCGGGCCGGGACCGCACGACTGCTGTGGTCCCGGTTCTCTTTTTCGGGAAATGCTTCGGGGTGAGACCGCCCCTGCGGCGGAGGCCGTTGCGTGTGTTACAGCCTGACGACAAAATAGGAGGCTCCGCTGCGGCGTGCCGCCTCGATGCCGATCTCGGAGTCCTCGAAGATGAGTGTCTCGCGCGGGGTGACTCCCTCGCGGCGCATTGCCTCGAGGAAACAGTCGGGGTGAGGTTTGCTGCGGGCGATCTCCGGGCCGGAGAGGATTCCGTCCACGCCGTCGCGGATGCCGAGGTGGTGCATGACGTGCTCGATGTTCTCGCGGCTGCCCGTCGAGACGATCCACACGCGGCCGCCCTGGGCGCGGAACTGCTGGCAGAACTCCCACAGCGGGCGGTTCAGCCGCACGGAGTCGAAGAACGTGGGGTAGAGCTCGATCTTGCGCCGCCGGAGCCGGTCGCGCTCGGCCGGGTCGGCGATGCCCAGGTGCGTGAGGAACTCCTCGCAGCGCATGCCGAAGTAACGGGCCGCGTACTCCTCTTCCGAAAGCGGGATTCCCGCCTCGCGGAGCGTGGCCGTATAGGCGAGCGCATTGGCGCGGCGCGTGTCGGCCAGTGTGCCGTCGAAGTCGAGCAGAATCAGTCGGATGCGGGTTTCCATTTGAAGCGGAGGATCAGATGGGTCAGTCGAATGCCTGCATGCCCGTCTGCGCGATGCGGATCAGGCGCTGGTATTCCGTGGGGGACAGCTCCATGAAAAAGTAGTGGATCGGGTCCACGCGCATGCCGTTGTGGCGCACCTCGTAGTGGAGGTGGGGCGAGAGCGAGAGGCCCGTGTCGCCCGACAGCGCGATGATGTCGCCGCGGCGGACCTGCTGTCCGCGGCGGACGTTGGTCTTCGAAAGGTGGCTGTACGAGGTTTCGTAACCGTTGCCGTGGTCGATGACGACCGTCAGCCCGTGCGTCGAGTTGCGGGTGGCCACGTCGCGCACCACACCGTCGGCCGTGGCGAAGACGCTCGATCCCTCGGGGATCGTGTAATCGACGCCCTGGTGCGACTGCAGGGTCTTGTAGAAGGGGTGGATGCGCATGCCGTAGGAAGCCGTCAGCAGCGTGAGCTGCTTGTTGATCACCGGCTGGATCGAGGGGATGCGGTCGCAGTCGCGGCCCGCGGAGTCGATGCGCGCCTGCAGGGTGAGGTACGAGTCGTTCAGTCGGACCAGCCGCTGCTCCATGTCGGCCACGCGCTCGCCCAGTTCGCGCTTCAGACGGCGAGTCGAACGATCGACGATCTTCTCGTAGGTGACGCTCTGCCGCTGTTCGTACTCCGTGTCGAAGTCGTAGGGATCGGCCTCGAAGAGCGTGCGGAAGACGCTGCGGTCGCGTTCGGTGAGGTTCTCGAGTACGACCGAGAGCGAGTCGTAACGCTGCGTGAGGGCCTCGTATTCGCGGCGCAGGCCGTCGGCCGAGTGCTTCATCTGCGCCTCGAACGGGGTGTCGAAGAAGATCGAGAAGCCGATGTAGTAGAGCACGGCGGCCCCCAGCCACACGAACAGGTGGATGGTCGTGCGGATGATGCGCTGCTTGCGGCGGCGGCGCCGGCGCAGGCGTTCGAGATCTTTCTTTCCGGTCATGTCAGTACTTTTCGAAATTGGTCTCCCGGAGGTTCTCCATCAGCCGCTCGTACTCCTCGGCCGACATGTTGCGGTTGAAGTAGTTGATCGGGTTCACCGGGATGCCCTTGTGGATCACCTCGTAGTGGAGGTGCGGACCCGACGAGCGGCCCGTGTTGCCCGTGCGGGCGATCAGCTGCCCGCGCTTGACCCGCTCGCCCGGCTTGACGAGCACGTCGCTCAGGTGGGCGTAACGGGTCTTGTAGCCGAATTCGTGGTTGAGCAGCACCTGATGTCCGTAGCCGCCGTTGTATCCGTTCCCCTGGGCGATCTCCACCGTGGCGTCGCCCGTGGCGTAGACCGGAGTGCCGCGGTCGCACCCCAGGTCGATGCCCTCGTGGGCCACGATGCGGTGCAGGATGGGGTGGAAGCGCCGCGGGTTGAAGGCGCCGATGTGGTTGTTGTGCAGCGCCTTCCGGTCGATGGGCCAGATGGCCGGCACGGCCGAGGCCAGCTGCTCCTTGTTGCGGGCCAGCTGCTGCAGCTCGTCGAACGAGACCGACTCGAGGTAGATCGTGCGGGCCAGCGCATCGAGCTGCCGCCACGTGGGGATCATCAGCGAGGCGTAGTCGTCGTCGGCCATCGGGGCGTATTTCGACTCGGGGTAGGGCTGCCACACGCCCGGAATCGAGAGCGTGTCGGTCGAGAAGAGCGACCGGTAGACGTAGCTGTCGCGGTGGCGGATCTCATCGACGTGCTGCTGTGCGGTGCGTATGCGGTCCTGCAGGATCCGGTAGCGGATCTTCAGCTCGCGGTTGTCGCGCAGGATGCGGTACATCTTCGGGGTGTAGAAGAAGTAGGAGAAGAGGACATTGGCGATCGACACCAGGATGAACCCGATGATGATCTTGCGGATGAGCCGGTAGGTGCGCAGGCGGAACGGGGCGGTCACGACCTCGCGTGTGAGCGTCGTGGCCTCCTCGGTGAGGACGAGCGCCTCGTGGGCGAGACGCTGCGTGCGGTTGCTTCTCCGTTTTTGGCTCATCTGCTGAAAAAACTCCTCCGGATAGGGTGCAAATTTAACTTTAATTGTGTAATTTTGCAACCCGAAATCGGAAACGGATAAAAACGAAAATTCGTATATATGGAATCCAACAAAATTCGTCAGGCCTTTCTCGACTTCTTCTCTTCGAAGGAGCATGTGATCGTGCCTTCGGCACCGATGGTCGTCAAGGGCGACCCCACGCTGATGTTCACCAATGCGGGCATGAACCAGTTCAAGGACATCTTCCTGGGCAATGCGCCCCGCAAGTACCCGCGTGCGGCCGATACGCAGAAGTGTCTGCGCGTCTCGGGCAAGCACAACGACCTGGAGGAGGTCGGCCACGACACCTACCACCACACGATGTTCGAGATGCTGGGCAACTGGTCCTACGGCGACTACTTCAAGAAGGAGGCGATCGCCTGGGCCTGGGAGTTGCTGCACGACGTCTACAAGCTTCCGGCCGAGCGGATGTACGCCACCGTGTTCGAGGGCTCGGACGAGGACGGCGTGCCGTTCGACGAGGAGGCCTACGGATATTGGAAACAGTATCTTCCCGAAGACCACATCATCCGCGGCAACAAGCACGACAACTTCTGGGAGATGGGCGAGACGGGCCCCTGCGGCCCCTGCTCGGAGATCCACTTCGACCTGCGCGACGAGGCGGAGATCGCCGCGAAGCCCGGCCGCGAGATGGTCAATGCCGGTCACCCGCAGGTGATCGAGATCTGGAACCTGGTCTTCATGCAGTTCAACCGCAAGGCCAACGGTTCGCTCGAGGAGCTGCCGGCGCGCAACGTCGATACGGGCATGGGCTTCGAGCGTCTCTGCATGATCCTGCAGGGCAAGAAGTCGAACTACGACACGGACGTCTTCCAGCCGACGATCGGCCGCATTGCGGCCCTTTCGGGCAAGCGCTACGGTGAGGACGAGAAGGCGGACGTGGCCATGCGCGTGATGGCCGACCACCTGCGCGCCATCGCCTTCTCGATCGCCGACGGACAGCTGCCGTCGAACGTCAAGGCGGGCTATGTGATCCGCCGCATCCTGCGCCGCGCCGTACGCTACGGCTATACCTACCTGGGCTTCACCGAGCCGACGCTCTGCAAACTGGTTGCGGGCCTGGTGGAGCAGATGGGCGGACAGTTCCCCGAACTGAAGGCACAACAGACGCTCATCGAGAAGGTCATCGAGGAGGAGGAATCCTCGTTCCTGCGCACGCTGGCCACGGGCATCAACCTGCTCGACGGCGTTATCGCCCGCACGAAGAGCGAGGGCAAGGAGCTTATTTCGGGCAAGGATGCCTTCGAACTCTACGATACGTTCGGATTCCCGATCGACCTGACCGAACTCATCGCCCGCGAGCAGGGCGTCGGTGTCGATCTCGCATCGTTCGAGGAGGAGCTGCAGGCGCAGAAGGCGCGTTCGCGCAACGCCGCCGCCGTGGCGACGGACGACTGGGTGGAGCTCTTCCCGATCAAGGAGAGCGTCTTCACGGGATACGATACGCTGACCGACGAGGTGCGCATCGCGCGTTACCGCCGCGTTACCTCGAAGGGCCGTACGACCTACCAGCTGGTCTTCGACCGCACGCCCTTCTACGGCAATTCGGGCGGTCAGATCGGCGACACGGGCTATATTGAGAGCGCCAACGAACGCATCGAGATCGTAGCTACCGAGAAGGAGAACGGTCTGATCATCCATATCGTCGAGACGCTTCCCGAGAATCCCGAAGCTCCGTTCCATGCCGTGGTGGATGCCGGAAAGCGGCAGTCGGCTGCCAACAACCATACGGCCACGCACCTGCTCGACGCTGCGCTGCGCAAGGTGCTGGGCACGCATGTCGAGCAGAAGGGTTCGTTCGTGACGCCCGACTACCTGCGTTTCGACTTTTCGCACTTCCGGAAGGTGACGCCCGCGGAGCTGCGCGAGGTGGAGCGTCTGGTCAACCGTGAGATACGTGCCAACCATCCGCTCGTGGAGCGGCGCGACGCGACGCTGGCCGAAGCGCAGGCCGAGGGGGCGATCATGCTCTTCGGCGAGAAGTACGGCGACCGCGTGCGCATGGTGCGTTTCGGCGATTCGGTGGAGTTGTGCGGCGGTACGCACACCTGTGCTACGGGTACGATCGGGTTTTTCAAGATCGTGAGCGAGAGCGCCGTTTC
>OLXC01000350.1_pt1 | contig 16595 bp, 12 predicted proteins | sample 1673851 | NCBI WGS metagenome assembly OLXC01 (sample SAMEA103958130, study PRJEB25191) | human gut metagenome | biome: human-associated habitat [ENVO:00009003]; feature: intestine environment [ENVO:2100002]; material: feces | place: Germany | collected 2013/2015
GCTGACCAGGAACACAAGAGTTCCCGACAATTGAACCCTTTCTTCTTCTCTCTCCTTTCTCTCCCCGGCGGCCAATCCCGCCGGGGTCTTCTTTTTTCGCCGCTTGCTTCGCCTCCCTTTCCCAGCTTGTTTCACGGCTTGTTTCACGTCCCTTTTCACGGATCTTTTCGCACTGCGAGCGTACGCCACAATCGCACGCTATATTGGAAATCATGAGCGACGCAATCGAAAACACAACAGGCAGCGCAGACAGCAATGATAAGACCAAGCTGATCGGCCGCGAATCGGACGTGGTGCCGGGACGTTTCGGTGAACCGCTGCAAATCACGCATGTGCAGTATTCGCGCGGCGGCGGCAACACCGCGCCGAAACGACCGTTGTTCCTGTGCCTGCACGGCTGGGGGTCGAACGAGACGGACTTGGCCGACATGATGCGCTACGTCGCGCCATACAACGATTTCGCCTCGTTGCGCGCGCCGCTGACGTTGCAGCCGGCTGGCCGCTTTGCACCCGGCGCGTACTCGTGGCTGCATGATTGTGTGGATACCGGCGAGGATTTGGACCGTGACGCATTCGCCGCAGCGAAAGCAATCGACGATTGGGTTTCGGCGAACATTCCCGACGACCGTGCCGTGGTGCCGATCGGTTTTTCGCAGGGCGGTCTGCTGGCGATTCACTTGCTGCGCGTGCACCCGGAACGCTACGCGGCGACGATTTCGTTGTCCGGTTTTCTTGCGCCCGGCACTGTTGCGGGAACCGCGCCGGCGGACGATCGCGTGGCTGAACTCAACATTCCGACGTTCTTCGGCTATGGCAAGAACGATACCGTGATCCCCATGCCGGAACTGTTCGCGACCGCCGCGTGGCTGGACGAGCACACGTTCCTTACGGAGAAAAGCTATCGTGGGCTCGACCATTCCGTAAGTATGGAGGAGTTCAGCGATTTGCGCGATTGGCTTGCCGCGCACAACATCGCGCCGGGCATCCTGTAGATCCGGGTCAGTTAGAACAGTCGGATTAGTCGGTGATGTCGGCCTTGTAGAAGTTCACGTAGGAACGGCTCGGGGTCGGACCGCGCTGGCCCTGATAGTGCGAACCGGTCGTGGCGGAACCGTACGGATGCTCGGCCGGCGAGCTCAGCTGGAAGAAGCACATCTGGCCGATCTTCATGCCCGGCCACAGCTTCACCGGCAGTGTCGACACGTTGGACAATTCCAGCGTGATATGACCTTCAAAGCCAGGGTCGATGAAGCCCGCGGTGGAGTGGGTAAGGATGCCGAGACGACCGAGCGAGCTTTTGCCTTCAAGACGAGCCGCGATGGATGCATCGAGCTTCACATACTCCCATGTGGACCCGAGCGCGAACTCGCCCGGGTGCAGGATCCACGGTTCGTCCGGTTTGACTTCGAACTGTTCGGTCAGTTCGCCCTGATTCTCAGCCGGATCCACGTACGTGTACGCATGATTGTTAAACAAACGGAAGAAACGGTCCAATCGCACGTCAATCGATGCCGGCTGCACCATCTCCGGGGTCCACGGATCGAGTGAGATATGACCGTCGGCCTGTGCGGCGAGAATGTCGCGATCGGACAGCAGCATCGAAATTCCTCCAAAAAACGCCGGAACAATCGTCATACGAACGGACGCGCAACCAATGCGCGCCCGCCAATCGCAATCCAGTCTAGCGCGGCGGCGCTATAAGACGGACGCAACGAGCACCCATCCGCATTTTGCCGCTGCAACGGCTCACGACACAGCAAAATGCGGATTGGAGGCCGGAAAACGACAGGCTACTCACGCATCGCACGTAGAACGCACTTACGCAACTCGGACGCGACGAGCACGACCATCGCCAATCCAAGGCATTCGACCCACGCGCCGGCGGACAGAGGCATCGTGCCGAACGCGGTGTTGAGGAACGGCACGTAAATCACCACCACCTGCAACAGCGCAGACAACGCAATCGCACCCCACAGCCATTTGTTAGCGAACAGTCCAACGAACACCGATTGGTCATGCGAGCGCGAGCACAACGCGTTGAGCATCTGCGCAAACACAAGGATGGTGAAGCCCATCGTGCGCGCCTCAGTCATTTGCGCATCATGTCCGACAGCATCCACGGAACGGTCCGTGAACAGACCTCCGGCGAGGTGCATGTCCATGCCGATCAGCGTGACGGCGGCCATGATGATGCCGATGAAGATGATGTCTCCCCACATCTGCCCGTCGATCACGCGGTCGGTGAGTTTGCGCGGCTTGCGGGCCATCACGTCGTCGGTGGAGGGATCGACGCCCATCGCCAAGGCCGGTGCCGCGTCGGTGAGCAGGTTGATCCACAGCAGCTGCGTGGCGAGCAGCGGCACGGTCACGCCTTGGCTGCCCGGCTGCGAGATGCCGAGGAAGCCGGCCAGCATCACACCGCCGAAAACCGTGAAGACCTCACCGACGTTGGAGCTGAGCAGGTATCGCAGGAATTTACGGATGTTGTCGAAAATGCCACGGCCTTCGCGCACCGCCTCGACGATGGTGCTGAAGTTGTCGTCGGCGAGGATCATCTTGGCACTCTGCTTGGTAACTTCGGTACCGGTGATGCCCATCGCGACGCCGATGTCCGCGGTTTTGACGGCGGGAGCATCGTTTACGCCGTCGCCGGTCATAGCCACGATATTGCCTTGCCGTTGCAGCGATTCGACGATTTTCAGCTTGTGTTCCGGCGCAACGCGCGCGTACACGGAGATTTCGCGGGTGGCCTTGTCGAACGCTTGCTCGTCCGGCAGCTCGTCGAGTTGAACGCCGGTGAGCACTTTGCTACTAAGGTCGGCGCTGCCGACCGAGCTGCCGTCTCCGTCCGTTTCAATAATGCCCAGATCGCTGGCGATGCGTGCCGCGGTAAGCGGATGGTCACCGGTAATCATGACGGTGCGGATGCCGGCGCGATGCGCTTCGGCGACGGAATCGCGCACTTCGGTACGCGGCGGATCGATGATGCCGACCATGCCGACCCAGATCAAGTCGCTTTCCAGCACATCGCTTTGGTCGGCGATGTCCGCCACGTGACCGGCGGCGTTGATGCGCACGCCTGGCACTGCGGCGAGCGACGCGGTGCCGAGTGGCCGGTACGCCTGGCCCAGCGTACGATACGCTTCGGCGGACAGGCGTTCCACGGCGGCGAGGATCTGCTGGCGATCGCCTTGCGTCATCGGTCGTACGGCACCGTTGACCGCGATGCGGCTGCAGTAGCCGAGCAGTACGTCGGGGGCACCCTTGGCGAAGACGGTGAGACGCCCGGCATCGGCGTTGTCCTGCGCGACGACGGCCATGCGTTTGCGGTCGGAGGTGAATGGAATCTCGCCGACGCGCGTGTAGTTGGCGTATTTGCGATCGGCCTTCACCTTGCGTGCGGCGACGATAAGCGACACTTCGGTCGGGTCGCCGACGGCTTCCCACGTTATGTCGGAAGCAGCGGAACCATCGCCGGCACCTGTGTTTTCGCGCAATTCGCCGTCGTTGGCCAGCGAGCCCACGGCGAGCGTGGCGACGGCTTCGACCTGTGCGGCGGAAGCGGCGGAACCAGACAGAGCAGCGTCGGGAATCGCAATCATTCTGCCTTCTGGCGCATAGCCGGTGCCGGTCAGCTGCACCTCGCCGCTCGGGGTGACCACACGCTCCACCGTCATCTCGTTGCGGGTGAGCGTGCCGGTCTTGTCGGAGCAGATCACCGACGCGGAACCAAGCGTCTCCACGGAATGCAGTTTCTTGACGATCGCATGATGTTCGGCCATGCGGCGCACGCCGAGCGCGAGCACGACTGTCAGAATCGCGGCGAGCCCTTCCGGCACGGCCGCGACGGCCAGCGAAACGGATAGCAGCAGCGAATCGATTACGTCGTGGATGTCGTTGAAGCCTTCGGTCAGCGCAAGCGCCACCAGCACGACCGCCGCGATAATGCACACCGCGATGCCGAGAATCTTGGAAACGTAGTTCATTTCCTTCTGCAGCGGACTGTCATCATCATCCGTGGCCTGCAGAAGGTCCGCGATTTTACCGACCTGCGTGCGCATGCCGGTGCTCGTCACGATTGCGCGGCCGGTGCCTTGCGTCACGGACGTGCCGTTGAACACCATATTGGCGCGATCACCCAAGGCCTTGGCTTCGGCAAGTGTGTCGACGTTTTTGCCGACCGGTACGCTTTCGCCGGTCAGGCTCGCTTCCGCCACGCGCAGGCTGGCGGCGGCGAGCAGACGTCCGTCGGCGGGAATGGAGTCGCCTTCACCGAGCATGACCACGTCTCCCGGCACCACGTCGACGGTGTTGATGCGTGCGATTTTGCCGTCGCGCAGCACGTTGGTTTGCGGCGCGGTCATTTGGGAGAGCGCTTCGACGGCTTCTTCCGCTTTCGATTCCTGAATGTAGCCGAGTACCGCGTTGACGATAAGGATAAGCACAATGACGATGGCGTCGAACGGCAGTATTTCGCCGCCTTCCGCGCCTGGCGCAGCGTTGGCTTTTTCGATGAACCATGCGATGAGCGAGATGCCGGTGGCAGCGAGCAGCAGGTAGACGAGGGGGTCTTTGAACTGCGCCAGGAACTTCTTCCATTTTGGCACGGGTGGTGCGGATGCGAGCTCGTTCGGCCCGTATTGCGCGAGTCGGCGTTCAGCTTCGGCTTGGCTCAGACCGGTGTTCGGATCGACGCCAAGCGATGCGGCCACGGCTTGCGCGTCGGCAAGCGACGGGTCGATTTGTGGCGGCTGCTGGTTTTGCTGATCCTGCCGAATCTGCGTGCGATCGCCCGTAGCGGAATCGCCGTCAAAATTGGCATGGGACTGGATGGACTGATCTTTCTTGCGATCATCCATGGTGATCTCCTTGGGAGCGCCGCGGAGTAGTCAGCTCTCCCCCGTCTTACGTATGCCTCGAATCGCGGAAATCGAAAATCCGCGGAATCGCAAGCATTTTGCAAAGGCGAGGCAACGCTGCGCGGTTGTGGGCACCGGGCGGACGCCATCGGCGCATCCTGCTATTATCGCACATCCTCGGCGTGTGAAAAATGGACATGTGGCGGAACGATGCATGGCACGCGACGGATGCACGATACCATGAAGTGTGATATATTATCGGTAGTTAGTAAAATTCATTACTAAACGGTCGTGCAACATCGCACGGCGCAACCGCAACGATGCAGTGACACCAAGTAATACAGGGGGATGCAAGATGGCAGATACAGCCGAACTCGCAATCGTACATGCAACCACGGCAAGTGCAAGCTGGCTCACCGATCCGACGGTGTTCGCAGCGAACCGCAAGCCGGCACATTCCAGCCACCGATATGTCATCGGCGAGACGAGCGAGCCGAAGCAGAGCCTCGACGGCGAATGGAAGGTTCGTATCGAACAAGCGCGCAACGTGGACGTGGAAAGCGCTCCGTTCGCGGCCGTCGATTTCGAAGATGGCGATTTCGGCGCGATCGAGGTGCCGAGCCACTTGCAGATGGCCGGCTATCTCAAGAACAAGTACGTCAACATCCAATATCCGTGGGACGGTCACGAGGATCCGCAGGCGCCAAATATTCCGGAAAACAACCATGTGGCGATCTACCGCCGTCGATTCGCGCTCGACGCGCAGCTTGCGCGCACGCTGGAAAACGACGGCACGGTCAGCCTCACCTTCCACGGTGCCGCCACCGCGATCTACGTATGGCTTGACGGCACGTTCGTGGGTTACGGCGAGGACGGATTCACGCCGAGCGAATTCGATGTGACGGAAGCACTGCGAAACGGCAATGGCAACGCCGCCGATTCCCCCGAAGCCGAGCATACGCTCACCGTCGCCTGCTACGAATATTCGAGCGCCTCTTGGCTGGAAGACCAGGATTTCTGGCGACTGCACGGCCTGTTCCGCACCGTCGAGCTCGCCGCCCAGCCGCATACGCACGTCGAAACCGTGCAGCTTGAAGCCGACTACACCGCAGCCGACACCGCCGGTAAGGCCGACACCGCCGAACTCAACGCGGCACTCACCTTGCGCAACCCCGCCGACGCGATGACTATCGAAAGCACGCTGCGCGACGGCGACGGAAATGTCGTATGGGAATCAACGCAGGCCTGCAACGGCGAAATCGCCCTTAATTCCGGCAAAATGACGAACATCGCGCCGTGGAGCGCGGAATCGCCGACGCTGTACACGCTGACCGTACGCGTCGTCGGACATGACGGCGCCATCATCGAAACCGTGACGCAGAAGATCGGCTTCCGCACATTCCGCATCGAAAACGGCATTATGACGCTCAATGGCAAGCGCATCGTGTTCAAGGGCGCGGACCGCCACGAATTCGACGCGAAGCGCGGGCGTGCGATCACCCGCGAGGACATGCTTTCCGACGTGGTCTTCTGCAAGCGGCACAACATCAACGCCATCCGCACCTCCCACTACCCCAACCAGGAGTATTGGTACGACCTGTGCGACGAGTACGGTCTGTATCTGATCGACGAGACGAATATGGAGACGCACGGCACGTGGGTGGCAAACAATGTCGAGCGTCCTGAAGACGGCATCCCCGGCAGCCGCCCCGAATGGGAGGGCGCGTGCGTGGACCGCATCAACAGCATGATGCGCCGCGATTACAACCATCCGAGCGTGCTGATCTGGTCGCTTGGCAACGAGTCGAGCGCGGGCGAGGTGTTCCGTGCGATGTATCGCCACGCGCACACGATTGATCCGAATCGTCCGGTACATTACGAGGGTTCCGTGCACATGCGCGAATTCGAGGATGTGACGGACATCGAAAGCCGTATGTACGCGCATGCTGACGAAATCGAACGCTATCTGAACGACGGCAGCCCGGCACATACGGACGGTCCAAAGAAGCCGTACATTTCCTGCGAATACATGCACGCAATGGGCAATTCGTGCGGCAATATGGACGAATACACGGCGTTGGAACGCTACCCGATGTACCAGGGCGGTTTCATTTGGGATTTCATCGACCAGGCAATCGAGACCAAGCTGCCCGACGGCACGACACGCATGTGCTACGGCGGCGATTTCGGCGATCGTCCAAGCGATTACGAATTCTCCGGCGACGGCCTGCTGTTCGCCGACCGCACCCCCTCGCCGAAAGCGCAGGAAGTCAAGCAGCTGTATGCGAACGTGAAAATTGCGGTTTCGGTCGATGAAGCGCGTATTACGAACGACAATCTGTTCGTGTCTACGGGCGATTATCGCTTCGTGCTGCGGATTTTGGCCGACGGCAAGCCGGTATGGTCGACTACGCGCCGTTTCGACGTGGCCGCCGGCGAGAGCGCTTCATTCGAAGTCGATTGGCCGGTTGATGACTACCGCAGCAACGCCGAAGAGCTGGTTTTGGAGGTATCGCAGCAGCTTGGCAACGCTTGCGATTGGGCACCGGCCGGCTACGAGCTGGCGTTCGGCCAGTGCGTGGTGGCAGGTGCGAAGACCACTGCAGATGCCGTTGACGCGGCCGGAGCTCCGGCCGACGGCACCGTCACCCTTGGCCGCTGGAACGCCGGCGTGCGCGGACAGGGTCGTGAAGCACTGTTCTCCCGCACACAAGGGGGTATGGTTTCATATACGTTCGGCGAGCGCGAATTCGTGCTGCGCCGCCCGTCGATCACCACGTTCCGTCCGCTGACGGACAACGATCGCGGTGCTGGACACGCTTTCGAACGTGCCGCGTGGGCGGTCGCAGGAAAGTATGCGCGTTGCGTCGACTGCGCGATCGCAAATCGTGGAGAAAATGCCGTGGAAGCCACGTATACGTACGAATTGGCGATTCCGCAGCGCACGAAAGTGACGGTCCGTTACGTTGCCGACACGGCCGGCCTCGTTTCGCTCGACGTCGAGTATCCAGGCGAGAAGAACGGCGATCTGCCAACGATTCCGGCGTTCGGTATCGAATGGGCGCTGCCGGTGGAATATGCGAACCTGCGATTCTACGGCGCCGGTCCGGAAGAGACGTACGCCGACCGCAGGCACGCGAAGCTGGGTGTATGGAGCACGACGGCTGGCGATGATTGCGCGCCGTACCTGCTGCCGCAGGAAACCGGCAATCATGAGGATGTGCGTTGGGCGGAGATCACGGACGATTCCGGCCACGGTGTGCGCGTGAAGCGCGGTGCCGGCGCAAAGCCGTTCGCGATGAGCCTACTGCCGTATTCGAGCACGATGCTGGAAGAGGCGCTGCATCAGGATGAGCTGCCGAAGCCGCGTCACATGTTCCTGCGTCTGCTGGCCGCGCAAATGGGCGTCGGCGGCGACGATTCGTGGATGTCGCCGGTGCATGAGCAGTACCAGCTGCCCGCCGACCAGCCGCTCAGCCTCAACGTTCAGCTCAAGCTGTTCTAAGCTAAGCCAGCTTCAGCCTCAAGCATAACCGCCGATTCGCGGCATAATTCCGGCCGACTTGCCAATAGGCAGGCCGGCCGATTCTGTTGATGGCTGAAAACAGGCAGGGTGCCTAAAATGAAAGCACGTCTTTGAAGCAAACGACGCCTCAAAGCATGTTTTTCTGAAGGAGGGCATCATGAGCTATCCAAATATGAATCCCGGCAATCCCAACGACCCCAGTCAACCACCGCAGCCGGGATACGGCGCCTATGCACCGAGCCAGCAAGCGCAGCAATCGCAACAGCAGGACGGTCCACAAAGCGGCGGACCAGATGCCGAGCAGACCCCTCGCTATTCCGGCAATCCATATGGCAACCCGTACGGCAATCCGTATGGATATCCGTACGGTAATCCGTATGGTTACGACCCGAATAGCCATAGCAACGACGGTGGCGAGTGGGAGCCGGTAAGCCCGTTCAAGTTGGTGGAATCGTGGCTGCCGCAACGCGCGAAGAATGCCATTCGCGGTGTGTACGGCGTGCTCGGCGTGATGGCGATTGTGCTCGGCATTGCGCTACTCATCTGGCCGGGGGTGACGCTGAAGATCGCCGCGGTTGCGTTGGGCGCGTATTTCGTGATTTCCGGGGTGATCCGTATCGTCACCGCAATTGTGGAGCTCGGTCTGCCGGGAGGCTGGCGCGTGCTTGACATTCTGGTCGGCCTGTTGCTGACAGTCGGTGGCGTGGTCATGCTGAAGAATGCGACCCTGTCCGGCGCCATGCTGGCAGTGCTCGTCACTATGGTGGTGGGCCTCGGCTGGATGATGGAAGGCGTGATGGCGCTGGTTGAGTCGTGGCATATGCCAAGTTCCGCATGGGCTGTGATTTACGCGCTGATTTCGATTGTGGCCGGCTGCATCATGCTGTTCAGCCCGCTGGCCTCCACCGGTTGGCTGATTCTGTTTGGCGGATGCGCGTTGGTTGCACTTGGCATTGTGGCGATCGTCCGCGCGTTCACGTTTGGCAAGGTCGGCAAGTCCGGCAAGAAGCGCTAACTACGCGTAGTTCTCCCGTATAGGCGATAAACCCATACGGGAGAACGCGACGTGCCGTACGATTGACATGATTTTATAGTCGCGCTATGCTAAGTGAAACGTTTCGACGAAACGATTCGATAAATAGCGGATAGAACGGCACAAGAGGGAGGCGAGACGCATGGCAGGCATCAAAAACGTGGCCCGCGAAGCGGGAGTTTCCGCCAGCACCGTCTCCTATGTACTATCCGGCAAGCGTTCAATCTCTGCGAAAACCACCGACAAAGTCATGGCCGCCGTAGAGAAGCTCGGTTACACTCCGGACGCCAGCGCCCGTAAGATGCGCGGCATGCGCAACCAGATCATCGCGTTGAGCGCCCCGATTCGAGGCGACATCAACCAGGCCAGGTACAACGCCTACTTCCTGCGCACCGCATGGGCCGCAAGGAATGCAGGGTATGACGTGATGTTGCTGACCGGTCCGGATGCAGTGAAGGATATCCGCCGCGTGACGCAAAGCAATCTTGCGGATGGCATCGTGCTGCTCGACGTGGAGCAGGATGACGAGCGCGCCGCTCAATCCGGCACTTTTTCCAAGCCGTGCGTGGCTATCGGCTATCCGTCGTCGCACGCCGGCTGCGCCTGCGTGGACATCGATTTCGCGCTGATGGGCCGCAAGGCCGTCGACTTCCTGTACGAGAAGGGACACCGCACCGTCGTGTTCCTGCGCAACAACGAATCCGACTACAACCGCCATTCCGGTTACGTCGTCATCTTCCGCGAAAGCCTGCTGGCGCACGCGAAGGAGCTCGGCATGACGGTCATCGAATCCGAGCATTACGAAGCGGACAGCTTCGACGCGCAGCACTTCGTCAGCACCGTCTTCGCGCACCCCGACCGCCCGACCGCCATCATCAACCAGGCGAACGCAAGCGTCCTCAGCCAGGTGCTGATGGCGTTGCACGACGCGGGCATGTCGATTCCGCAGGACGTTTCGGTCCTGTCGTGCGGCACGTATTTCGAAGGCGAGCCGACGCGCTTCCCCATCACCGAAATGCCGGTCATGCCGGAGGAGCTGTGCGCCGAAGCCATGAACCTGTTGGTCTCCGCCATCGAGGAGCACACCGACATCAAAGGTTCCGTGGAACTCATCGAACCCGCGCTGAAGCGACGCGGATCCGTTGCGGAAGCGGGGTCCGGCGGAACAATATAGATTTTCCTGCGATTACCGGAAGGCAGAGCGGCCGGACGGAATCGCAAGGCAACATAATTTCATACGGATAATCGAAACGTTTCAATGACGATATGACGGTCTCCGAAGAAACCGAACAAACGAACAAGCCGGGCGAAATCCGGCGAATCCAAACGGACCGCGGAATCGCACGCACGTCATCGAAACGTTTCAATACAACCAGATGTGAGCCGTGCCGCAGGGCGCGCCTCAAGAAGGAAACAAGGAGAATAGCAATGAACATCAAACGAGGACTGGCCACGCTGGCCATCGCAGCACTGTCGCTGACCTCCCTCGCCGCATGTGGTAGCGATACCGCACAGGACGAGGAAAAGCCGGACAACCTGTCGTTCTGGTATTACGAAGAGGACGACGCAGGCCAGACTCAGGCTTGGCGTCGCGCGGCCAAGGCCTTCGAAAAAGAGACCGGCGTCAAGATCAACTTCGAGCGCAAGTCCTTCACCCAGATCGCGCAGAACGGCAGCCAATTCCTGAACTCCGACGAAGCGCCAGACCTCATGGAATCCAACCGCGGCAACGGCTCCGCCGGCGTGCTCTCCACCATGGGCCTGCTCACCGACCTCGGCGACTATGTCAAGCAGTACGGCTGGGACAAGAAGGTGACCGGCGCAAACGCAGCAGTCGCCAAGTACGACGAGAACGGCATCATGGACGGCGATACCTGGTACGGTATGACCAGCTACGCTGAATTCCAGCGCGTCTACTACAACAAGGACCTGTTCGCCAAGTACAACATCAAGATTCCGACCACCTACGACGAGTTCGTGGACGCCTGCCAGAAGTTCGTGGACGCCGGCGTGACCCCGATTGCAGCCGACGCGCAGGAATACGGCGTGATGTGGCTGTGGTGGCAGCTCGTTTCCAAGAATGCCGACTCCAAGTTCATCGACAACTGGCAGCTGTACAGGGGTGACGTCGACTGGAATTCCAAAGTGCTGACCAACTCCGTCAAGACCATCAACGAGTGGCTTGACAAGGGCTTCATCTCCCGCAACGCCACTGGCATGAAGGCCGAGGACACCACGCAGGCCTTCATCAAGGGCGAATATCCGATCTACCAGACTGGTACTTGGAACCAGGGCCGTTTCGTCAAGCAGATCAAGTCGTTCGATTGGGACGCGGCCGTCATGCCGGAATCCAACTACGCAGTCGGCTGCGCAGGCAACCTGCTGGTGATTCCTGAGAAGTCGCACCACAAGGATCTGTCCGCCAAGTTCATCGACTACGTCCTCTCCGATGATGTGCAGAACTTCCTCGGCAACGCAGGCGGCATTCCGGTAGCGGCAGACACCAGCAAGATCACCGACGCGAAGAGCAAGGCCATGATCGAGGAATACGATTCCTACGCCAAGGACGGCAAGCTCAGCTACTACCCGGATTACGCGGCCTCCAACCTCACCGACGCGGTTCCAGCGGAGTTCCAGGAGCTGGTCAACGGCACCAAGAAGCCGGCAGACGTGCTCAAGAACATCCACGAGAAGTACGACACCGGCGTCGAGGACATGGGCGTCAAGAACAACTAAAAACAACCGATCCTTCCTTTCCATTCCAACTCCAATAATGGTGCGGCCCGTCTTCGGGCGGACCGCACCAACCCTTTCCTCCCCCATACATTCCGCACGTCGCATCGCGCCAAATCGTGCGTCATCACAGAACAATCCATCGGAAATCCCTCGGATCATCAATATTTCAAAGGACTTGCAATGTCTCAAAAGACCAAGCACGAAGCCTCCATGTCGAGACTTCCCGGCAACCGCTCCGCGAAATTCGTTCCATACCTCATCCCCGGCCTCATCGGTCTGTTCGCGGTAGTTGTTGTTCCGTTCATCTGGAACATCTACCTGAGCTTCACCCGCTGGCGTGGCGTCGGTCCCGTCAAGTGGGTCGGCCTGAAAAACTGGAAACGCCTGTTCTCCGATTCGACGTTCTGGATTTCCTTCGCTAACTCGTTCTGGATCATCGTGGCTATCGTGGTCATCCCTACCATCCTCGGCCTGTTCATCTCGTCTCTGCTCACCGACGTGATCCAAAAGAAGTTCGGCGGCAAAACCGCTTCCTTCCTGCGCGCGCTGTTCTATTTGCCGCAGCTGCTTCCGGTGGCCGTCGCCGCAATCATCATGGGCTGGATCTTCCGCCCGGAGGACGGTGCCGTCAACGCACTGCTCGCCAAGATCGGCTTGGGTGCATTGCAGCACAACTGGCTGGGCAGCCCTGACAGCGCACTGCCGATCCTCATGTTCATCCTGGTGTGGATCCAGCTCGGCTACCCGATTGTCATCTTCATGTCGGGCCTGCAGCGCGTCGGAACTCTACGAGGCCGCAGGTCTTGACGGCGCCAACTGGTGGCAGAAGTTCCGCGTGGTCACCCTGCCGTCCATCATCCCTGAACTGCTGGTGGTCATCCTCACCGCAACCATCGGCGCACTGAAGACCTTCGCTCCGGTCTACCTGCTCACCAAGGGCGGTCCGGGCACCTCCACCACGGTTCCGTCGTACTACTCCTACAACCAGTTCTTCCAGGTGCAGCAGGTGGGCTACGGTGCCGCAATCTCCACAGCGCTGACTGTGGTAATCATCGTCTTCTCCATCGTGTTCACCCTCGTGCAGAAGCACGTCGAGAAGGAACTCGTCTGAGAGAAAACCCGAAAAACAATCGCAAGAACATACTAAAAATCCGAAAAGCAAAGGTGCCATCATGACTTATTCCATGTCCACGGCCGCCGCGCGCAAGGCCTCGAAGAAAACGCAGCACGTGCGTTCCGCAGGTGACTGGACCACCCTGATCCTGCTCGTCGCCGGAGCTCTGCTCGTCCTGTTCCCGCTGCTCGTCCTGACCGTCAACGCGTTCAAGACCTCCGCCGATTACAACGCCACCGGCCCGCTCTCCCTGCCGAAGCACTTCACCATGGAGGGCATCATCTCCTTCTGGACTACCACCAACTTCCCGCTGAAGTTCTGGAACAGCTTCATCATCTCCCTAGTGGTGGCTGTCGCGGCGGTCGTGCTGTCGGTGCTCAACTCCTTCGCGCTCGGCATCGGCAAGGTCAAGGGCAACACCTGGATCGTGCTCGGCATCATGCTCGCCAACATGATGCCGCAGGAAGCGCTGCTCTACCCGCTGTACACCATGTTCAAGCAGGTCGGTCTGTACAACACCAAACTCGCGATCATCATCATCTTCACCATCATCCAAAGCGCCTACGGCACCTATCTGCTGTCCTCCGTATACGGCACGTTCCCGCAGGCCATCCTTGAGGCCGCGGCCATCGACGGCGCCTCTCGCTGGCAAATCCTGCGCAAGGTGGTGCTGCCAATTTCTTGGCCGACCATCAGCGTGCTGTTCGTGTTCTTCTTCGTGTGGACGTGGAACGAATACATGATTCCGATGGCGTTCCTCATGAGCGATGACGTACAGACCATTCCGCTGGCACTCGCCACCCTGCAGGGCCAGCGCACCATGGAAGCGACCACGCTGGCATCGGCTTCGCTGCTGAGCATCATCCCGACCATCATCTTCTTCATCATCTTCCAGCGCAAGCTGTCGCAGGGTATCACCGCCGGTGCAGTGAAGTAACGCGACCCAACAACGCTGGGATGTTGTGAAATAACGCAAAAACAGATACAACCGGCCGCGGCGGCTTTCAGCACCGTGGCCGGCATTATCGACGCGCCCACTGCAAGGGGGATCTACGATAGTCGGTAGTGGTAGGCGGCGCACCCATTTCCGCGTTTCCCAAGCTGTTTAACAAAGGAGAGAACAATGAATACTATGGCGACTTCCGGTTTCGGCAACGGTGCCCTCGATTCGCTAGCAATCGCGACGGACCACGGCCGTACACGTTGCGTCAACGCCGAAAACCCGACCGGCGGCAAGGGCACTGCAGCCACCGCTGCCAGCGCGCTCGGCCCGTCACGTAAGGGCAGCCCTTGCATCCAGACGATCAAGGCGGGCGATTCGGTCACGCTGATGGACGTCGATGGCCCGGGCGTGATTCGCCACATTTGGATGACGGTCACCGACCGCACTTCCCCGACCGGTCCGAACGTACTGCGCAATCTCATCCTCGAATTCTATTGGGATGGCGAGGAGACGCCGTCCGTGCAGTGCCCGATCGGCGATTTCTTCTGCTGCGGTCACGCACAGGCCTGCCGTATCAATTCCATCCCGATCATGGTGGTGCCAAATCGAGGTTTCAACTGCTATTTCGCCATGCCGTTCGAGCACGCGCGCATTGTGCTGCGCAACGATCACAACGAGGACGTGCCGGCCTTCTTCTACCAAATCGACTACACGGAATACGACGCGCTGCCAGCCGATGCGATGCGCTTCCATGCGCAGTGGCGCCGCGAACGCGTCACCGAAATTGCCCGTGACTACACGATTCTCGACAATGTGCACGGCCATGGCGCGTACATCGGCACCTACCTTGCGCTGACCGCGCTGGAAAGCCGCTGGTGGGGCGAAGGCGAAGTCAAGATGTACATCGACGGCGATGAACAGTACCCGACGTGGTGCAGCACCGGAGCGGAAGACTACTTCGGCGGCGCGTGGAGCTTCGCCGACTTCGACGAGCATGGCCGCATGCGCGAGAACACGTTCACCGGACCGTACCTGGGATTCCCGTTCTATTCGCAGCGTCTTGCCGCGCACCGCGAAAGCGACTACTGGGATGTGGCCACACCCGTCATGCGCGGCCTGTACCGCTGGCACATTCCGGATCCGATTTATTTCGATTCTGACCTGCGCGTCACCTGGCAGCAGATCGGCACCGAGGAAGCCGGCAATTTCGAGCGGCAGGATGACGTCGCGTCGGTGGCATACTGGTACCAGCTTGAACCGCACACGCCGTTCGATCCAATCGGTGACCGTCACTTCCGTCAGCCCCGCTGATTTACGATTATTCCGCTGATTTACGCCGATATCGCCGTATCGTGCGTTGACATGGGAATGGATATGTTCCGTCTCGTGTCAGCGTACGATACGGCGATTGTGTTGTTATGCGGGCACAGTAATCACATTTTCTTCAAGATAACCCGATGATTTTACAATAGAAATGACGATTGCGGCATGCCAGACGCATACCGACGTGCGTATAGTAAAGGCACAACAGAAAAACAACAGAAGAACGAAGAACAAGAAAAACAACACAATAGCGACGCACCGCACGATGTAGAGAAGAAAAAAAGAAGCAAGAAACCAGGCGGTCGTCCGAAAGGAAACATCATGAAGAACAACGACACTTTCAACCAGATCCTCAACTCCAACCTCGCTTCCATCGATCCGGGCTTCGGCCAGTTCGCACTTGCCAAGGCTTCCGCTGATCTGATGAAGAAGGTCCTCAACAAGTAAGACCTTCAAGCAGGAAGGCAAGCCGAACCGCGTCAGGCCATCTCTTTGAAACAGACCGCGTGAGGCAAGGCACCGCCGCAGCGAACGCTGCGGCACCGATTCTCTTCTTTCCGATTTTTTAAATCGCATAGCGGGAGGCCGCAATTCCAACCGAATCGCGGCCTCCCGCTTTTTCATACGCGCACATGCACCCCTGTCTTGCCGGCAATGTCCATTATTTGTGCCACACAATCACGCCAATACATCGCTTTCCGTCAACTTCGCACGAACTTAACAGCAACTTACCAGCGAACTTAACAGATGCGAAGTTGCCGTTAAGTTATGTTAAGTTGTCTGGCAAGTTCGGTGGCGCCACGGGCAACTTCAATGCTCACCATGCGGCCTACCCCGATTTCGACTGGCGCTCGTTCGGCAACGATTTCCTGGCCGGGAGCCTCGGCATCAAGCGCGAGGACTTCACCACACAGATCTCGAACTACGACAATTTGGCCGCCCTGTTCGACGCCCTGCGCCGCATCAACACCATCATCCTCGACCTTGACCGCGATGTGTGGATGTATGTCTCGATGGAGTATTTCAAGCAGAAGATCAAGGCCGGTGAGGTCGGCTCGTCG
>OLXC01000362.1_pt1 | contig 16395 bp, 6 predicted proteins | sample 1673851 | NCBI WGS metagenome assembly OLXC01 (sample SAMEA103958130, study PRJEB25191) | human gut metagenome | biome: human-associated habitat [ENVO:00009003]; feature: intestine environment [ENVO:2100002]; material: feces | place: Germany | collected 2013/2015
AAGAGTTGTAACCCCAACTGCACTGCAGGATGACTGCACCATTATCGGCTGCATACTTGATGGCTCTCGCCTCGCCTGCCAAGGTTACACTGTTCTGGCCGGAGAATACCTGGCATGACATGATCTTGACACCAGAGTTAGGAGTACCGTCACCACCAGCTACACCACAAACACCTTTGCCATTATTATTTACGGCTGCAATAGTACCAGCTACGTGAGTACCATGACCGGTGTCATTGGCATCAGTCCAGGTAATATCACTGCTCTCAGTAACGAAGTTGTAGCCATGAAGGTCGCCCACATAACCGTTTCCGTCGCCGTCAGTCTTGGCACCCTGAACACTTTCGCCCGGGTTGCACCACATGTTGGCTGCCAGATCAGGGTGCGTATACATCACGCCCTCATCAAGAATAGCCACGATGATAGAAGGATCGCCTGTACAGGTCTTCCATGCCTCAAGTGCATTCACGTCACATCCTGCCTTAGCACCCACCTGATTATTATTGAGCTTCTCAAAGTCATAGTGGTCCTCACCCAGGTTACGGTAATGCCACTGGCTGGCAAAGCCTGGGTCGTTTGGCTCGCCCTCGGCTGCTGAACGGGTAGACTTCTGCTGAAGTGCCTTATCGCTGAGATAGATGCGCTTGCTGTCTGTATTGTAAGCACGCTTGATGCGACCGTTAGTCTGAACCTTTGAGATTTCACCCAACTGCTTCAGGCGCTCGGCAGCCGCCTTCAGGTCGGTTCCCTTATTAAACTTCACCGTATACCAGAGGTGGAGTCCCGCCTCCCGGGTTCTTGCCTCAGTATTTGCATCTACCGGGAACACACGCTCAAAGCTGTAGCTTCCCAGGATGTCGAGCACCTCGTCAGTAGAAGGAATACCCGAACGGGTAGCCTTTCCGGCGCGAGTCTTGCTCAGTTGTGCCTGGTCGAGGATATCGCTCATCTCCGGACTGAACTTTATCAGCAACTCACCCGCCTCAGCATCTGCAGGGATGGTGATTTCTGAATTGCCGTCAGAAGAGCCGATGGTTGACAGGCTGTCAGAACAGCCCGTCAATGCCAATGCGACCATTGCTATATAGAAAAACTTTTTCTTCATTGTTTGCTTCTATATTGTTTTTATGTTTATCTTACTTTTTCTTAGTTCTCCTGTACTTAGCCATCAGCGCAGCTTCATTAATATCGCCTGCTGCCACGTATGTGCGGTAGTAGAGCGGATAAGCTACACCCGGAATCTCCCACTTGCTGCCTGGGTCGCTGGTTCCGTAATAGTAGTCGTAGCTGTAGCTGTCTTCTGTCATATTAGAGAAACCAACGGCAGCGCCATCGCTGTTCTTACCCTTAGGCTGCTGGTTGAAGATCAACGTAGGTGCATTCCATTCTACCAGGTGTGGATGGAAGAGAATCCAGTTTGGCACCTCACCTGTAAAGAAGTTCAGGTTGAGTGACAACTGACGGCAGTTTGGCAATACACGTGGCACCTCGCTAGCAGAAACATTCTCGCAAACTACAGAACCATCCTTGTGTTTGCAGGTTACAAGATTATCCGAGCCTGAGAGCAACCACTTGCAGGTATCGCCTACCAGCTTGTCGAGATAATCTTCCTTGTTGGTAGAGAAGTCAGACTTGCTGTATCGGGTGGCCTTGCCGGCAGCCTCCAGAGCTGCATCCATCTCTTCATCGGTAGGAAGTTCACCCTCCAGGAAGCAGTAAGACAACTTCAGTGTATTCAACTTATCCCATGTCAGGAGCTTGAGAAGCGCCTGACGGTCTGCAGATCCGGCATTTACCTTACCATACAGTCCGATAGGATAGTTATTATAAACATAGACGCCTGATGCATTCTTTTCGCCCAGCGAAGCGATGTTGATGACAACATCCGTACGGCGCTGTGCATAGAGAATGAGGTTACGCAACTTAGGGAAGTTCTTCTCGTTGACGATATCGGTGATATCCGACAACTTGTTGAAGTTGTTATTTACCAGGTTGAGCGATTCAAGACTCTTGCCCAGCTTAACAAAGCTAGCAGGCAACTGAGTCAGACCGTAAGCCTGAACGGTAAGATTCTTCAGATACTTCAGCGAGCAGATTTCATCACCGAGCTTCACCTCACGAATCTGGTTGTTCTCGTTGGCAGCAACAGAGAATGACTCCAGGAACTTGAGATTACCCACTTCCTTAGGAAGAGTTTCGCCACTCTTGAGGTTGAACATGCTGAACTTGACAGAACGTACACGTCCTAAAGCCTCAGGATGATCCTTCACGAAATCATCAGTAGCTTCCCAGAGCGTTACGCCGCTCCAGTTGCGCATGTTCTCGCTGGAATCGAAGGTAGCAATGCTACCCAGTTTCTGGTGGATCATGATGACAGAGAGAGAGTCACCGGCACGGTTGTCCTCAATCTTTGGTGCTGCCTTCTGACGAACGGTCAGGATAACATCATCGGTAGGATTACCATCTGCATCTACCAGCTGGTCTTCAGCCTTGACTGGCACGAGATGAACCTTAGCCACACGAACGGCAGGAACCACGTTCATCGCCCAGCGGAACTTGAAGTTCACGGTGCGAGGACGGTACTTTCTGTCCAGCTTGATACCCAGGTTAGTACCTGTCAGCTTATCTTCATCCTTGCTGTTCAGAAGCCAGCCCTCACGCTCGCTCTCGTTCTCTGCCTTCTCAGCATCGGTCTGATCACCCTCGAAAGAATACTCTATCTTACCAATCTTGCATTCCACGTTGGCGGAAATCAGACTCTCGAAAGCACGGTTATCGTAAGAACCGGAGTTTTCAATTTCTACAACAGGATCCTTCAGGAAGATCTGCTTGCCATAACCGAACTGGGTGATGGTAAGCTTGCGACTCTGTCCGTTGGCACCCTGGAAACTGAGTTCTGTGCTGCGGAGCGTGTTGGAAAGAGTAGAATCCACCTTGATGGTACCCTCAACAGAACCCACACCGTTGGCAGGCGAAAGCATCAGCCAAGGCTCAGAGGTATTTGCCACCCAGTCCTGTGAGGCAGCGATGGCAATCTGCTCTGTTCCACCCTGAGGGCCTATGGCAATCTCCTCTTTATCGAGCGCCAGTCCTCCTGGGATATCGACATCATCCTTATCGCTGCAGGCTGTGAAAAGCCCGGCAACGAGAACGATACCTAATGTCAGTTTATTCATATATTTCATATTACTACTTTCTTATAGGGTTTAATTTTCGAGATCCAAAGCATCGCAACCGCGGATGTCCTGATTCTTGTTGTAGAACAGCATATACATACCTGCCTTGATGTATGCGCAGACGCTCGTTACATCGATAGAGATGTTAGGGTTGTCTGCGATATTCAGGATATAAAGGTGAGAGGTCAGTGTCTCTTCTACCTTACGGATATCGTTGGAACCAATCTGGAACTGGATCAGGCTCGGACAGGTTGTGATTCCTGTAGGCCATGTACGCAGGCAACGCTGGTCGGTCTTCTCATCACGCTGGTGGTTGATGGCAAAGGCACGGAGCACGGCACTGTTCAATGGCTGGGTTGGCACCTCGGTGAAGCAGTTGTAGCTCAAGTCCATATTGGTAATGTATGGCAATGTGGTTGAGCGGAAGTCATCAGAGAGGGATGTCAACTTGTTGAATCGGAAGTCGATAACCTGCAGCAGATAAGCCTTCTTGCCCTTGATGGAACCCTTAGGAATGGTGCGCATCTGGTTGCCGCTCAAATCGATGGTTGTGATTGGCGAACCGGCAGTAAACAGCTCTGAAGGGAACTTCTCTATCTTATTGTTTGACAGACTGACTGAAGCTGCATTAATACCCTTGTAGGTACCATGACTATTATCTACACCTGTAATCTCGTTGTAAGAGAAGTCTACAGAACCCATCTCGCGAACAGAACTTGCATCGAAGATATTCGGAATCTTCTTCAACTTGTTATGAGCGAAAGTCAGACTTTCCACATCATCTGTAAAGGCACAGAGATTAGCAGGAATCTCTTCAATCTGGTTGTTGTTCAGATAGAGAGAAGAGAGAGCTACCTCAGAACCAAACGGATGTACCTTCTTGATGTTGTTGTAAGCCAGGTCGAGCAAACCGAGGTTTACCATCTTGCTCAAGGCAGATGACTCAGGGAACTCCTCCAGGTTATTGTAACTCATATAGAGAATCTGGAGTGTCTTACCTGTCTTCTCCTCAGCTAAGCGAGTCCAATCTTGTCTCAACTGATTAGCAGAGATTCCCTTGCATCGCGCCAGGTTCATCGCCTGCAATTTAGGGAGCTTATAGTAGAAGTCTGGAATGCGACTGATCTTCGGACAGTTGTAAAGTTCGATATCGGTCAGGTTTTCCATCTTGTCCCAATCCTCATCCTTGAATTCCTGCGCAAACTTACCGTAAACAGGATCGTCAGCATTGTAGAACTTCGCACAAACCTCATCGTATGTGATAGAAGAGTTACCGATATAGAACTGCTGCAACTTAGTCAGGCGATAGATGGCCTTAGATACACCTGTAATCTTGTTGGTCAATGTACCGATCTGTGCATCCTTCAGATTGATGCGGCTGTCCTTCTTGATTCTGTTCTTCGGTGCCACCTTAGGATCTGAGTTGTAGCTTTCTACAATCATATCCGACATATTGGCACGTGGGTCATACTTCAGGAACTTGTTCTCATAGTCGTGACGCATGCTGCTCTTCTTTGCTGCAGTCAGACTGTTTGCATCATAATCATTGAAGATGTTGGCACCAATCTTCTCATCGTGAGAACCGAGGTTGAGCACCTGGAGTTCTGTCAGCTGTCCGATGGCATCAGGTACGATTCCCTTTGCACCGAAACCGGCGATGATAAGACCGATGACACGGCCGTTGCTATTGAGCGTCACGCCCGGCTGTTCGCCCCACATATCGAGTTCCTTGTTGAAGTTCCAGTTAGCTCCCTTGAAGGTAGCATCACCATAGAAGCTCCACTCCTTACCCTGGAGAGATTCCCAGATAGCCTTCAAAGCCTCATAGTCCTTGATATACTCCTTTGTCTTGGAAAGGAGGATAGGCACCTGAGCTTTATCATTGAGTTGATTGTCCTCTATAATGAAAGTCTCACCCTTTACAGGCTGGGTCTCATACTTGGTCTTCACCGCACCTGTCTTGCCGTAGGTGGTATATGAGGTAACCTGATAGGTACCGGCAGGCAGCCATACGGTAGAATCGCAGTAAGCTGTACCTGTGTCCATATACTTATCGTTCTCATTGTCAGGATTCTGATTCTCCTTGCTTCCCTCCTTGTATTTCACCTTCAGTTCAGGGAAAGTATAGGTCTCACGGGTAAAGAGATTAGTTACGCTGACATCAACGAGACGGATGTTAGAGAAGAGATACTCGGCACCACCGGCACGGGTCTTCTCCCACTCCTTCACGAGATTGAACTTCACCTTACCACGCTCCACAGTCTCCACCATGAGGTTCTGTACTTCCAGACCGCCACCTACTACAGTGAATGTTTCGCCGGCAGAAGAAGCCAGCAACTCCTCGTCTACCGCATCATAGAGATAGAAACCGATAACGGTGTAAGTACCCGAAGCGAGTTGCAGTTTTTCACTTCTCAGACCATACTCTGCATTCTCTGAATTATAAGAATTGAGCACCAGTGTCTGAGAGACAGTTGTACCGTTGTGCTCCATGACCACCTTGATTTTCTTGGCATCATCCAGTTTCTCAAGTTTGTCAAGGGCAGCAGCACGGGTAGCTCTTGAAGAAACCTTCTTGCTGAGCTTGAACTGCACATATCCGTATGTGCCGTCCCAGCCTCCGGTTTCATCATCCGAGCAACTTGTTGCTGCAAAGGTCAGGAGAGAGACCAAGAGCAACAAGAGTGCCTTACTATATTTTCTGAATGTCTTCATTACTTTCTCTTGCTTCTAAATCCCATATTATTGATAATGACTACTCGCTGGCATACTCTCTGCATGTCGTTGAAACCAGCAAGGATAGGATAAGTGAGTTCATCGGCATACAAGCCAACATAGATACCCTTATCGTCCTGTCCTACCTCGTAGTTTTCAACAGGAACAGGTTTTCCTGTACCGTCGTAAATGACTACGTTTGCTCCAGCTAAAGGATCCCATCCGTCAATCTGAGGATAAATGGCTACATAACCACCATAAACTGTTGATTCAAATACATCTTTACCAGTATAACTGAAGAGGCCCTCAGCATACATTTTATAGTCTTCATTGCTTGTCAAGGCGCAATCTACATTCATACCCATGCTGGTAACAATAGGAGCAGTAACCTCAGAATCGCCCTTCTTTTCTTCCTTCTGTACAACATCCATCAGGAAGTAGCGGTCGTAATCGCTCTTCACGCTTGTGAAGTCGTTCTCAAGCATCTCATCGAGACCGTTCTCAAAATTTGCGTAAACGCTCTGTGGCAATGCATAAACCAAGAACTCACGGCTTCCGCTGCCTAATGGAGCGACTGTGAGCTTCACATCACCCTTTTCACCCTGCAGCTTCACAGCACCAGATGTATCCTCGAACAGACCGTTCTCTTTACTTTCGAAGACTACTAGCTGATATTCATCATTAAGCGTATTGAGCTTGAAAGGAACAAAGTTGTAGAAGGTAAAATCGTTGGTATCACCACCAGTCAGGCTAGAACCATTCTGAGTGAACACCTTACCATCGAGAGATACATTCCATACTGCCCACTGTGAAGAGGTTGGATAAGTAACATCCATGGTGCTGGTGGTCATACCATTATAGATAACAGGTACGGTTACAGCAGCCTTGCCATCCTCAGAAGTGAAGGTGATGGTGTAGTTGCCGTCCTTAGCGATGGCATACTTAGCACTTACGCCCTGATTCTCCTTGAAGGAAACTCCGCCTACAGCATCCTTGTTAGGTGTACCTACAAGGAAGCCGCCTTCCAAGTCTACCCAAGCTGGAGTATTGGTAACAGCAAAACGGTAGTTTGACTTTACGGTAAACTTGGTGTATACATTGTAACCTACAGTGATACCTGTCTCGGTGATATCATTGCCAGCCGCATCGAATACCTGCAACTTATAGCCGGCAGCCGAACGCGTAACCTCAGCGATGGCAACCTTCTGACCACCCATATTCAGGAAGAGCTGAGCCACGCTCATATCATCGCTGGCATCATCAGCAGTAATCTTAATCTTGATGGTCTGCTTGCCTGCAGTACCATTGAGTACGAAGGCGTCTGTTTTCTCGCCCTGCACCAGTTTACACCAGATTTTGTCTGAAGAAAGGCTCCAGCTCTCGTTAGCTTCGAAAGTAAACTCTTTCACTTCACCAGCTTCACCGGCGATAGGCTGTACCTGTGGGAACACAGGAGTTACGGCATCGTCGTCATCGCTGGAACAAGCTGTGAACAGAGTCACTGATACCAGCGCCATCAATACGAGCCAATATTTTGAAATCAATGTTTTCATTTTCTTTTTATTCTACGATTAATATCCTTGTTCTTTCAATTTCTCTGCCTCTGCATCGCTGATCCATTTAAATACGGTGATAAAGGTACCTACATTACCGAATAATGAACCATCTTTGTTGTTTACACTCATAACAACATACTGCAATACAAAGTCCTCATTGGTACTATAATAAGAGGTATAGAGAGAAGGCTGACTGATGCGCAGCTTGCCGTCTCCATAGATGGTACCGAACGCCTCGCCGGTTTCACCGGCTATCTGGTCGTCCATCTCTACCTTTGGCTCAAGAATGTTCTTGGTGTTGAACTTCAACTTCAAGTTGTAGCCCTTATAGTAAACATCCTTCAGGAGAATGGTATTCTCCTCGCCTTCCACCACCTCTGTCTTGATCAGACGGTCAGTTACGTTGTTCAGATACTGGCTGTAGAAAGTAGATGTTACCTTACACCAGCCTGAGAAGTTGTGGATATCGAAAGGACAATACTTCTGCATTACCACGTGGGTATAGTCCTTATAGAGATCTGTCCAGTTATACTTCTCCGGAATCACCAGTTTCAGGGTGAAGCCGAGCGAATCGGTCTTGCCGATGTTATCATAGATACCCTGAACCTTCACATTTCCTACCATCTCGCCCGCCTTGATTGTAACGGTGTTGTTGAGGATGCGGTAATGCTTACCCTCGATGGCATTGCTCTGCTTGTCTACTACCTCCACGCCGAAGGTGCGGTCGTAGTCAGCTTTTTCGGTTGCAGATACAGGCACATTGAAAACCTCATTGCTTTCCTGTACAGCATACTGATAGAGCGTATCAGAGAACATGATATGACTTGAACCAGCATAAGTGGTATAATCCTGTGAACAACTCACAAGAGCGATGAGTGCAGCTACGGCTGCCAAACATCCCATCATTATTTTCTTCATGATCGTCTCCTTATTTTATTTGTTACTTTCATTAGGCTGAATCTCAGAACCTGGTGCCTCAAGCTCATGCTGAGGAATTGGCCAGACAAAGAGAGGGTCATCCTTTTCAACCTTCAGACTGCTCTGCACGAAGTTGGCAGCAGGCTGGTCGGCAGCCTTACGCTCAAATCCCTTGTGCCAGCGCTTGAGGTCGTTCAGACGGAAGCCTTCCATATAGAGTTCCTTCACGCGCTCTGCCTCGATTATCTTCATGGCGTTGCTCTCGCTCATCGAGGTGTTTCCACCATATGAAGAGTAGCGGGCTGTACGCAAGGTAGAGATGTCCTTACCTGCCTTACCGTAGTCCTTCTTCATGGCGTAAGCCTCAGCACGTATCAGATACTGCTCTGACAGACGGAATACCATTGGCTGATGAACATGCAGGATATTGTTGTTCAGGAATTCTGCATCGCCGAAATACTTGCTCAGCAAAGGCCACTGCAAACCGTGCTCATAACCTGTTACACGGGTTGTGAAGATGGCTGCAGCACGGAGGTCATTGCTGTCGAATGAGTTGATGACCCATGTCTCAGGCACATAGTCAGGGCGATAAGTTACGAAGTTGTAGTTATCGAAGATGGTACCCAGTGCACCGCCATAGCTGTTCACGGTGAAGCCTACCTTCCAGATAGCCTCACGCGAATCACCATAGGTCCAGATATACTTATAATCGTTCACCTGGTTTGAATAGGTGTTGGAAGAAGCCTTCTCCAATGTATAATACTTACTGCCGATTACCTTAGATGCATACTTGATGGCATCATCATACTTATGCATATATAAGGATACGCGCGCACGCAAGGCATGACAGGTATACTCGTTGAAGTAAATCTCGTTGTAGAGACTTCCTGTGAAGTCTTCGTCTACCTTCAGATACTCAGTAGCCTTGTCAAGGTCTCTCAATACGAATTCGTATGATTCCTTCAGACTGGCTCTCTTCTGTGGCTCATTGCCGTAATAGTGCTCTGTGAGTACCACGCCGAGTTCCTTCTCTGCCTGCTCATCGCTATCGTAAGCCTTGCAGAAACACTTGATCAACTCTGAGTAAGCCAGGGCACGGGCAAAATAAGCCTCGCCCTCACACTGCTCCAGCTTGTCGAGCTCCTTATCACTGTTGATGTTTGCCTTTACCTTATCTACATTATCGAGCAGGAAGTTGGCATTGTTGATAACATCATAAAGATCGGCATATACCGCCTCGATGTTGGTGTTGGTAGCCTTGATATCTTTCCAACGGTAGATATCGCCATAGGCATTAGAGTAGCCCTTCACGCAGTACACAAAGTCTGCCTGCAGATCTGGCAGGATTGTCAGATTGCCCGAATAGAGGGCGCTGCTCTTGAAACTGTCGTAGATACCGTACACCAGCTTGTCCATGTCGCTCACCGTGTTGATAGCCTGGTCCATGCGGATAGAATCCTCAGGATACTTATCAAGACAGGAAGACATCGAGAGGGCTAGGATTCCCGACAGGATGTATGTCTTTATATTTTTGATATTCATTTTTTTCTCCTTTCTTGGTTAGAATTGCAATTCAACACCCAGAGTAAACTGGCGTGATGCCGGATACTGTGCCTGGTAAATATTGGATGAAACCTCAGGATCCAGACCATTGAAACCGGTTACGGTGAAGAGGTTCTGTGCCTGACCGTAGATTCTGACCATAGAGAAGAAGTTGGTCTTGCGCAACAGACTCTGTGGCAATGAATAGGACAGACTGAGATTCTTCAGACGGAGGAACGATGCATTCTCCAAGAAGCGGTCGTCGAGCTGGGTTACCTCGCCCCAACGTGGGATGTCGGTAATATCGCCTGGCTGCTTCCAGCGGTCGTACAACAGACGGTTTGACTGGTTGTAAGCAGTACCGAAGGTTACACCGCTCTCCTCGAAGTAACGGTCGTTGTTAATCACGTAGCGTGTACCGATCCAGCTGAACTGGGCAGAAAGCTGCAAGCCCTTCCAACGGAAGCTTGTACCGAAACCGCCCATCCAAGGTGCATCATAGGTCTTGCCTGTCATCACCTTGTCGCTCTCACGGAACTCGTTGGTCACGTTGCCATCCTTATCATACCAGAGCTGCTCACCATTCGCTGGATTCACACCGGCATAACGGTTCAGGAAGAACTCGCTTACTGAGTGACCTACCACATACTTCAAACCGGTGGTTGAGTTTACATACTCGGTTACACCGTTATAGAGTTCCTTCAATCGGTTCTGGTTGTAAGATACGTTGGCACTTACATTCCAGGTAAAGTCGCGTGTGCGGATTACATCACCGTCAGCACTCAGCTCGATACCCTTGTTAGCCATCACACCTACGTTCTTCCAGCGATAGCCCTCGCCGGTAACGGTGTAAGACTCTGGAACGCGCATCAGCATATTGGAGGTACGCTTGTAGTAAGCCTCGAAGCTGAAGTTGATTCTGTCAAGGAAGCCCAAACGGAGGGCGAAGTTGTTTGCCCAGGTTGACTCCCAACCCAATTCCTCGTTACCACTCTGTGATGGAGAGAAACCGGCAGTATTATCGTAGTTGGCACCACCCGATACCAGAGCCAGATGATAATAGTTAGGAATCTCAGAATTACCCGATGTACCGGTACTTACGGCAATCTGGGCTGTGCTGAGCCACTTCATATCCTTCAGCCAGTCGGTTGACTTCACGTTATACATGAAACCGAGCGACCAGAATGTTCCCCAGCGATGATCCTTACCGAAACGTGAAGAAGCATCGGTACGCAGAGAGAAGTCGGCATAGTAGAGCTCCTTATAGTTATACTCGCCACGCATGAAGAATGACAGGTAAGAGTAGTCAGAAGATGAATCTGCCCAGCGGCTGGCACGTGTACCAGATGATACGTTGGTCAGGAGGTCGCTGGTCTGACCCTTGGAATATACCTGGAAACCCTCAGAGTGGAAATTGACAGCCTCCTGACCCAGCATCACGTTGAACGAATGGATATCGTTCAGGGTGAAACGGTAGTTAGCCGTAGTAGTCTCTGTCAGGTTGATGGCATCGCTGCTCTGGCGTGCCGCAGTACCCTGTCCGTTATTTGAAGAAAGACTTGGGAACGACTGGAGGAACGCTGTAGAATGGGTGAAATCGGCACCGAACTGAGTACGGATAGTCAGATTCTCTATCGGATAGATTTCAGCATACATGGTAGAGAGCACCTTATATTTCTTGTTCTTGATAGGATTCAAGCCCATGTAAACGATAGGGTTCTCGCTGGTTCCAGCCCAGTTGCCTGCTGAAAGTGAAGCCAGACTGCCATCCTTGGCATAAGGATTCCAGTAAGGCTGCATGAATCGGCATGCTGAGATAGGAGTAACGGTAGTATAGCTACCGTCGTCAGCCTGCTGAGCCTCTTCATAGGCAGCCATGGTGTTGGTACCTACCTTCAACCACTTGCCAGCCTTTACATCAGCATTGGTGCGGATGTTGTAACGGCGGAAGGTTGAATTCTGTGCGATACCGTCCTGATCGTAGAAACCACCAGAAACATAGTAGTTCAAGCGGTCGGTAGCACGGTTGATAGAGAGTTCGTAGCTCTGCAGCGGAGCGCGGTCGTTGAACACCTCGTCCAGCCAGTTTATGTTTACTCTTGAAAGGAGATTGTAATCCTTACCTGTATCCAGACCTACTTCTTTCTCAAACTGGATACGCTCATCGGTATTCATCATTTTCCAGTTGGTCTGTGCCAACTCAGAGAAACCATACTGTGCACGGAGCGTAATCTTCGCCTTGTCCATTGACAAGCCTCGCTTGGAAGTGATGACAACCACACCATTGGCAGCACGTGCACCATAGATAGAGGTAGAAGAGGCATCTTTCAATACAGAGATACTTTCGATATCGTTAGGACTCAAGGTATTGAAATCAGAACTTGAGATTGGCACGCCGTCGAGGATAAAGAGTGGCGACTTGCCGGAGTTGATAGAGTTGGTACCACGGATCTGGAAGGTAGCCGCCTTGCTAGGTTCACCCGAAGAAGAGATGACCTGCAAACCAGTACTCTGGCCCTGCAAAGCTTGGTCGAAGCTTGCCGCCGGCACATTTTCTATCTTTTCAGACTTTACGGCAGACACGGAACCCGCAATGGTTCCCTTCTTTCTCACGCCATACGCCACCACAACCACTTCATCCATCATCTTGGAATCCGAAGCAAGGGTGATGTTGAGCGTATTTGTCTGCGCTTTCACAACGTGCTTCTGCGTAACGCAACCCACATAAGAGTAGACAAGCGTAGCCTTCGAAGCACCCTTAATTTCGATGGTATAGTTACCGTCAATATCGGTCACTACGCCATTTGATGTTCCCTCTTGCATAATGGTCACACCAATCATCGGTTCGTTGTCTTCAGCAGACACGACTGTACCCTTGACGCTGAAACTCTGCGCCAAGACCGATTGGATAGACAACAATACAAGTGAGACAAGTAAAAGAGTTAATCTTCTCATCCTTGTTTGTTTCAAGTTTATTAATTAATAATTATCATTTTTTCTCATTTTTTTCTCGTTTGGTAAAAGCCGAAAGCACTCAGGGCAACACTTCGCCCCTCCATTTATACATTCTTTCACTAAAATGCACGCATGGAAATACCTATTTAACTTAAATCGGTGCAAAATTACGAATATTTTCTTATTTGCCCAAGATAATCGCTTAAAATTTAAATAATTAACACGAAATATCTATGTTTTTTAGCATATTTGCTCATAAATTTAGTTAATTGTCGATTTTTTGTCACATCCGATTACAGTTTGCAAAAACAAGTTCAATACATACTTTTTTTGTTTCTATGCAGCCGTTTTCATAAAGCTGAAATTACGTCCCGACGTAGCTTGTACTACGTCGGGACGCATTTTTTACTGCATCGGAACGTATTTTATCAGCTGACGCAAGTGGTTCAATCAGCTAACGCAAGTAGCTCAATCAGCTGACTCAAGTGGCTCAATCAGCTGACGCAGATATCTCGACAAGCCGAAGGATACGTCTCCATTAGCCTACGGAGTCGTATCCGTAACCCAACGGAGTCGTATCCGTAACCCCACGCAGCCATATCTATAGGCAAACGGAAGCACATCATTTATTTACCTCTTCACCTTCATATATTCCGTAGGAGTCATGCCATACTCCTTGGAGAAGCATTTGGAGAAATAACTGCTGTTGGAAAAACCAACGGTATACATCACCTCGGAAACACTGAACTTGCCCTGGCTCAGGAGCTCGGCTGCACGCTTCATACGCATCTCACGGATATACTCTACAGGCGTACGACCCGTTATCGCCTTCGTCTTGCGATACAGCTGTTTGCCACCTATGCCTATCACATCCTGCAACATCGAAACATTGAAGTCGGAATCAATCATGTGCTTCTCTATCGCCTCATTGATCTCTTCGAGCAGACGCTTGTCTGCCCCATCCAACTCGCAGACATTTACTTCCTTCTTTTCCTCTTCAGAAGACTCAGAGCGTGCAGGAACTGGTTCTGAGGATGATGACTCAGGCTCAGATACAGGCGAAGCGGATAACCCAGTGGCAACAGCTGATGGCTCCTCAGGTTTCTTCACATTCAGGTAGCGGACCATCAGAGCTGTCACCTCATCAAATGAATGATGAGCTACGGCAGCCTTCAAATCTTCCGTCAGACGGTTGAAGAAGTCCATACGCATCTGTACCTGCTCCAACACCTCAGCCTTCTGCTTCTGGGCATCAGCCAGTTCCTTGCGCAGAAAATACCAGCTTACCAGCCATGCCACAAACACGATGAGTGCCGTGATATAGAAGAGCTTGCACCACCATGAGAGATACCAAGGCGGCAGGACGGAGATGTCGAGCGAATAAACCTCGGCAGCTATCTTGCCTTCACCATCCACGGCATGAACCGTAAGATGATAATCGCCATACGACAAACCATTGTAGGTGATATCGATGTTGCTCGAGTTCAGATAATGCCAGTCGTGGTCGCTGCCTTCGAGTTTGTAAGCATAAACGGCTGAAGGATGATCAGCAAAAGGAAGGTCGGTGAGCTGCAAGGTGAAGTTGTTCTCATCACTCTTCAGTTTCAGGATTTCTCCACGCTCCTCACGAGCCTGTCCGTTTACGATGATTCCAGCCAGCATCAGGCGGGTAAACTGCTTAGGCTTCTGTGCTACATCGGAACTGATTGCCACATAGCCGTCATTGCCGCCCATCATTACCTCATGAGTCTGTCTGCTGTAACAGATGTTGAGCGGCGCAACAGAAGGAATCATGAAACGCTGGCTCTCGCCCTGTGGATTGATTACGCAGCATTCATTGCCCGATACCACCCATATCTTGCCTTCCACATCGCACATGGTACTTACCTTACCACCAATCTGCCATGTCTTGGAAGAAAAGCTGTTACCCAGCACAGTACCGGCTACATAATAACAGGTTACCGAATTGTTGTCACCCATCCAGATATTGCCCTTGCTGTCTGCCATCAGATAGTTGACAACATCTGAGTTAGCTACCTGCACCACCTTCATATCGTTCGGATTGATACAGTCGAGACGGGTATAGGTAGAAACCCAAATCCTACCCTTTCCATCCATCACCATCTGACCTACATGCAGACCAGAGAGCGCATTCTTTCCCTTGTCCGAGTAATGCCAGTCGGCTATGGTCTTGCCGCTCAGAAGAGCCGCCTTATCCATCACGAAGACACCGCCCTGATAAGAACCCATCCATATTCTGCCCTTCTTGTCCTGGAGAATATCGTAAGCCCAGGCAGTAGAATACTTGCCACTCTTATCGTAGACGATGAAGTTGCGCATCTGACGGGAACTGCGGTCATAGAAGTTGATGCCATGGTCGGTACAGATCCATACATCGCCGTCATGGTCTTCATAAATCTTGCGTACACGGTTATGACTCAGCGGGAAGGCAGAGCTGTTCTGCTTGTACCATGCCACATTCTGATAACCTTCAGCATTCCGGGTGAAATGAATCAGACCGTTGGTACCGCCCATCCACCATTCGCCGTTACGGGTCTGGAGCATGGCATGGAGACAGTTGCCCTCACCCGACATCGTAATCTTATCGAGCGATACATAGCGGTAATAGGTATGGGTAGTGAGACGGGAGAGTCCATTGTCAGTACCCACCCATACATTCTGCCATTTATCTACAAAGCAAGCCCAGACGATGTTGTTAGGAATAGAAGTATCATCGCGGGAATCGTGGATATAATGGGTGATGGCATTGGAGAGTGCCATCTGATAGAGTCCGTTATCTGTTCCGATATAGAGATTGCCGGCAGCATCTGTAGAAAGACATTTGATGGAATTGCCGTTCAGAGCTGGAATCTGTGAGAAGTTCCTGAGCTGCAGGTCGGCACAATAGAGAGCGCCCTCGGTACCAATCCAGTAGCATCGGCGCTTGGCATCATAGGCGAGCGCATTGACCAGCGGCTGTTCTCCGGCACGGAGCGGAATCAGTCTGCTGCCGAGATGCAGACCAGCGAGCGAACCTACGAGCAAGCCTCGCGGAGTAGAGAGCAAGGCATAGACATCGCCACCGAAGTCAGTCTTACCGCCCTTGATATCGAGCACACGGAGTTCCTTCAGCTGCTTGCGCTTCGCCTTATCGGCAAAAGCCTTCATGGCTGGTGTTTCGGCATATTGATAAGATTGCGTATCGAATTTCAGGATGCCGTTGCCAGTAGCCAGATAGAGCATCCTGCCCTCGAAACCGAGCGCATTGACACGCGTATTGCTGAATGTATGTTCCTGAAAATGGCGGTAGCCATGATAACCATCATAGCTGTAAAGACCGTTGTCGGTTCCGAGCCATATCATTCCATCACTGTCCTGGGTAATGGCACAAACGGACTGAGCACCTTCAAGGGAGGTGTTGACGAAACGCTGCGCATGGATGGCGAGCGAAACAAAGAGCATAGCAATTGCCATGCTGATGCGGTTTATAGGTTCTTTTGACTTCTTCATGTGTGCAAATTTACACAATATTC
>OLXC01000365.1_pt1 | contig 16377 bp, 13 predicted proteins | sample 1673851 | NCBI WGS metagenome assembly OLXC01 (sample SAMEA103958130, study PRJEB25191) | human gut metagenome | biome: human-associated habitat [ENVO:00009003]; feature: intestine environment [ENVO:2100002]; material: feces | place: Germany | collected 2013/2015
CTGTCCTCGCCGTAGAGAAAGACCGGGTAAGCCGTAACGGTAAGCCCCCGGTCGGCATCCAGATAAAACTGCACCACCGGTTCCAGCGGGATCTGGTTCAGCAGCAGCCGGTCGGGGTCCACGATGTTCACCCGATTGCCCAGCTCCGGCAGCACATAGCTGCAAAAAGCGGCGGCGTCCGCGCTGGTAAAGAACAAACTGCGCCCGCCAAAGGTATCCAGCACCGGCAGCACCCGGCGGCACTCCTCCCGCTGCATCCGCCAGAGGGTGGTTTCGCCCAGCAGATAGGCATAGTCCAGCCCCTGCACCCCGCTGAGCACCGGGGTACAGCTCAGCTGCACGCCGCCCTTGCGGCGCTCCACCTTCAGGCTGATGACCGGCAGTCCCTCTTTAAGGGTGTAGCCGCCCACGACGCCCTCGGCAGCGTAAAGCTCCACAAGGGCATCCAGCCCCTCGCCGGTCAGCGGCAGACCGCCCGCCGGGCCTTTATCCCAAGCGGAGCGCACCGTGCCCTCGGCTTCAAATTCCTGCCGGGCGCTCACCTGACTGCGCAGTAGCCGCAGCAATTGCTGCGCATCCGGGGCAAAAGCGTCCCACCGGTGCACAAAGGCCAGCGATTTGCCGTAGCTGACGCTTTCGCCCTGCTCGATCGCATCCAGAAACTGCGGAATGCTTTTTACCAGATACTGCCGCCTGCCGATGCCGTCCGAGACCCGCAGCCGCAGCCAGATACGGCCATTGTGCGGCGTAAGCTCCGGCTCCAGCAGGGCAAAGCCGGTGCGCTGCAATGCAGGCTGGGGCAGCTGCTGCGCGTCCTCCCGCTGGTAGCGCTTCAGCAGCAGCTGGGCATCATAGTCGGTCTCCGGCTCCTCGCCCCGCCACTTGCGGCCAAACAGCATATCGAACCCGGCGCTGTAACTGTCCTTGCGGGGCTCCGGGTTCAGCCCGGCAACGCCCCGCTGCACCCCGGGGATGCTCTCCGGCTTTTTTTCCGGGGCAGGCGGGTTCTTTTCCGCGTCCTGTAATAGCAGCGCACCGATATGCTTGCAGTAGGTGCCGTCGCCGTTCTGGTTATAGGGGCAGTCGCAGGAGGCGCTGACAAAGCTGCCGTTTTCCCGCAGCCAGACCTGCGTATAATAGCAGTCCGGCCCGCTGCCCTGCACCAGCGCTGTCAGGTGCCGCACCCCGTCCTCGTTGGTGGTGCAGCTGCTTTGCAGGATGCGCTTGCGGTACTTCTGTGCCCGCTCAAAAATGCTTTTGCCCAGCAATGCGCGGATCTCCTGTGTGTCCATGTGGTCTCCCTCCCCTGTGCTGTCGCGGTTCCGGTCTATTCTATAAGAATACCGCGTTCCACCCCGGGATGCAAGGGCAGAAGGGTAAAAAACGTTTAGAAAGCGCGGGGCGGGACGATTTTGAATGGCCTCCGCTTTGCTTTGGCCATCTTCAGCGGAAAAATTATTTTTATATAGAGCAATACCGGAGCGTCTGCGGACGCTCCGGTATTGCATTTTTCACGGGAAAGGCCGTAAAGGCAAACGGCATTTATCGTGTTATAGTAAGTTCACAACTGTTCAGCCCTGTTTTTCTGCGGGGGCTGTGCCGTGCTTGCGGGTCTTGAGGTGGTACATTTCCCGGTCGGCTTTATCGATCAGGTCGTGCACGGTGGCGATGTCCGGCTCAAGGCGGGCGCAGCCGATGCTGATCTCGATCTGGTAGGGCTTGCCGGAGGCGGCGTTGGCGGCGTCCAGCTCCCGCTGGATGGAGGCGATCAGGGTGCGCACCTCCACGCTGTTGCAGCCGCAGGCGATGCAGAATTCATCGCCGCCGTAGCGCGCCAGCACGCCGTTATAGTTGGCGCACACCTTTTTCAGGATGCCCGCCAGCAGCACCAGTGCGGCATCGCCCTCCAAGTGGCCGTATTGGTCGTTGATGTGCTTGAAGTGATCCATGTCCATCATGAGGAAATGCAGCGAGCGGTTGGGGTGGCGGCGGTAATAGGGCAGCTCGCTTTCCAGATAGCGCAGCGCCACGATACGGTTGCTGACGCCGGTCAGGGTGTCCACCGTGAACTTGGTCTGCAGCACCAGCACATACACGCACACCAGCCCAAGCGTAATGCCGCAGCACAGCAGCCCGCGCCCGGGCAGCCAGCCTTGCAGCAAAAAGCCTGCCGCCGGCGCAAGCGCGAGCAGCAGCAGGGTCTTCAGTTCCTCTTTGGGTGTTTCCTGCTTCCAGTGGCTCAGCGTCCAGCTGCAGCGGAGAAAGGCTGCTGCCAGATAGGCAAGCCCCACCAGCTTCGCCCCCCAGAACAGGGTGCTGCCCCGCAGCCCCTCTGCGTCCAGATAGCAAAAGCCGTTTTCGTCCCGCGCTGTCAGCAGCGCCAGCAAAAGCAACGCCACCGGTGCGGCGCTGAGCGCCAGCCTGCGGCCGTCCTCCATCCATGTACGCCCCAGCTCTGCCTCCACATACAAAAACACCAGCAAGCAGCAGCACGCCGCCAGCAGATAAAACAAAATGCTGCCCCCGGCGTTCAGCCGGTAGGTCAGGGGGATGCCCAGCTCCTCCCACGCGCCCAGCTGCGCCAGCGCACTGCCATAATCTACGATCGTCAGCGCCCCGGCAAACCACAGCAGCGCCGTAAACTGCCGCCCGGGCAGACTTTTATCCCGCATTTTCTGCTGCGCCCGCAGCAAAACCGCCAGTGTGACCAGACAGAACCCACTGACCTGAGTATGCGCAATCGCATCCATGCCGCAACGCTCTCCTTTATCCCAGGGCGGCTTTGCGCCGTCCCGCCCCTTTTCCGCTCTTCCAACGTTCCTTTTTCGCACAAACCTATTGTACCAAATCCATAACAAATATGCAACAAAAACCGAAAAATTCATACAAAAAAAGACACCGGAACGTCTTTCGGCGTTCCGGTGTCTTTTGAACTCAAATCACTTTGCCTGCGGATGGGCGGCATCGTTGCGCAGGGCGCTTTCGCGGATCTTTTCCAGCGTCTGCTCGCTGAGGATATGCTCTGCCTTGCAGGCGTCCTCGGCGGCGGTCTGCTCGTCCACGCCCAGCTGCACAAAGAAGTGGGTCAGCAGCTGGTGGCGGCTGTAAATGCGCTGAGCGATCTCCAGCCCGGGCTCCAGCAGGGTCAGGTTGCCTTCGCCGTCCACCGCGATATAGCCGTTCTCCCGCAGCTTTTTCATGGCGATGCTCACGCTCGCCTTGGTAAAGCCCAGCTCATTGACCACGTCAATGGAGCGCACCTTGCCCATGCGCTGGGTCAGCATCAGGATCGTTTCAAGATAATCTTCTGCGGATTGGTGGATCTGCATGGTTTGTTTGCCTCCTGCCTTGCCCCGCCCCACGGCGGGAAGTTCTCTGCCGGGATGCAAAGCACCACGGTTTGTATGTTACAGGATATCACACTTTTGCCGTTGATGCAAGCAATTCGCAGGAAGTTTGTGCAAACAAACCAACTTTCTTCTGCACAAAACAGCGGGTTTGCCAATTCCAGGCCGGTTTTGTTTTGTGCAAAGGGGACAAAACCCCGTTAGTTTTCGCTTTCCAGATACGCCGCCGGGCCGGACTGGTACAGGTCGCCGCCGTGGGCGTCCAAGATCACGGTCAGGGGCATATCCCGCACGGTCAGGCGGCGCACCGCCTCACAGCCCAGGTCCGGCCAGGCGATGACCTCCAGCGTCTCAACACTTTTTGCCATCAGGGCACCGGCACCGCCGAGAGCCGCCAGATACACGGCCCCGTTGCGCACCACGGCTTCCTTGACGGCGGCGTCCCGCTTGCCTTTGCCGATCATGATCTTGTTGCCCAGATCCAGCAGGCGGGGGCTCATGGCGTCCATGCGGCCGCTGGTGGTGGGCCCGGCCGAGCCGATCACCTCACCCGGACGCTCCGGGGTGGGGCCGACGTAGTAAATGGCGCTGCCGGTCAGATCAAAAGGCAGCGCTTCGCCCTTGTCCAGCGCCTCGATCATCCGCTTGTGGGCCTGATCGCGGGCGGTGTACACCACACCGGACAGCAGCACGGTATCGCCCGCCTTCAGCGGGGCAAGGTCCTGCGCGGTGCAGGGAGTGGTCAGTCTGTATTCCATGCTTTTCCCTCCTTACAGTTCCGCGCTGGCGCGGCGGGTGACGTGGCAGGAAACGTTCACGGCCACCGGCAGGCCCGCCACATGGGTGGGCATCTGCTCAATGGCAAGGCCCAGGCAGGTGGTCCGGCCGCCAAAGCCCTGGGGCCCGATGCCCAAGCCGTTGATGGCGGTGAGCAGTTCCTGTTCCAGCTGTGCGTAGTAGGGGTCGGGGTTGGGTACATCCAGCGGGCGCAGCAGGGCCTTTTTGGCCAGATACGCCACCTTATCAAAGCTGCCGCCCACGCCGATGCCCAGCACGATGGGCGGGCAGGGGTTGGAACCGGCCAGCTTCACGGTCTCCACCACGAACTTCTTGAAGCCCTCCACGCCGTCGGCGGGTTTGAGCATCTGGATGCGGCTCATGTTCTCGCTGCCAAAGCCCTTGGGGGCCACCGTGATGCGGCAGCCCTCGCCGTCCACCAGATGCACCGTGATGGCGGCGGGGGTGTTGTCGCCGGTGTTGCCCCGGCGCAGCGGGTCGGCCACGATGCTCTTGCGCAGATAGCCGTCGGTGTAGCCCCGGCGCACGCCCTCATGGATGGCGGTTTCAAAGCTGCCGTCAATGTGCACATCGGTGCCCAGCTCCACGAACACGCAGGCCATGCCGGTATCCTGACAGATGGGCAGATCCTTCTCTTTGGCGGCGCTCAGGTTCGACCACAGCAGGTCGAGGGTGTTCCTGGCCAGCGGCCAGGGCTCTTCCTGCCGGGCCTTGTCCAGTGCGGCCTGCACATCCTGCGGCAGGCGGGTGTTGGCCTCGATGCACAGCCGTGCAACGGTATCGGTGATCTCCTGTGCAGAAATCGTTCTCATGGGCAGTTCCTCCGGTTACAGGCGGGCCACGCCGGTGTCCCGGGCAGCCTGGGCCACGGCGTCGGCCACAGCCTGGGCCACACGGGGGTCGAAGGCACCGGGGATGATGTTCTCCTCGCTGCGGTCAGCGTCGGTGATGAGGTCTGCGATGGCATAGGCGGCAGCCAGCTTCATCTGGTCGTTGATATCCCGGGCACGCACGCTCAGGGCACCCTTGAACAGGCCGGGGAAGCACAGCACGTTGTTGACCTGATTCGGGAAGTCGCTGCGGCCGGTGGCCATCACCCGCACGCCGCCAGCCTTGGCCTCGTCCGGCATGATCTCCGGGGTGGGGTTGGCCATGGCAAAGACGATGGCGTCCTTGTTCATGGTCCTGCACAGCTCGGTGGTCAGGATGCCGGGCTTGGACACGCCGATGAACACGTCGGCACCGGCAATGGCTTCTTTCAGGCCGCCCTTGATCTGGCGGGGGTTGGTCACCTCACCCAGCCAGTTCTTGTGGGCCTCGGCGCTGTTGCAGCCCTTGTACAGGGTGCCGAACTGATCCACGGCGATGATGTCCTTTGCACCGGCGGTCATAAGCATCTTGATGATGGCCGTACCGGCGGCACCGGGGCCGTTCAGCACGATGTGCACATCTTCCATCTTTTTGCCCACCACGCGCAGGGCGTTGATGAGGGCAGCGGTGACCACGATGGCCGTGCCGTGCTGGTCATCGTGGAACACAGGGATGTCCAGCTCTTTTTCCAGCGTCTGCTCGATCTCAAAGCACTCGGGGCTCTTGATATCCTCCAGATTGATGCCGCCGAAGGTAGGCGCAATGGCCTTGCAGGCTGCGATCACTTCTTCGGCACTGTGGGCGTTGATGCAGATGGGGAAGGCATCCACCCCGCCGAACTCCTTGAACAGCACAGCCTTGCCTTCCATGACCGGCAGGCCGGCCTCCGGGCCGATGTCGCCCAGGCCCAGCACGGCAGTGCCGTTGGACACCACTGCCACCATGTTGCCCTTGAAGGTGTACTTGTACACGTCCTCCGGGTTTGCCTTGATCTTGCGGCAGGGCTCGGCCACGCCGGGGGTGTAAGCGGTGGACAGGTCATCGCGGGTGGCAACCTCCACCTTACTCACGATGCCCACCTTGCCCTTGTGGCTCTCGTGCATTTCCAGAGCGGCTTTGTTGTAATCCATGGGTTTTTCCTCCATTTTTATCAGGCTCCCCCTGAGAGGGAAACGGTTCAGGTCACATAATTTTATTGTAGCAGAACCGCCGGGGCATTTCCACCGGTTTTGCGCCTTTTGCAGGGGGCAGGCGGGCAAAAGTGCGGCGCTGTGACGGACCGGATTTGTGGAAATTTGGCAAAAAACTTTCCTTTTGGCGTTTTATCCGATATAATAGGAAAGCACACGATCCGATCCGGCCGTGCAAACGGTCTTTTTATTTAGGAGGTCTATTCTTGAAACATTCAACCAAAACCCTGCTCTGCGTGCTGTGTGCGGCAGCAGCCGCCCTGTGCGTGATCTTTGCCATCTTCACGCTGACCAAAAAGCAGAGTGCTTCGTCCGCATCTTCTGCGGCCGCTTCTTCCAGTGCGGCTTCTTCCGCTCCTGCCGTCTCGGAGTACGGCACGGTGGACAGCTTTGACTACCAGAATTTCACATACAGCGACGGTCTGGATGCAAACGGTTACCGCACCGGCATCACTGCACAGGACTATGTCACCCTGCCGGACAATGTGGCCGCTCTGCCCATCAAGAAGGCAGACGTCACCCCCAGCGACTCGGACGTCCAGGCCCGCATCGACAGCCTGCTGAGCCAGTACAGCACCACCCAGGCCGTGACCGACCGCGCCGCGCAGAACGGCGACGTCGTGAACATTGATTATTCCGGCACCGTGGACGGTGTGGCGTTCAACGGCGGCACCTACCAGGGCTACGACCTCACGCTGGGCAGCGGCAGCTTCATCACCGGCTTTGAAGACCAGATCGTCGGCCACAACACCGGCGACACCTTTGATGTGACCGTCACCTTCCCCGACGGCTACGACGCCTCCACCGACTCCGACGGCAACACCGTCGAGCTCAGCGGCAAGGAGGCCGTGTTCCGCGTGACCGTGAACTCCATCTCCGAGCCGGTGACGCCGGAGCTGACCGACGAGTGGGTGGACAGCACCTTCGGCACCAGCGACGACGTGCACACCGTGGAGGCGCTGCGCACCTACTTCTCCGATGCGCTGTATGACCAGAATCTGGAGGATGCCATCATGGACAGCCTGCTGGACAACGCCGCCTTTAAGGATCTGCCCAGCGAGGTGCCCGGCTACTACGCCTGCATGTTCCTGAACTACTACTACCAGCTGGCCAGCTACTACAGCAGCGATCTGGACACCATGGCCCAGGCACAGGGCTACACCGACGCCAACGCCATGCTGGGCGCTTCGGACACCGTGATCACTCACCTGGCCAAACAGGACCTGCTGTATCAGGCCATTGCCGAGAGCCAGGGCATCGAGCCAACCCAGGAGCAGCTGGATGCCGCTGCCGCTTCCTACTCCGGCAGCTCCTACGGCGACAACTTCGTCCATCAGACCGCCCTGCAGACGGCTGTGATGGAGTGGCTGAAAACCAACGCCGTGGTCTCCTGAGTCCATTTCCCAATACGCAGCAAAGCCCCGCTCTGTGTCGCACAGAGCGGGGCTTTTTGGATGAAGTGATCACTGCACGCTGGTCAGCTCAGCCAGCTTGTGGAAGACCTCGGTGTTGTCGTACACGCCGCCGAACTTCTCGGCACCGACGCCCATGGCGTACAGGTTGACCATGGCACCGGTGTGGGCATAGGTGGTGTGGTCCATGCCGGACTTGTGGTTGATGGTGTGGCAGATGGCCATGGAGAACGGGATGTAGGTGCCGTAGAGCTCATAATCCTGCTGGCTCATCTTGCTCTGGGAAGAAGCACCGACTTCCAGCGTCCGTTCGTAGGCCGTGCGGAGGTTTGCCACCTCGTAGTCGGTCAGCAGCAGCTTGCCTGCGCTGGCGGCATCGGGGTCGGTGGGAAGCGTCAGACCGAAGTTGGCCTTGACGTCGGCCATGGCTGCCTCGAACGGGGTCTTGTTCGCCACATAGCCCTGCACATAGGTGGAATCGAACTTGGCGTAGGACATCTTCTGGTGGGTCAGATTGGTCAGGAAGGTGTCGTAGTTGGTGGTCTTGTAGCCGATGGCCATGCCGCCGGTCTCGTGGTCGGCGGTGACGAGGATCAGGGTCTCGTTCGGGTGGGCGTTGTAGAAGTCCACAGCGGCCTGCACGGCGTTGCTCATCTCCAGCACATCGTGGATGGAAGCAGCGGCATCGTTGGCGTGGCAGGCCCAGTCGATCTTGCCGGACTCGGTCATCAGGAAGAAGCCCTTCTTGTTTTCCAGCAGCTCGATGCCCTTCTTGACGTAGTCGGTCAGCTGCCACTCGCCAGCGGCGGCATCCATGGCGTAGTTCATGGCCTTGCCGTCGGCCAGATTCTCGGCGATGATGAGGGTCTTGCCCGCACCGGCGGTCAGGGCTGCGGCCCCGGCCTGGGTGGTGACGACGTTGTAGCCGGCCTGTGCGGCAACTTCGTGGTTGTTGGGGCCGGTGCCGTCGCCGTTCACCTTCTGGAACTCGCCGCCGGCAAAGTACTCAAAGCCGGAATTGGCCAGCTCGACGCCGATCTGGTAGTAGTTCTTGCGGGTGCTCTGGTGGGCGTAGAATGCGGCCGGGGTGGCATGGTCGATGTTGACGGAGGACACGACGCCGACCTTGTAGTTCTTCTGCCTGTGCAGCTTCTCGGCGATGGTCTCATAGGGCACATCGCGGGTCCAGGGGCACATGTTGATGACGCCGCTCTCGGTCTTGTTGCCGGTGGCGATGGAGGTCGCCGTGGAGGCGGAGTCCGGGCAGAAGGAGGTGCTGTCATAGGTGGTCACGCTGCCGACTTCGGGGAAGGACGTGAAGCTCAGCTCCCCTTCGGTGACGGCACCGTTGTTCTCGGTGGTGCCTTTATAAAAACGTGCGGACTGGATCTGGGCGGTGCCCATGCCGTCGCCGATGAACAGGAAAACATACTTGGGCTTTTTGGTCAGGCCGAGGATGCAGTTCTCCTCTTCAGCAGCAGAGGCAGCCGGTGCGGCTGCGCTGGCGGCCACCGGGGCGGCGCTCAACAGACCGGCAGCCGATGCCACAGCACCGACCTTCAGGAAATTGCGGCGGGTGATCTTGCTCTCTTTCATAGCATTTATCCTCTCTTTTCGGTCCTCCCGGACCTGTCTTCGCATACTCTCTGGGAACGATTTCATTCTACCGTTTTATCCCGCCGCCCGAAACCATGGCCGGGAAAAGAGTGGGTAAAACCTTTGGGGCGGAACCGCCGGAAAGGTAAAGAAGAGGCTCGCTTTGTAAGGTTCTTGTATTTTGCCGAAAACGGCGTCTGTGACAGCTCATTTCTTCAAAATTGAAATATTTTACGGTTTTATCACGAAATCGTCCTCATGGTCTGGCCGAAAAAATGGTATTATGGATGCAGACAAAAAATTTGAGAAAAGGAGAATTTCCCATGGCACAATTCGTGAACCTGAACCCCGGCTCCCTGCGCGAGCTGCACGTTGGCAACGAGCGGCTGGTCTCCTACAACGTCGAGATGACCGAAGTTACCGGCGGCACCTTCTGGAAGGCCTACACCCCCGCTCAGATCGCGGGCACAGAGCCGTTCGTCCTCAAGGGCGGCTTCCTCGGCAACGCGACCGCAAGCACCGACCTGATGCAGTATTATGATCCCATCGACCTCTCCGACAAGAAGCTGCGCAAGCTGGCCAAAGAGATCGGCCCGGCCTGGGTGCGCGTGTCCGGCACCTGGTCCACCAAGACCTATTATGACTTTGACGGCCATACGAACGGCGTCGTCCCGGAGGGCTACAACGCCATCCTGACCCGCGAGCAGTGGCTCGGTGTGCTGGATTTCTGCAAGGACATCGGCGCAAAACTCCTCATCTCGGTGGCTGACTGTGAGGGTCTGCACCACGCCGACGAGCCCTGGAACCCCAGCCAGGCAGAGCAGATCTTTGCCCTGAGCAAGGAGTACGGCAAGGCCATCGACGCGGCTGAGTTCGTCAACGAGCCCAACCTGCTGGCCATGTCCGGCTGCCCCAAGGGCTACACTGCCGAGCAGTATGTCCGCGATCAGGACATCTTTATCCGCTGGCTGCATGAGAACTACCCCGACTGTTCCTTTGTCGGCCCCTGCTCCACTGAAGGTGTGCTGAAGAAGCACGGCGAGAAGGCACAGGGCGGCGGAGTCGGCGACATCCTGCCCCAGTGCTCGACCGACGACCTGATGAAGGGTGCCCAGGAGAAGCTGGACGTTTACAGCTACCACTATTACAATGGCGTGTCCGAGCGTCTGGAGCCTGTGATGCCGTTTGCCCACTGGAAAGCCGACAAGGCACACACCGAAGAGTATCTGGCGGTCGCTTCCAACATGGCAAAGTTCCACGCCGAAAAGCGGGACATCTACTGCCCCGGCGGCGAGATGTGGGTCACCGAAGCAGGCGACGCGGGCGGCGGCGGCGACACCTGGGCTTCCACCTATCTGGATGTCTTCCGCACCCTGAACGAGCTGGGCAGCTTCTCGGTCGTGACCAAAGGCATCATCTTCCACAACACCCTGGCCTCCAGTGACTACGGTTATCTGAAGCCCGAAGTCTTTGACCCGCGCCCCAACTACTTCGCGGTGCTGCTCTGGAACCGTCTGATGGGCACCACCGTCTACGACGCCGCAGAGCCCATCCGCGAGGGTGCGCACGTCTACGTCCATTCCCGTGCGGACGGCAAGCCGGGCAAGGCGTATCTGGTCATCAACAACAGCCTGACGGAGACCACCACCGTCACCCTGCCGAAGGAAGCGGAGGTCTACCAGCTCTCCGCCGAGACCCTGCGCTCCCAGACCATGCTCTGCAACGGCAAGGCGCTGGCCCTGGGCGAAGGCGATGCGCTGCCGGAGATCGCCCCGGCAGCAGCTCCGGCGGGCGAACTCGTTCTGCCTGCTGCGACCTGCACGTTTATTGTGCTGTGATCCTTACATTGTAAAATAGGATGAACGAAGCCCCACGATATTGCGATGTCGTGGGGCTTCTTGTCAACCGTCGGAATCTGTGGTATCCTGTAATTGCCGTTCCCCCTGCCCCTCCACTGGGAAGGAGGTGAACTCGATGAATGCGATAATTTCTTTCGTACTGTCCGTCGCAGCAGGTATCGTATCGTACTATATCTGCAAGTGGCTTGACGAACAGTTCTTCATGAACGGCAAGCACTAACCCAACGCAGCAAGAAGCCCTTCGGTACTCGCAATACCGAAGGGCTTCTTGTTTGCTTTCATGAACTCCATGAATGCAATTTCTTTCGCATTCTTATTATATGCGCTCCGGGCGGGTTTGTCAAGAAGAGCACACCGCCTTTTGTTGCCGTTGTTTATAGCATAAACGAAAAACACTCCGCACATTCTGCAAGGACAGCAGATGCGCGAAGTGCTTGTTTATACGGTGGAACTTACTCGTTGATCTCCGGGAAGCCTTCCAGCTTGGACGTGCAGTGGGGGCAGCGGACGGCCTTGATGGCGATCTCGCTCTGGCAATAGGGGCAGACCTTCTGATGCCCGCGTGGGGCAGCTCCATTTTTTCTAATCATAGCAAAACTCGCGCGGGAACTCAAGAGGTTTCGTTCGGTTTCGCTCAGACCTGATGGGCGGCGATCCACTGCTCCATCTCCTCGGCGATGGACTTGATGGAACCATCGGTGAAGGGAACCTTCAGGCCGGCCGTCTCGCACAGTTCCGCGTAGCTGGCCATACCGGCGCGGCGCACCAGTCGGAGGTAGCGCTGCCAGGCGTCCTTGTGGTCCTTGAGGCTGAGCAGGAAGAACTGCAGAGCGGCCATGGTGGACAGGCAGTAGTCGATATAATAGAACGGGCACTCATAGATGTGGAGCTGACGCTGCCAGCCTGCGCCGCGGCCGTAGAAGGGCAGGTTGTCGAAGTCGATCCAGGGGCGGTACTTGTGTTCCAGCTCCAGCCAGACGGCGTTCCGCTCGTCGGGGGTCAGGTCGGGGTTCTGGTACATCCGGTGCTGGAATTCATCCACGATGCAGCCATAGGCCAGGAAGAGGAAGCTGTCCTCGGCGTGGAGCAGGGCGTATTTCTCGGTGTCCTTGCCGAAGAGCAGGTGGTGCCAGGGGGCCGTCAGGAACTCCATGGCCATCGAGTGGATCTCGGCGCTCTCCATACCGGGGCATTCCAGGTCGGCGGGGACTTTCGGGTCCCGCTCGGCCACATAGCCCTCAAAGGCATGGCCGCACTCGTGGGTCAGCACATCCACGTCGGCGGAGGTGTTGTTCCAGTTGGCAAAGATGAAGGGGGCCTTGTAGGCGGGCAGGCTGGTCATATAGCCGCCGGACATCTTGCCGGGGCGGCTCTCGACATCGAACAGCTCGTTGTCCTGCATGAAGTCGATGAATGCGGCGGTCTCCGGGCTCAGCTCATGGTACATGGTGCGGGAGGCGGCCATCCGGGCGTCGTAGCCCTCGATGGGCCTGGGGTTGCCGTCCCGGAAGGAGACCGGCAGGTCGGTGAAGGTCAGGTGCTCGATGCCGGTGCGCTTTTTGCGCAGCTCGATGACCTTTTTCAGCTGGGGAACCACATCGTTGGCCACCTGGTCGCGGAACTTCCGGATCTCTTCCGGGCCGTAGCCGATGCGGTTCATCCGCACGTAGGAAAGCTCACTGTAATCGTGGTAGCCCAGGATCTTTGCCTGCTCGTTCAGGTTCTTGACGATCTTGGTGTACAACTCGTCCAGTTCGGCGCGGTGGGCGTCGAAGTAACCGGCCTCGGCCTCGTAGGCGGCGCGGCGGACGGCGGGGTCCAGATTTTCCTTATAAGGGCCGAGCTGGGGGATGGTCAGCTGCTTGCCGTCGAACTCGACCAGTGCACCGCCGTAGACCTGCTGGTACTGGCTGACCAGCGCGTTGTACTCCTTCTGGAGGTCGATGGTGCGGTCGTCCATGCCCAGCACGGCGTTCTTCATGCCGGCCACGCAGGTGGTGCCGAAGGCCTCGGTCAGGGCATCGACGTGGGGGTTGGCCAGGAAGGCCCGGCTGATCTCCACGCTGGCGTTCTGCACGGCGGGGCCGTTGGCATCGAAGAAGTCCTGCTCAGCCTTCCAGGCGGCGTCGCGGGTGTTGCAGGTGTAGTGGATGGAAGCCAGATTGGCGGCGGTGTTGTAATCGGCAAATGCGCGGCTCTGCTCGTAGTAGACCGCGACCAGCGCTTCGCCGGAGGCAGCGGATTCGGCTTTGGCGGCCAGCTCCTTGCAGCGGGCCAGCAGCGCGTCGATGTCCGGGCGGGTGTAAGTCATCTCACGGAATTTCATAGACGGATACGTCCTTTCTGTATCAAGTTTGTTCCATCTTATCACGTTTTGCGCTGACAGTCAAAGAAAACCGTGAATGGCTTGACTTTTCATCACAGGCGCGTATAATAAAAGTGATGAATGTAAACGAGTTTCCATGGAGACTCACAACAGCAAGCAAGAAGCCCCCCGGAGCGGCAACTCCGAGGGGCTTCTGCTTTTTAGTGCTTACCGCTCTTGAACAGGTCGTCAAGCCACTTGCAGACGTAGTAAGCGGCTACGCTTGCTGCGACGGACTGGATGAATGTAAACACTGCTTCCATGGAGCTCACCTCCTTTCCATGAAAATGGGCCGGAGTGGAGCGGCACTTACAGGATATCACAAACTTCGACCAAAAGCAACGCAGGCAAGAAGAATGACATTTGGGCAGAACTTCTAAAAAAGAATGCCTCAAATTGTGAAATCTGTGGCAGAGGTGCGATTGAAACCGCTTGAAAAAAGGCATATAATAGCAGTATCAACAGAGTAAGACCATGCGCGTTAAGTGCCGCATCAACGGGGAGTTGTGCTGCGGACGAAGGGAGACCCGCGGTGCATGGTCTGCATCCCGCTGCTGCATGGACTTGGGTGCAGGCGAGACCGGCTGCGGCCCTGCCTGGAAGTGAAACTTGTTGGATTCACGCCCTCCTTTGTGCGGTTCGTCACAGGGGAGGGCGTTTTGTCTTCTCCTGCATCATCCGGAATGGAGGATCAACGATGAATCATTCCAAATTGTCCGTTCGTACCCTGACGATGCTGGCCCTGCTCACGGCCATGAGCATCATCTTTGCCCGCGTGTTCACGGTGTCCACCGGATTCCTGCGGTTCAACCTGGGCGCTCTGCCCACCCACCTGGCAGCAGTCTGGTTCGGCCCGGCGGGCGGTTTTGTCGTGGGCGCAGTGGCCGACATGATCGGCGGCACCCTGTCCGGCTATTCCATCAACCCGCTCATCACGCTGGGAGCCGGTTCGGTGGGTCTGGTGTCCGGTCTGCTGTACCGGTCTCTGCATGAGATGCGCCTGGGCCTGCGGCTGCAGATCAGCGTTCTGGCGGGCCATCTGGTGGGCTCTGTGGTCATCAACTCGCTGGCCCTCCACCTCTTCTACGGCTACCAGTGGGCGCTGCTGGCTACCCGTATCCCCAACGCGCTGGTGCTGAGCGTGGTGAACACCCTCCTCGTCCGCATCCTGCTGGAAAACAAGGCGCTGACCGCTCTGGTCCGAAAAGCATAAAAAAGCATAAACCAGACCCTCTCTGTCTGCATAGATGGAGAGGGTCTCTCTGAAGGAACGTGGCATCATGAACTACGAAGAAGCAATGCAATACATCCACGCGGTGCAGTGGGCGGGGCATAAGCCCGGCCTGACCCGCACCCGCACCCTTCTGGCTGCGCTGGGCGACCCCCACAAGCGGCTGAAGTTCGTCCATGTGGCGGGCACCAACGGCAAGGGAAGCACCGCAGCCATGCTGGCGTCCTGCCTGCAGGCGGCGGGGTATCGGGTGGGGCTGTACACCTCCCCCTTCATCAACCGGTTCAATGAGCGCATTCAGGTGAACGGCGAGCAGATCACCGACGAGGAACTGGTGCGCCTGGTGGAAACGATCCGGCCCGCCGCAGATGCCATGGCCGATGTGCCCACCGAGTTCGAGATCATCACAGCGCTGGGCATGCTCTGCTTTGCCGAGCAGCACTGCGACATCGTGGTACTGGAAGTGGGTCTGGGCGGTGCGCTGGATTCCACCAACGTCATCGACCCGCCGGAGTGTGCGGTCATCACGGCGCTGGGCATGGATCATGTGAAGGAGCTTGGCCCCACCATCGCGGACATCGCAGCGGCCAAGGCGGGCATCCTCAAGCCGGGCAGCCCGGTGGTGAGCTACGGCGGTGTGCCGGAGGCCGACGCCGTCATCGCCCGCACGGCGGCAGAGCAGAACGCCCCGCTCCATGTGGTCGATTTTTCGAAGCTGACCGTGGAGGGCGGCGACCTGGACGAAGTGACCTTTGACTTCGACGGCCTGAACGGGGTGCGTCTGCCGCTCATTGGCAGCTACCAGCCCCGGAATGCCGCCGTTGCCATCACGGTGCTGCGGGTGCTGCGGGAAAAGGGCTGGAACATCCCGGAGGAGGCCATCCGGCAGGGGCTGGAGACCGTCCGCTGGCCGGGCCGGTTCGAGCTGCTGCGGCATACGCCCGCTTTCCTGCTGGACGGCAGCCACAACGCCCACGGGATGCGGGCTACGGTCCAGAGCCTGAACGACCGTTTCCCAGGCCAGAAATTCGTCTTTCTGCTCAGCATCATGGCCGACAAGGACGTGGACGAGATGCTGGAGCTTCTGCTCCCGCTGGCAAACCGGTTCGTGACGGTGGCAGCGCATACCCCGCGCGCCATGCCCGCCGAAACGCTGGCGGAGCACATTCGGGTGCGGGGCGGCACGGCGGAACCTGCCCCGTCCATCGAAGCCGGAGTGGCCCGCGCGGTGGAGCTGGGCGGCACCGGCCCCGTCTGTGCGCTGGGGACGCTGTACTTCTCCGGTGAGGTGCGGGAAGCGTTTCGGAAGATATGCCCTCTCAGTCGCTGACGCGCCAGCTCCCCCGAAGGGGGAGCCACTGGCGAGCCGGTTTTGATTGTGCTGAATGAACAGAGTTTCTCGAAACCATAAAATAGAGTGCTCCGCTGTTTCGATTCACAGCATCTGCAAAAACGCTCTTTTGTTAGAGCCATCGTGTAGATGCCGCTGGTCTTGACAGCGGAGCACTTTCGTTTACGGGATTCGAAAACGTTCAGCGTTCAGCATGGGGTTGCCCGGCCTGCCAATGGCTCTCCCTTTGGGAGATCTGGCAACGCGAATGCGTTGACGGAGAGGGTACGAAAAAGCGCTTCCCCATGCAGGTTGGGGAAGCGCTTTTTCTGTCCTGTACAGGACAGGGTAAATGATAAGAAGGTAAATGAAGAAAATA
>OLXC01000367.1_pt1 | contig 16318 bp, 10 predicted proteins | sample 1673851 | NCBI WGS metagenome assembly OLXC01 (sample SAMEA103958130, study PRJEB25191) | human gut metagenome | biome: human-associated habitat [ENVO:00009003]; feature: intestine environment [ENVO:2100002]; material: feces | place: Germany | collected 2013/2015
TTCGACATAGACTCATTCGGTTCAATACCTACGCATTAAAAGTTTAGGATTAATATTTTTTGCAAATAAGAAAGGAAGTACTTCATTTAAAATAACCTCTCTTCAAAACGATTTATTAAGTTTTGATTTTACAATCGATGTAAATTTCATCGATATTAATAGTTTTGATGTCGTATATAATGCTGGTTATTATCCTGGCGATAACAAGGGGTTGGATGATTTTTCAAAGATTGCTTTGGGAAGTGAATTTGATATCGATGTCATTATGAATAATAATGCATCAATCAAAGATGTGAGCTTTACTTCATCTGATTCCTCAGTTATTTCTATCAGTCAAAATGGAGTTGGAAAAGCAAAGAAAGTCGGTAAATCTACAATTACAGTAACGCCTATATCGAATCCTTCTTTGAAAAAGACTAAACAAATTCAAGTAGTCGATACTGTCTCACCTTTTACTATAAATAGTAAAGTATTTAAGGCTGAAACATTCAATTCTATCGATGATGGAAAGAGATATGAAGCTAAATTGTTCTATGGAAAGAACTATAAAATAGGAATAACTACCAAAGAAAAAGTGTCATGTAAAAACTTGAGCTTTGAATGTATGGATTCAAGTGGAAATAAGACAAATAATATTGTCAGTGTTGATAAATTTGGAAACATTTCTTTGTTGGGTATTGGAAAAACAACACTCAAAGTCACTTTGGGAAGTGACGATACTTTGGTGAAATATTCAGTTTATATCGATTTGACTATCGATAGAGATATAAGTGTGATGTTCTCTTCCTTGGCTAAGAAGCTAAGAAAACTGGTCGGTCATTATTTGTTGTTTGCAGTTTTTGCCTTCCTCTCAGTCGTATTTATATTCCTTGCAACTAATAAGATTAAGACGATGCTCATCGGCTTAGGAATATCTTCTGTTCTTGGATTCTGTGTTGCGGGTTTTAGTGAATTGACTCAATTATATACGCCAAATAGATCAGCTCAATGGAGAGATGTTGGAATTGATTTTGGTGGATATATGACCACTATTGCAATATTTTTGATCTGCGTAGGAATATGGGAATTGATCAAGTATTTGGCTAGAAGAAGAAAAAACAAAGTCAAAAAAGAATAAAGTAGAATCCCTTGTTTTGAATAGTTGAAACTATAAAGAGATTTATATTTCTCTTTGTATAGAAACCTCTTGTTTTTCTTTATTATTTTGGCCTATAAGAAAGTATAATAATAAAGTATGGAATATCCCGAAACTATGACTTGTTTTTTGTCGTAGATTTCATTTAATTTACAAAGGGGGATACTAGTTTGGATAAATTAATGACCGAAAATAACAATGCACGTCTTTTCGACCGTCTTCCGGATGGATTTTTTGCACCTTTATCCCGAAAGTATAAAGCAGTTTATGCTTATGCTTTAGTCACCTTGTATCATTGCTTAAAGATTTATCGCTCTTCTATCACTCGTAGTTCTTATATGGATGCATTGAGAGAAAATGGACAAGATATCATGTCTTTGTTTTCTATCGATACTGATAAGGACGATGATAGAGAAATCGAAGAAGAAGTCGATGTTAAAGACACTTTATCTGCCGATAAATTTTCTTACGTAGTCAGAAAATTATCTCGTTGTGGTTGGTTTCAAATAGACAAGGATTATAAGACTGGTGTCGATTATATCTATCTTCCGTCTTACTCTATCAAGATGCTCGAATTGTTGGATGAATTGACTAGCGATGTTTCATCTTATATGCCTTTGGTTCATCAAACGTATTCTGAATTGAAACTTGAAGATGAAAAAGAAGATGACTATATGTTTAGATCCTTGGCTAATGCAGTAAAGAATACTGATGAATTGGAATTATCAGTTACACTTTTGCATCACTCGATCATCGTTTTTAATCATAAGTTGACTAATGTATTCAATCCTAACGAAGTATTGAAACAGCATTTTGATGATTATAAATTTGAAGTAGGAGATTCTATTTATCATCCTATGAAGACTTATGATTCTTTAGGTCTTTATTCTAGACCTACTGTCGAAATATTGAATAAGTGGCTTAGGGATGGGAGAATCGTTGCAAAACTAGCTTCTCAAGCTAGAATGGATTCTACTTTTTCTTCTCTTTCAGTTTCTAAAGCTACAGATTTAGTCATTTCTTATTTGAATAAAGTAATCGATGTATTCAATAGATTGAATAAATCTTTTGATGAAATCGACAAGGCCAATGCCGATTACACTGAGGCTGTTCAAAAGAAGGTTAATTACCTATCGGGTAGCGATAAGTCTATCAAAGGAAAGTTAGAAAAGATAATTTCTTCTATGGCTAGCGAATTGCAGAAGAATCCTAACATCAATGAGGAAAATTCCTCATTGTTATCTAAGATGGTCGATACTGTAGATTATCATAGAGCTTCCATATTTGATGATAGATCTTTGTTCATGCCTTTCAAGAGAACACAAAGAGAAGAGCCGGATCCCATGGAACTTTCTCCTGATATTTCTGATGAAAGCGACGATTTGATGAATGATTTCTTGAACAATGAAGTAAGTCAATTTTCTGAAGCAGCTGTAGAGTCGTTTATGAGAAGGGCATTCGGTTCGAGAAAAGAAATAAAAACTAGTGAGATTTCATTAGTTGAAGATAATGATTTAATTCTATTGATTCTCGCTTTGGTAAGAGCTGAATTCAATACGACATTCTTCACTATGGAGAAAATAGATGATAAGACGATGAACGGACATTATCAAATTCCGGAATATGTCTTGAGGATAAAATAGGAAGGAGCCATTTATTTATGTCATTTCAAGAGGATTACGATAAGCTTTCAACTGGTGAAAAGAGCCAATTTTCTGAAACGATGAACAATCTTTTATATCATTGTTTCATAGTTAGAAAACGTTATGATGTCACTACAGGTCTTGAAAAAATTCAGTACGATTACACATTTATAGAAAAACATTATTCATTATTCGAAGAATACTTGGATTTCATCGATATGGTCATTTCAAAAGATGATGACTGCGGCGTCATTTTCCTAAGAAATGCATTGGATAAGAATAGAGAAAGAGTTGATACTGCCACTACATTTGTCATATATACTCTAAGAGATTTCTATGAAGATTCATTAGAAAAACAACCAAATGTATTGCAGGTGGCTATGGATTCTACTCAGCTGAGACAAAAGCTTTCTGACTTAGGATTATCTACTGCCTCTAAGCGTTTGTCTTTACAAACTATTTCCGGAGCTATGAAGACTTTGGCTTCTTTCAATATTATTGCTAGAGGAAGAGGATCCTTCAATGATAACAATTATTCATTCTTCATTCTTCCTTCCATAAAATATATTATTTCTACTTCTAAGATGAACGCATTGTATAAATTCTTAACCGGTAGTGAAGAACAAAATGAAGATAGTTCTTCTTCAAATGGTGAGACATATGAAAGCACTCAAGACAAAGAAGAGTCTAAAGAAGGTGTCGTTACTGCAGACAAAAATGAACCTGTAGGTTTCTAGGAGGATTGAAATATGATAAAGCTCACTAAACTCAGACTTATCAATTGGCATTATTTTACAAATACTACAGTCGATATTGAAAATATAACTTTCTTGACAGGAGCTAACGGAACTGGAAAATCAACTATTATTGATGCTCTTCAAACTGTTCTTTTAGGTGATACGACAGGAAGAAACTTCAATAAAGCTGCTAATGAAAAAACTGGAAGAACATTAAACGGTTATCTCCGTGGAGAAATCAGTGAGACTAAAGATGGTAATGTCGTTTCTCTTCGTCCTGGTCGTTTCACTACTTATATCGCCTTGGAGTTTGCGGATACTAAGAAAAAGACTCAATTCACTTTAGGAATTGTCTTCGACTGTTTTTCAGATGGTCATGACGATAGACATTTCTTCTATTTGAATACAGGATTCCCGTCAAATAATTTCACTAACAAAGATTTGTTAGATGCTAAGTCTTCCCCTCGTCCTTTGACTTATAAGGAATTCAGTAGATTTGTCAGTGAGAATTACAAATCTGATGAAGCCAGGTTCTTTGATTCTAATGAGCAGTATCGCCAATTCTTAAAGACTATTTTCGGCAATTTGCCAGATAAGTATTTCTCTTTGTTTAAGAAATCCGTTTCTTTTGTACCTATCTCTGATATTTCTAAATTTATTACAGAATTTGTCTGCGATGTTCAATATAAAGTCGATATTGTTCCTATGCAGAAGAATATCGAACAATATAGATTATTGGAAACTGAGTCCCTTAGAATCCAAGATAAAATTTCTTTGCTGAAAGATATCCATGAAGCTTATGAGAATTATCACAATATCTCAACTGATATGGCTAGTTTCAACTACATTCATGCTCGAGCTAACTTGGAATATGCTAAGAGACAGTTGGGAGATTATGAATCCAAAGTTGAAGAGCATCGCCAGAGATTGGATTATCTAGCTCGTCAAGTTGCTTTGATAGATGATCAAATCAGAGAACTGAATGCTGAAAAGCAAGACTATTTTGCCAAGAAGACTTCATCATCGGGTTTTAGTCTTTCTAATGAGTTATCTCAAAAGAAGGCTAACTTTGAACGTCAAATCGCAGCATTGAAAGTCTCTCAACAAAATATTTTGAGAGAGTTGAAAAATTATGCCGATTCTCTTTCTAGACAGGCAGTCGATTTTTTATCGGCGTTTAAGAACATCAACCTCGATAGACTTGGAATTGATGATAGAGATAAGGATGAGCTGTCTGAATTCAGTGAATTTTCAAATGAAATCTATGATGAATTCAATTCTTTGAGCAAAGCTTGCGATGAACAAAGCGTCGATGTCTTATCTTTGGAACATCTTCAACAAGAGATGGATTCATATAAATCAAAAGGTTTATCTATTTACACGAAGCTAGAACAGTATCTCTATAATTTATCCAACAAAAAAACTGAATTGGCTGTTCAATTGAAATCAGTTCATAGTGGAGCTAAGCCTTTTGGACCTAGATATAAACAAGTTGTTGATGATTTGCAAAGCAGATTGTGTTCTCGTCATCCTGATGCCTATGTAAAGAAGTTCTGTGATTTGGTCGATGTCAACGATCCTAATTGGGCTACAGCAATTGAATCATGTATTGGTGGAAATAGATTCTATGTTTTTGTAAATCCTTCCTATTACAATGAAGCTCAAAGAATCTTGAAAGATTTGATCAACGTTTATGACTTCAACGGAGTTAACATCGTCGATTCTACCAAAGTTATCGAATTTATGAATGAACATCCTGCTAGAGAAGATAGCTGCGCATTCTTGGTGGATTCGAAGGATGAAGGTGCTCAAGCTTATTCAGATTATTTGTTGGGAAAGACAAAGAAATGTGCAAACTTTGAAGAAGCCAGAGAAAGTGGAAATGGTCTTTGTGCCGATTGTACTGGATATAGAGGCTTTGCTACCTGGTATCCTAAACGCGTCACTTCATTGTTCCTTGGAACTAGAGTTTCCCAAGGCTCGGTAGAAGGAATACACGATGAGTATGTCTCTATCGATGAAAAGATTTCTTTGCTCAGTTCTTTGGTCGAAAAGATAACACCTTTGACTATGATGGCAATCATGTCTTCTAACGAAGCTAGAACTTACCGCGATGATTTGAATGAAGTTGAAAACGTTCCAGCATTAGAAGAGAATGTTCGTCGTTTGACAGAACAAATGAAGGAAGGAGCATTATCTTCAGTCAAAGAAATCGATGATAAGATTCATGCTATCGATGAGGATATAGCTAGTTTGAATCAACAAAAAGAGCAATTCACTGCCGAAAAAGGAGAACATACTTCTGAGATTCGTCGTATTCAAAACGAGGTTATTCCTGAAAAGCAAATGGCAGTCAAGGCTGGAGAACAAACTATATCTGCTTTTGATCCTAAAGCTGTTGAGGAAACATACTTGCCCAGGTATGATAAATTAGCTTCCACCATGGATGTTTCTCAGATTGCAGAAGAAGCAAATAGATTATTTGCCAGAGCTCAATCGAAACAAAAGAGTCTTCGTGATAATTTAATGAAGACTAGAAGTGCTTATGTCACTAAATACAATCTCTCTTATGATACAACAGATGAATCCTCTAACGAAACATTCGATAAAGAATTGGATAGTTTGAGCAATGTCTTGTTGCCTCAATATACTGAGAAGATAGCGCAAGCTCACGCAAATGCTATTAAGGAATTCAAAGATGACTTCATTTATAAGTTGAGAAGTTTAATTACTACAGTTCAATCTCAAATCAAAGAATTGAACGATGCTTTGTCTGATGTGAGATTTGGACGTGATAGATATCGTTTCACTGTCGAACCCAACAAAGACTACATCGATTATTACAACATGATGATGGATCCTTTGCTCTTATCAGCTGGAGATGCTGAAGATGTCTTTATGGAAAAGTACAAGGATTTGATGAATCAATTGTTCTCTTTGATTTCAGACGCTCAGGATTCAACTTCTACCAATAAGGAAGCAATCTTGGCCAACATTGAGAAATTCACAGATTATCGTACATATTTGAACTTCGATCTTTTGGTCAAACGTGGAACTGATGATAATGCTGTCGAATCTTCTTTGGCTAGAACATTTAAGAGACAATCTGGAGGTGAAACTCAAACACCTTTCTATATTTCAATATTAGCTTCCTTCGCTCAGCTTTATAGAGTAACTCAAGATAGCGATACTTTGAGATTAGTTATATTCGATGAAGCTTTCTCAAAGATGGATGGTGTTCGTATCAAAGAAGCTGTATCCTTGCTCAGATCCTTCGGACTTCAAGGACTTATCTCCACACCTGCTGAAAAGCTCAGAGACTTGGCTAAACTAGTCGATGAGGCTTTGGTTGCAATCCATGATGAGAAACATCGTATGTCTTATCTCGATTTATATGAAGATAAAAGAAAGAAAATCGGTGAAATCAAAGCAGACATGACTCAGGAAGAAACTAAAGTGGTAGCGACTGACGATAATACATCTAATTCAAACTCTTAGGCGACTTAACTAAATCCACCTTTGGTGGATTTTTTTGATTTTCTTTTGACTATCTATCCACATATATTAGTGATGGAAAACAAATTTATATGTGATAGATGCTCCAACAGCGATGAAAAATATCTTGGAATTGGAGCTGATGGGAAAGTTTATTGCAGAAGATGTCTGCCTTTTTCAGGCACTAAAGTGGATCCGTCTGCCTTTACTATTTCGCCGATGTCTTCACCAAAACTTAGATTAGCTTATCCATTGACTGAGAAACAAGAAGAGATAGCGGTAAAAGTCAGAGAATCGTATAAAAAGAATATTCCGGTTTTGATAAATGCCGTCACAGGTGCTGGAAAGACGGAATTAGTCTATATGGCGATGGAAGAAGCATTGAAAGAAGGAAAAAGAGTGGGATTTGCTACCCCAAGAAAAGATGTCGTCTTAGAATTAGGTCCAAGAATCGAAGAGGCTTTTCCTTCAGCAAAAGTCGTGTGTGTTTGTGAAGGTCATACAGAGGATTTATATGGACATATAATAGTTTTGACTTCTCACCAATTATATAGATACCCTCATTATTTCGACTTACTGGTGTTTGATGAAATAGATGCTTTTCCATATAGAGGTGATGATTTGCTTCATAAGTTTTTCAAAGACAGCATTAGAGGAACGTATGTGTTATTATCTGCAACCCCATCAAAAGATGATTTGAATTTCATTGAAAAAGAAAAAGGAATCGTACTGAAATTGGATGAGAGATATCATGGAAGACCTCTTCCGGTTCCAGTTTTCAAACGATGTTTGTTTTTTCAGTTTCTGTATGTTTTATTAGATTTGAAGCATATGTTGAATCAAGGAAAGCAAGTGTTTGTTTTCGCTCCGACAATCAGAGAAGTAGAAACTCTTTATGAAAAGCTGTCATTGTTTTTATCTAATGGTGAATCAGTATCGTCTCAGGATGGAGATAGAGAGAAGAAAATAAGGGAATTCAAGGAAGGGAAACTCCGTTATTTAGTTACAACTTCTATCTTAGAAAGAGGAGTGACAGTTAAGAATTTACAAGTTCTAGTTTATAAAGCTGATACAAATTATATTTATAATGCAGATACTCTAATTCAGATTGCTGGAAGAGCTGGAAGGAAGAAAAAATATGAGGATGGTGAGGTTGTTTTCTACGGAGCAATTAAGAACAAATATATAAGCGAATCGATAGAAAGGATTAAAAAGTCAAATGGAGAACAAGTATTGTAAGGTGTGTTTTAATCCAATTGAGCCAAGTTCTCCTTTGACTGTTTTTCTTTCACCTGTAATTTGCGATTCTTGTTTAGCTAAAAGGAAATTTCATTTTAATAAAGAAAAAATAGGTAAATTGAACATATTTTCTATTTATTATCATGATGATGTTTTGATGCAATGGCTATATCAATATAAGACTATCTGTGATTATGAATTGAGAAGTGTCTTTTTAACGCCTTTCGAATTATTATTTAAATTCTTAACTTTAAATAAAGTTGTTATTCCGCTTCCTTCAACTGATGAAGCGATTCAAAAGAGAGGATTTAATCATTTGATAGGAATATTAGAATCAGCTAATATTCGTTATTTGGATATTTTGGGAAAGACTGCTGGCCCAGTTCAAAAAGATTTAACCTTGGAAGATAGAAAAAAAGTAAAAGATAGGATTATTATCAAAAAAAGAATTGATTTATCAAAAAAAGACATCATTCTTTTTGATGATGTCTTAACCACAGGTTCGACAATGGTCGGTTGTTTTGAAAAGCTCCAGGAATTAAAGCCGAGATCTATTAGAGGGTTTGCTTTGATGCGTCAGCATTATAGCTAAGTTTATATTTCGATTTAAACACGAGTTGCCTGGATTCTTTTTTATAGGCTGTTACAAATCCTTCCGTATCTGAAATTATTTTCTTATAAACTAGAATTTCATCATCTTTGGTACATTCTTTTTCATAGTTTATTTCCAATGAAGTGATTCTTTGATTTGAAGTAGGCGAAACAGCATTTGTAATTATATCTAAATAATGGCAGTTATTCATATGTCTGTTGTGATCCAAATCAGTGAATCTAATAGTTTGATCGAACATGAAATCTTTATCTTCAAATTGAATATTGTCCAATGATTTCATCCTATCCTTGTAGATTCTATTAGTATCATCTTGCTCAAAAGGAACGACATCGATGTTGGGACGAACTAATCTTCTGGTCGATAAAGAAACTAGGCACCAATTGGAATTACCGGTGATAAGTGTCTCACCAGTTTCTTTGTCTTTGATAATTAATTCTCTGGCAAATATAAGACCAGTTGGTTTATAGGCAATTGTTTCGACAATTACATCTTTAGCTATGATTGGATTTTTTATTACATCAATTTTGCTTTTGGCTAAGACCCAGATCATATCCTTAGATTTCACTGCTTCGTAACCACATCCTAAAAACTCAGAGTGATTTCCAGCGATATCTTGAAATATCTCGGCTATATGAGACATTAAGACATCATCGTTTATATCGTAGTCGGAATAAACAAACTTTCTTTCTTCTTTGTATATACCTGTTCTTTCCATATTAAATCATTTTCTCCAATATTGGAATAAGTTTGAGATAGTCATCGATTTCAGTATATTCAATCTTATCGCTCATTTCAGGATGATATAGATAATAATCTATCTTGCTCCGGTGCTTTTGATTTAACCAAATCGATTTCATAAAACCAGATAACCAAGATCCATATACATCGGCATAGAAGTTATCACCTATATAAATCGTTTCTTCGTTCTTTGAACCAGCTAGTTTAGCTCCGATTTCAAAGAATCTAGGATTCGGCTTTTTGACACCATATGTCGATGAGGCCATAACAAAATCAAATGGCATATCAGGCCAGCATTGTTTTATGAAATCGACAGTGTGCTCTTCGGAGTGAATGGTATTGGAACATACACCGACCTTTATGTTGTTTTGCTTTAGAAAATTCAATAATGGTCTAAGGTTTTCTACTGGTGTTGGAACTATATGTTGATTATATAGTTTCTCGATTTCTTCATATGAAATCCTCGGCTTGAGATTATGCGATATACAAATATATCTAAATAATGCAATGAATCTTAAATCGAAGTCATTGCAATTCTTATAGTATTCATGCATCAAGGCGTGATAATCTGATTCCAATTGATCAGATTTGATGTTATCGGGATTATCACAAACATCTAAAAGAAGAGTTATTCCTTTGTTTTTATCAGTTTCGTTATAATGAATAACTGTATCCCAGCAATCAAAAAGGACGGTTTTAAGTTTAGCCATAGTATTCTCCTTAACAATTCGAATTATTATAACGGCATAAGAGAAGTCTTGCTATAATTATTAAGATTTAAATGAACTATGGAAAACAAAAAACCTTGTACAAAGATAAGCTATCTAGATATATCAAACGATAAAATCGAATTAGAAGTAGAAACGACGGATGGTAAAACATACTGCTTTGATTCATCTACTACATATATTATTTTTAGCGAGAAAAGATTTTTGGTAAAAGGAATTCATCCTTCTTTAAAGATGTTGATCAAAGATTTTAAAGGAATAAAATTCAATAGGATAACATTGAATGGATTTACTCTTCACGATAATGAGTATATGAAGTTTAGATTATCAAATTTTGAAAGAGTAGACCGCTTATTGACTTCTTATGAAAGAAGTGATGCTAGGTCTTTGATGAATGAACAAGTAGATAGGGTTAAAGCTGATCCATCTATACCTGAAGAAGACAAAAATATAAAGGCTAAAGAAATCAAAGCTGAGTGGTCTAACGAAATAGCTTATATAGAAGAAGCAAATAAAAAGTATTTAGGTTTGTTTGATGACTTGGAGAAAGAAAAATATAGATCATTTCAAACTAAGAATTTAAAGAGAATTTATTACGCTAAGAAAAGACAACTTAAAAAGAAGAAGTTTTGGATGGATTTTTCTTTTGAAATGCTAAATGGTTGGGACAGATTTTTCCTAGCTCATAAAAGAAAATTTAAAAAATCTAGGAAAAGAGAAGAACAGCTACAAAAGGTCAAGAAACCTTTGACCATTAATTTTAAGAATGAAAGAGAAATTCTTTTAGGCTTAGAAAACTATGTGATCGGTGTTGTCGGACAAGAAAAATTCTTATTAGTCGATGAAAGAAAGCATTCCATAGGCGAAAACCTTATATCAATCTTGATGGCAGTCCAAGGAATGAGAAGACAAGAGGCTTATGATTATTCGATTGAGTTGATGGAAGCTTTAGGAATATTCAAAGCAAAAGAGGTTGTTAAATATAAATCTTATCAATTTATCAACGAAGATTTTCAATTGAAAATACAACTCTCCTATTTATTAGCCTTTAATCCTAAGATTGTTGTGATGGATTGCTCTAGTCTTACAAATAGCCGTCAATTGCTAAAAGAAATAACTACTAGATTGATAGAACTAAAGAAAAAAATGAACTTTATTTTTGTCATATATGACGATGTTATGATGGATAAAACATTTGAACCTAAAGATGTTTTTGTCGTGTCAAAAGACTTAAGCATCGTTAAAAAGGAAGAATAACTGTTTTTTTTACAAATGCCTATATACAACATGGCATTATATGAATTTATAAGTTGGTAATTCAAAAAACTCAATATTTATGCAATATAATTGAATTATTTTTTAGACAAATATCAACTTATTTTGAAAATTTATCAAAAAATGAGTGCTATATTTATACAATTTCCTGAAAAAACAACTTTTAAAACAGGGGTTGCAAGTGGTATATTTATTTTGTATTAGTAAATAGGTAATACAGAAAAGAGGCATTCATGAAAAGAACAGTTTCTAAAATCTGTCTTGCTGTTCTTTGGGCTTTGTCCTTGATAGTTGTGGTGGCATTGATTTTTTTCGGTGTCCCATATCTTAATGATGCTATCACTTGTGGTGGTGTCAACTCGATTGGACAATTCTCTAGCAAGATAGTAGAGCTTGTCGATGGATGGAAACTTCCTGGTCTTTCTTCACAGGGATGGATAGACATCTTCATGGCTTTGATTGTTGTGATCCTTTTAGGAATTTCTATTTGGCCCGCTATTGTGGCATATAAGAAACCTAAAGCTGTGATTAATGGTGGCGAGGTTACCACTAAGGCGGCTTCAGTTGAAAAGAATGAAAAGAAACACGGCTTCGGTCATTTTGTCTTGGCATTCTTCGCAATTGTCGTATGGCTTTTGACATTGATAGTGATTTGCGGAATGATTGTTGTCTTTGTTCCTTCTATTAGACTTTCAATGTATTATTCCCGAACTGTTTTGTATTGGAGAAAGCTAGTTGTTGAGGCTTTGTCAGGATTATCTGGCATCCCTGTGCTTGGGTACTTTGCATTGTTCGTAGTCATCATTCTCGTCGTCTTGATCGCCTTGTCAGTCCTTTTAGGAGTCTTGGCTTTCAAGAAACCTAAGGAAGATGAAGATGAGCTTTTGGCTCAAGAGCAAGCAACTTTGCTCGAAGGTGCTCCTGCTACTGTTGAACAGGTTAATGTAGAACAAAAAGTTGAGCAAAAACAGCCTATAGAAAAAGTTGTCAAGAATGACATTCTTCACAAAGATGAGAGAATCAAGAGAGGTGTTTTCAAAGGCTTAGCAATCTTCTTATGGATTGTAGAAGGTTTTATGTTGATCGCCTTGATAGCTATTGCCATCCCTCCTGTCAGGCATTTCTTGACTGATCATATTACTCCTATTGGTTATTGGGCCTACATGATAGTCAACAATATCGGCTACGTTTGGTTCTACGTGGGTTATGCTCTTATCATGGTTGTTTTAGCTTTGCTTTCTGCTTTGTTTGCATCGATAGGATACAAGAAAGCAAAAGTCGAAACAGCTCCCGATAAAGAACTTGAAGTCGGAAAGAACGATTCCGTTGTTCCTTTTGTTGATTCTAATGGAAACTTTGGTCATGTTGTCGTCAAAGATGATTCTGTCTCACCTTTGAAAAAGTATTCCGATGGAACTTTGACTGAGAATCAACTCGACATGGAATTTGATTGGCATAATTATGTTCATCATAAACCTGTTGTTCGTATTGTTTTGGCAGTTGTTCTGTTCTTTGTTGGTGCATTCTTAGTTTTATTGAGAGTAATCTCTTATGGAAGATTTGCTATGTTCAAGACATTAGCTTCTTTCGTAGAACCTGTGAACAAATTTATCGATAGATATGTCTTGAACGGATTGTTTGGTGCTTACAAGAATATTGAGATATTCAGCATAGGTTCGCATGCTTTCACCGCAGCTCAACTCCTTGATGGGTTCTTCACTGTGTTGATGGTTTATATCCTTGCTTTCTTAGTCCTTTTGTTTGCTACATTCATCGCTTGGTGCTTTAGAAAGCCTGGTGCAGTCAAGAGAGCAAATAAAGCTCGTGAAAAATATTTGAACAGCATCATTGGACATGACTTCGACAATGAATTCTTACCTTCTGCTTCCTTAAATGTTGGTGCTTCTCAACCTAAGGATAATGCTACTGGTGAAGCCATGGAGATTGATCTTGATAAGCTTGGAACTGGTGTTAAAGGATTTAAATCTATTGAAGGCAATTACGAAGGCAACATTGTCAATGATTCTACTACTTCAATTAGTTTGAACAGCTTTGAGAGTGATGTGTTAATTCTCGGTAAGCCTTTGTTTGAATCCATTGCTGATGTCAAGGTTCAAACTCAAGTTCCTGCTTATGAAAACATTGAAGAGTTTGCCGATGGTCAAGGCAATGTTACTCCTGTCGATGAAATCAGACCTTCTGATCGTGAGCCTAGCTACTGGTACGATAAGAACGAGCCTGAGGCTTGTGAACCTGTCGCTGAAGAAGCTAAGTCTGATAGACCTTCAGACAAGACACCTGACTACTGGTATGATCGTAACTTTGTATTACCTATTCAACAACCTGTTATTTACGAATCTGCCACAGCCGCATCCAAGCCTGTGATGGTAGAAACTAAGATTGAAGAAGTTGTCGAAGAATCTAAGGCTAAGGATTATCCTACTGTTGTGTTTGAGCCTAGACCTTCTGATAGAAATCCTTCATATTGGTATGCTAAGGCTTTGGAAGTTGCTTCTGATAAAACACCTGACTATTGGTACAATAGAAACAAGGTAAAAGAAGTTAAAAATGACTTGGATGTTGTGGTAGATGAGAAGGCAACAGTGTTTGTTGCAAATTCTGAAGAAGATGTCATTGAAACTGATCTTGATAAACGAATTCTCAACGCAATCGAACCTTTTAATTTGATTCCTGTAGAAGAAGCAGGAGACAAGGCTTCTGATAAGGCTCCTAATTACTGGTACGACAAGAATGAAATCAGATCTTCTGATCGTGAACCTAGTTACTGGTTTGATAAGAACGAAATTAGACCTTCTGATCGTGAACCTGATTATTGGTACAATCGTAATGTTGTTGAAGCTGAGGAAAATGATGTCCTTGAAAATGACTTCGATCGTCGTGTAATACACGCTTTGAATCCTGATAACTTGACACCTGTTTGTGAAGAAGGAACTGGTGAAAAAGCTTCTGACGAAGAACCTGATTACTGGTATGACAAGAATGAAATTAGACCTTCTGATCGTGAACCTAGCTATTGGTACGATAAGAACGAGCCTGAAGCTTGTGAACCTGTCGTTGAAGAAGCTAAGTCTGATAGACCTTCAGACAAGACTCCTGACTACTGGTATGATAAGAACAAAGTAATCGAAGAAGTTAAAGAGGATAGACCTTCAGATAAGACTCCTGACTACTGGTATGATAAGAACAAAGTAATCGAAGAAGTTAAAGAAGATAGACCTTCAGACAAGACTCCTGACTACTGGTATGGTAGAAACGAAGTCAAAGTCGTTGAAGAAGCTAAGTCTGATAACGCATCTGATAAAACTCCTGATTATTGGTATGATCAAAACGAACCTGAGCCTGAAGTTGAGGTCATTAAAGAAATCAGACCTTCCGATCGTGAGCCTGATTACTGGTATGATAAGAACGAAGAGGTTGAGCAAGAGCCTGTTGTTAAAGAACTTAGACCTTCTGATCGTGAGCCTTGGTACTGGTACGGAGATCCTGAACCTGTTATAGAAAAGCAGCCTGAAGAAGTTAAGCTTGAGGAACCTGTATATGAGTTCAAAGGAGAACGTGCTTCTAACTTTGAGCCTGAACATTGGTATCATCTCGCTAAGATTGATTCAGAGAGAAGAGCTTCTGATGAAGAACCTAAGTATTGGTACAAACGTAATGAAGTTAAGAAGCATCCTAATGTTAAACGTATGGGTGCTCCTATCCCTGAACCTATTGAAGATGCTGGATTCGATGTTGAGCCTTTGAGCCCTGTTCAGCCTATCAAGAAGGACGAGGCAACACCTCTTCCTGAGGAGGGCGAAGTTAAACCTGTTGTAGTTGCCCCTGTCAAGCTTAATAAATCAGATATTTCTGAAGTCGCCTCAATGGATAATATCAAGCCTGTTGAAGCAAGAATTGTACGCTTCCAGTTGAAGAAGATTAAAGGTAATTACAAAGGAGATTTGACTCCTGAAGAAGCATTCAATAAGGCTGTTACTAACCAGGCTATGATCGTCACACCTATGTTGCAAGGACAAGGCTCAAATAAAGGAAGTAAGTATCTTGCAAATCGTGCTAGCAAGGAAAGAGCTGATGTCCGTCGTACTGGATATGTTTCGGCAGTCTCGGTGAATCCTGAAGAAAACCACGATACTCCCAAGAAGTTCGATAAACCTGTTTCTGAATTCAAATCAATTCGTGAATGGGCACAAGCCAAGAAGAAGTTTGAAGAGGAACAAAAGTTGTTGGCTAATAGTGGAAATGAAGATGTTGTCGAGCCTGTCAAGCCTATCGTAGTTGTAGAACAAGCTCCTAAGCCTGTCGAAAGCAAATCTGAGGCAAGCATAAAGAAGCCTTCACCTGTAAAGGCCTCTATCGTAGAACCTTTGGACTTGGATGACCTTGGTGATTTGGATCCTGTCACTCCATTAGATCCAATTAAGAATAAGAGTAAAGGAGAATAAACGACATGACCAATAAAGAATATAAAAAAGAAAAAAAGTTGGTTAAGTCTAGAAGCTTGGGTGGAATGACACTCTTCAAATGGATGCTCTTTGGAGCACTCATTCTAGGATTGATCATCTTGTTCATGATGTTCTTGGAGGGAGCCTTGAGTATCATATCCTCAAAAAAGCCCTCGGGAAGCTCACGGTTATTGTCCAGCAGCTCTCTGAAATTTTCCAGCTGATGCTCTGTGGGGAGCTTGCCGCCAAGGA
>OLXC01000376.1_pt1 | contig 16157 bp, 18 predicted proteins | sample 1673851 | NCBI WGS metagenome assembly OLXC01 (sample SAMEA103958130, study PRJEB25191) | human gut metagenome | biome: human-associated habitat [ENVO:00009003]; feature: intestine environment [ENVO:2100002]; material: feces | place: Germany | collected 2013/2015
AAAGAGTGTGAGGTGGTGGGCATTGATGTCGCAGCCAACGAGATGGATGCCGGACCAGAGGTGTTTGCACCGACCTTTCATTGGCTCCGCAAGAAATGGAGAGAAAGGAAGAAAGACATTCAGATTACTTTTCATGCAGGTGAGGACTTCGTACATTTGTTGAGCGGTCTTCGTATGATGGTGGAAGCTGTGGATTTCTTGGATATGGAACAAGGCGACCGCATCGGTCATGGTACGGCGGCAGGAATAGAACCTTCGCTCTGGATGAACCGTATTGGAAAGATGGTGAAAATGCGGAAGGGTGAATGGTTGGACGATTTGATTGTTGCCTACCATTTGATTTCCGGCAATGAAAACAAATATGACGACTTGATACAGTTGTTGCCCAAACTTCATAATCGGATTATGGATTTACATAAAGAAATCTATGGCACATTCAACAGCATCAAGGAAATGACGGATGCCTGGGCTTTCAGAAAATATGATGGTGACATCCTCCGGGGCTACACCCATATAGATAAGTTTGACTTTGCGGAGATGGAAAAAGTGACGAGAATGTTCGAGGACAATACGGCTGCAAAGAGACTTTATCAGAAGTATCATTTCGATACGAAAGTGAAGACGGAATATAACAAACTCTGCGACGTGGATATTGAGAAAGGGCTTTTTACGGCAGAAAATCTGTATCATATTCAAAAGCTGGTGCTCAACAAGATTGCCATGAAAGGTGTCGCCTTGGAAGTCCTGTTGACGAGCAACACTGCCATCAGTTTTTATCGTGAAAGCAAAGAGCATCATTTGGAAAAATGGCTTGGTGAGGATCTTGATGAGGAAGGAATGTTGACTCCACCGATAGTTGTGGGAAGTGACGATCCTGGTATTTTCATGACGAACATCTATATTGAGTATGCCCGTATTGCAACCTATCTAGAGCAAAAGGGATATGGCTATACGGAACGTATGCATATCCTTGAGGATTTGATCAAGAATGGCGAATACTTTAAATTTGGAGGTTGAGATATGACGGTAGCGAATCTGAGTGTCATAGTTGCTGGCTATGCATTATATCTGAATGTAAAGGAATTGAATGGCATATTTACCTTGTATTGTCAACAGACTAAAGAGCATTTTGTTTTTTTGTCTGAATCAATGACTAATTCTCGCTTGTTCTTTTTTCGGTATGATAAGAAAAACTATGTGGCTGGGCGACATACAATCTTCTATGATTATGCCGATCATCAGCAATATCATATAGTTGGTATTTCAAGAAATTCTTTTGATGTCATGAATGTTACAGAGAGAGAATTTGCTAATGTAAAGAAAGAAGGAGAGAATTACAGAATCGTGGATTACAAGGAAAAGAAGGCTTACGATTTTGAACTGGTAAAAGGAGAATAGAATTAAGGCTTTGATACAGTGACAGGGGCATTGAACATCTTTGATATGTCGTACTTGGTATCAGGTGCAACCATGTTGGGGGTGTTGGTATATGCGTTTCCTGGCTTGAAAGATTTTGTGTTTCATAAAGACCAGGTAACGGTATCTATAATAATATGTATTGTTATAGCATACGTGTTGGGGATAATAAGTTGGATAGCTGGTAAGCAGTTCCGATATTGGACGATGAAGCACTTTGGGGATAAGAAAACGAATGATGAGGATTTTGAATCCAAATTTCAAGAAACAGCCCAGTGTTTTGACTTCCAAGGTGAGACTATCAAGAAACTGATGAAAGATAATTATTGTGCAGCCTATTCCTATATGTGGATGAGATTGGATAATTCGCAAGACGAAGACTGCCGAAGTAGATTTGTATTTGCTTCTCGTTCTTGGGTGCTGAGAGCTATATATGAAGGATTGATTCCACCCGTCTTCATTCTTGCTGCAACGATTTTGGTTAAGTATTTCTCTGTGTGGAAAGAATGGTGTGAGGCATTTAGTCAATGGCAGAGTGATTGGACTGGCAAAATAATTCTTCCTTGGGGAGAAAATATTATTGTTGGAGCCATTGGAGCCGTTGTAATGACATCTGCTTCATATATTATCGTGAAACTCTTGGCAAGAGAAGCCAGAAGATGTGCTAATACACAGATAAGAGAAGTGATAGGGGCGTATTATCATTTTATTGAAGATAGAGAACAAGAAAGCCAGTTAGAGGCAGAAAACGATGTACTGCAAAACGCACACGTGGCAGAAGAACGCCACTTGCATAACAATAATCCTTTGCAAAAAATTATAAATTGGTTAAAAAGAATATAATTATGAATACTATAATCCTATACATATCGGACATTCATTTTACTGGTATAAGAGCAGAAAATGAAGGTGTTGTCATCAATGCCTTCATTCGTGATGCAAAAAAGCAACTTGAAGAGATTCCGCACAAAGACACATTTGTCTTTGTTGGTGGAGACTTGGTGCAGAAGGCTGATGATAAAGAATCATATGACAATTTCTGGAATGATGTGATAGTTCCACTTATGGCATTAGGTATCAAGAAAGAACATATCATTTGCGTTCCAGGAAATCACGACATCCAAAGAACAAGCATAGAGGAAAACAAAATCGTTTACTCTTCTATTGTTAGTCAAGACTTTACCGAATGTAAATTCAATGACTTGTTGGAAAGCGAGACTCAGGCCAATTTGTTAACAAAGAAATTTGGGAATTACGAGAACTTTCTGAAAGAAAAGTTAGAATGTCCTCATTACAATTCCATTGGTTATCAGATAGAATTGAACGATGAATGGAGTGTATATTGTCTAAATTCTTCGCTGACTTCATTTGCTGGAATTGACGATTCAGACTATCCTTTGCTAAAGGATGACAAGGGAAGATTAAATATCGCAACAAGAGCATTGTATCAATGGGTAAATGTCAATTCCAAAAAGAAAATTCTGGTCTTACATCATCCATTCGAATTCCTAACGGAATGGGCTGCTTCTGAATTGAGAAAGATTGTAAAATTATATTTTGACTTGGTTCTGACAGGTCATACTCATGAGCAAAATATCCTATGCAACTATAATAACTCAGACAGTTTCATCTGGTGTATGTCTCCACAGCTTTATACTGACAAAACTGACAAGTTGGGATATTGTATTATAGAGTTGAAAGATAATGCAGTAGATAAGATAACCTATAGGGAATGGTTCTCCAGTCGCAACTCTTTCCGCAAGGGTATTGATTTCACAGAAGATGAAGACGGAATTATCAAGTTTGACAGTCCTAAGACTTTTGTTACAGATCCAATTACGGTTAAGATGGAAGAGCGTTTTCGGGACACAATGAACGTATATGGAGACCAACCGCTTATCTGGATAGACCGTTTCTTCAGTTTGGAAAGATTCGATCGCTCTTACAGATTCAAAAAAGATAATCTGTATGATGAAACAGACATTATGGACACACCTAATAATCTCAAGATTATCACACCTGCACAATATGGATTAAGTTCGTTTGCATGGCACTTCATCCTTAAGCAATGGAAAGAGCGCAAAGAATTTTGCCTTTATATAGATGGTGGATTAATAAGAAAAGGTGCCGTGAGCAAAGTTATTGATGCTCAATTAAAGGCTTTTGATATAAAAAGAGAGGATGTAAAACGCATCATTATTGATAATTGGGTGATTTCCAACAAGGATGCCAAAACAATATTGACAAATATAACGCAAGACTATCCTCAAATACCGATTCTTATATTATGTCCTATGTTGGAAAAAACGTTGGTTGAGACTGAAAATGTAGCAACTTCTGAATTTGATTTTGCTATATTGTATATGGCTCCATTGCAAACAAGCCAAATCCGTTCCATGGTTGAGATATACAATAGATACAAGCATATAGGTCAGAATGACATTGTGTTGAAAAGATTGGATGACGACATCCAAAACTTTAACATGCACCGCACGCCATTGAATTGCATCACCTTGTTGGAGGTATTCAGCAACTCTTTTGATGAGAATCCTGTAAATAGAACAGCTGTAATAGAAAAAGTATTGAGAATTATCTTTGACAACGAGGAGGTTCCACACTATAAATCTTTACCAGATGTAAAAGACTGCGAGTTTGCCCTTGGGTATTATTGTGAACAGATGATAAGAAAAGAAGAGTTTTACTTCACTGCCCAACAATTCAGTGATGAGCTATACGATTTTTGCCGTACTCAAAAAATAACAATAGACGTCAACTATCTTTTTGATTTATTGCTCAAAAATCATATAATTTGCCAGTATGAAACCAATTTGTATGGATTTCGGTTTGCTTACTGGGTATACTATTTTGCAGCAATGCGAATGTCTAAGAGTAAAGACTTTGCCCAATTTATATTAGACAAGGAAAATTATGCCCATTATCCTGAAGTTATCGAGTTTTATACAGGCAGTGATAGAACAAGAAACGATGCTGCAGACATAGTGAAGAGAGACATTGTTCGTATTTCAAAGACTGTGCATGAAAAAGTTGGTATGCCTGAAGGTATCAATCCTTTTTCTCGGCTACGACTTGAAACAACAGACGAACAAGTTAAGAAGGCAATCAAGCAGTTAGAGAATAATCTTCAAAAGACAAAGTTGCCTAATGAAATTAAAGACGCTGTTACAGATAACAACTATAATCCTTCTACACCTTTTCATCAAGCAGTTTATAAGGTATTTGAAAACTATTCGGTAAACTATTTGCAAGAAATGATAGGTATAGCCTCTAAGACATTGAGAAATAGTGATTATATAGAACCAGAGAAAAAAGTAGAACTCTTAACTGCAATAACAAACGCTTGGTTTGACACAATACGAGTAATATATTTAATGGCACCTGCTTTGGCTAAGGATGGTGTTGCCAGATACGATGGCTTTAGCCTTAAACTAACAGAAGGGTTTGATAAACTTAAAGATGACCCTAAAAGACTGCTGTTAGCTATCATTGCGGCTATCCCTGAAAATTTGGTTCTTTGGTATAAAGACAACATCTATTCTTCAAAACTGGCTCAATTGATATTTGACAAAATTGCATCTGAGGGAAATTCTGTCATAAAGCACCTTTTGATTTGCATTATTATACATGAGCAACCAGACAGTTGGAATGATGTCGTAAGAAAATATATGTCAGAATTGGATAAACATTCTTTTTTCTTTGGGGATACTCTTGATACATTGAAAACAATGTACGCAAATGGTGTCATGTCCGATACGAATATTGCGAAAACAAAGGATTTAATACTCTTAGGTTATACAAAACTGGTCTCTAATGACAATAGAATGCATCCGGGAAACATGAGACATATAAACAAACAAGTTGCTCTGCCCAATAGAGAGGAAAGTGAGGAAGAATTGTAGAAAAATAATGTCTGCCATATTGAATTGAAAAGAAAAAAACTTATGAATCCAAACAACACTCTACACAAATCATTCCTCTGGCATCTTGACTTCGAGCCATTCACATGGCACACCTTCTACGGAGAACAATGTCCGCCGTTCGTTACCGAAGAGAACAAGGAGACATGGCGACGCTATCTGACAAAAGTCATCAAGAAACATCTGAAGGCAGAGGTGATGAATACCCCTGAGTTCAGGGAGATAGAGACTATGGTGAACTACGAGAAGTTGGTTCGCATCAAAAATGATGAGCAGCGCAAGCGGATGATGGAGAGACAGCGATATTGGGCCAAGATGGAGCGACCGAGAATCAACTATATTCCGAAAGGACTGAGTGTGGACTATGAAGAAGAATACTCCAAATATCTGATGCAGGAAGTAAGCTTTGAGCCAAGAGACAATGATGACTTCATGGCTCAGCTACGTCTGCTGGAACGATGGCACAAGAAATCCATTCCACAGATATTGGAGAAGAACAGACCCGATGCTGCGTATGCCATCGCTATGACGCTGTGCAAGCATATACCACTGCTCATCAACCGAGATGACATACAAGACTTGGTTGGCGAATACAAAAGACGTATCGGCAAACTGATATTCGATAGCTATCAGGCCCTGGTGGAAGCAGTCAAGGCGTGGAACCACGAGGAGAAACGCCAGGAGGTATGCCGCTATATCAAAGAGACAGCAGGACAATACCCCAATCATCGAGGCATGAAGAAGAAGTTGATAGACTTGACGCCAGAGACACCATTTGAGGGTGAGCCGATGGCTGTGACTCGTGAACCAAACGACATGGAGAAATCACTCCTGTAAATTATCAACTACACCAATAATGAAACAGAAACAATGAGAGAAGCACCTATAATTTTACCAGTGTTCACAACCAGTGTGCCTTTGGATTTTCCGTCTGAAGGTACGTTTGCATTCAATAAGAAAACCCATAAGCAGTTGGAGGTGACGGTGAGAATCAACGAGCACCAGTACTTCAACATGAACTTCCTGAACCATGACGGATATATCATGGCATGCTGCAGATGGGCGCATGTGTTGGACTTTGCAGAGAATGGTTATGACCGTTACGAACAGATCATCAAAAAACATTTCCGGAAGAAATATCCAGTCATCAGCAGTCTGTATGGACAGCATACCGATACGGCTGAGGACATCCATATATCCCCCATCGGCTTTGAGGGCAATCCCAAGGAATGGTATATCTCTATGCGCATCTATGGAGAAAAGTTTGATGACCTGTTGCATGGAAATTTGCTGATGAACGTGGCGTTTGCCTCTGCCGTGGGTAATCTGTGTATGGCAAGCGTGGATGTGTTCAAGGAAATCATGAAGAGTGATGCCAAGCAGCCGAAGATATTGCTGAAGGAGTTGACAGGTGTCGACGAGATAGACAAGAACTTTGACTTCGGCAATTATCTGGATGCCCGGAATCCTGAGACAGGCAAGATTATATCTACAGCGAGAGAAGACGGTAAGGCTTCGGGAGTGGAGCTGCCTGAGGAAATAGAAATGCCACAGAATATGGAGATGTACCCTGTCAGTACCTATTTATTTTTTTTCACGGAAACGCTGAAAGACATGGACTTCGTTATATTCACTAATGCCTTGTATTTTGAAATCTATGGCATGATGAGGAAGTTGAAGGAATATGGTTTCTTTACTGATGAAAAGTTGGAAGAACTGAAGAAAACCGTTTCTATCTTGGGTGATAAGGTGATAGCAGGAGAAGATGTCGGTACTGAGCGACTGCGGATTACAACAACTGTATATCAGATCACGTCGAAGATACGTACACCGTTGTTGGAAGAGAAATACCATGTCAAGGAGACAGAAGAAGGTAAGTTTGCCTTGGAACTGGATGGATATATCAAGAAACTGATATGGAGAAAATGGGATACCACCTATCTGGAAGAGCGAATGAAGCAAGAGGATGAGGTCACGGCAAAAGTAGAGGCAGACCAAGCCCTTGTCAAGAAGAAGAGTGCAGAATGGAAAGCCATCATGGAAGGAATGTCGTTCAATGCCTTTCTGTTGTTCCACAGCAAGATGAACGAGCTGATGAAGACCAAGAAGGCAACACTCGTCAAGTATGGTTTCCTGGCATCGGAGATGCTGGATAACCATAAGCGCTATTGGGCAAGTTCCTACTATTGGCACAACAAGGAATATGATGAACAGGAATATATAAGGTACAGAAAACAGACTGAAATCATCGTAACCATCTTCTATGAAGGTATTCTGAGAGGAACACAGTATGGCAATCATCCTAGAACGAAATATGCCTTGAAGATTCATAGCATTATCGAGGAATTGATGAATAAAGACTGGAGTAAAGTCAACGAGACTCTTAAATAATGAAGGAAATCAAGCTATTTGATTACCAAGAGGATATGAAGGAACGGATTGAGAAGGCGTTGCGCCTTCATCGGTCCGTGATGGCACAAATGCCAACGGGTACGGGAAAAACGGTTCTACTCGCTTCGGTCGTAGAATCGTTTTTGAGGGAACATTCCAATTGCAATGTTTGGATTGTTGCCCATAGAAGGGAGCTGGTTTCTCAGATTCGAGAAACTATTCAAAGAGTTTTTTCTAAAACCCCATCCCTTCTTTATAAGGATTTTTCGAACCACCCTGTCAATTCTTCGAAAATCACCCCGTCCCTCTTTACCCTTAAAGAGGGCTCCACCTCTCACCCCGACCCTCTCACCCTCAGGGGAGAGGGAGGAAACCGCCCTACTCGGTGCTCGGAACCGCTTCGCTCTAAGGTTGGCGGACCATCAAAGGTCTTCGCCATGGTTTTGCGGGCTGGGACCGCCAGGGGATAGCTGTTTACAATTAATAATTTACAATTGATAGTTTGCTGTTTGTAGTTTACTGTTTATTCGGGGGAAATTGGCTGATGAGTTGCAGAATTATTGCTTTTTTCTTGGTGGTTTCGAAGAAAAAGCGTAATTTTGCGGAAAAGTTTAACGTTTAAAATTATAGGTTATGGCAACATTAACTATACAAGTGGAAGATAATAGTGTTATGGCTGGACTCAAGAAAGTTCTTGAGGCAATGAAAGGCGTTGTGATTGTTCCTAATCATCAGAAAAGCATGTCAGGGATAGAAGAAGCAATGGATGATATTCGTCATGGTAGAGTGACAGAGTATGAAAGTGCTGATGATATGTTTGAAAAGTTGGGAATATGAAATACAGAATCATAGCCACCAGTCGCTTTGAAAAGGATGTAAAGCGTTGTAAAAAACGTAATCTTCCAATGGAAAAGCTAAAGAAAGTAATTCGATTACTTGAAGAGACAGGAAAATTACCTCCTGAATATAAGCCGCATAAACTATCTGGGCAATATGCGGGAAGTTGGGAATGTCATATTATGCCAGATTGGCTGTTGATATGGAAACAATATAATGATGAGCTGGTTTTAGTGATGACTAATACTGGTTCTCATAGTGATGTTTTCTAAAAACAATTGAAAATGGCATGGAAAGTGCCGCAATTCATTCAAGCGAAGTTCATGAAGTAGATTCGGGAATCCCAATGACCCTTTTCAAAGGTTTTTCTACCTCTCTGTCTCTCCTGCAAGGAGAGCTTCACCTCTAACCAAGCCTTCTCAATAGTCTTTACGACCCCTTCGGTTCCCCTTGTAGGGGACAGAAACCTCAGAAGGAAGGATGTAACCGCCCTACGGTGCTGTTTATGCCCCACCTGTCCCTCCCCTGCGGGAGGGTCCTTACCCTATACCCAAGCCCTAAATCCCTACCATAGGGATTAGGGATGTAACCGCCCTACTCGGTGCTCGGAACCGCTACGCTATAAGGTTGGCGGACCATCAAAGGTCTTCGCCATATTTTGCGGAATGGGACCGCCTGGAGAAAAACTAAGTACTTAGAACGGCAAGTCATCGATGGAAAATCACCTTATTTATTATTTAGAAACTTACACATCCTCTGAAATAATTGCGCAAACTACGACCTTTACGATTTTGGTTGTAGTTCCTGCATCACTTTTTCGAAATATTCCCTTGTTTCCATTATCAAACTGTTTTGATTACGGATGCAAAGGTAATATATTATATAGGTACCGCCATACGGACTAACGGTGATTTGCCATTGTTTAATTGCGCTTTTTCTTCCATTTTTTCAAATTGTTACTAGGATAGTTACCTTTCTGAAATCTATTAGAAATCATATTTAAATTTAGCTTTCGACTAAATTCCGTCTTATCCAAGACTCTAATATATTCTGTCTCTTTAATTCCTCTTGGCAATCCTATTTTATATGAATACAATGGTGAAAAATTTACATCTAAATGATGTTTAGGATGCATGACTTCACTTTTTGTCTGCTTATCATAGTCATACCTTATATAGGCAGGTTCCTCAAACAGTAAATATTCAAAAAGCATTTTGCTTTCTTGTGAAGGAGCTTGTTCCAAATCATCATCGTCTATATCCTTATATAATGTTTTATCATCACATAATTTTAAAATAGCCTGAGCTTCTGCAATATGTTTTGCTGTTATTTTTTTCTGTTTAAGGCGAAAAGCTTCGATATGATTTTCAAAAGTTTGAATTGTAAATCCTATGCCAAAACTAAAGATTTTATTATTGCTGACAATAAAAGCTCTATGAAGATTGTAATCATCTATATGTAAATAAGGCATAGAACATGATTTTACGTCTATTATTGAACCATCCCATTGGGAAAACAATAATTCCATCATTGTTAGCTTCATTGAAATAAATTCCTTGATATTTGTTATTTCTCGAAACAATGATTCACGTCCTTTCTTATCAACTAAATTCAAGTAAAAATCATGCTTCTTCATATCTAAAAGTTACTTAACGAAACCAGTTTATTTACATTTTCCTCCAGTTCTTCTAACGACAAATTTTGCCAACCTAAATCCAAAGCCATTTTCACCAACATCTCAACTTGCTTAGCTGGTATCCCCTTGGCTTTTAGCATATCACGAATTTCATCAGCCAATGGTCGATTATTGCTCATACGCTTAAAGCTTGTCTCTATTTTAGCTAACTCGTCTTCGGAAGGTTTCTTTAGAATCAGCTTATGGGTCTTATTGATCGCATCATAATTTTGTGACAATACTTCTATATTCTTTAGCTTTTTATTAGAAATTAAAAGATATGACTTCAAGAAAGAACGTGTAAGCATCGTGTACAAAGAGTTGCGGTATTGAACATTAGCGACAAAGCCTTTGGTTACACATATCACGAATGGATACTCTAAACCTTTGACATTATTTCTATTACTAATCAACAAGGTATCCCTTATAGTATGCTTACTAATATAAGCTTTGTTTGCTTCCCACTTAAACTCTACACTGATCCAACTTTCTATTAAGTCAGCCCATGAATAGATATATTCCTCATCATCCAACAAGATAACACAAATGTCATTTACAGTTACATCCTCATTATCTTCTTGAATCTTCTTTATTATGCTACATACAGATTTGCCAACTTGTTCTATTTCAAACGGAGTTATTTCTACGCTCTTATATTGGTTATCAATATCTTGAAAACGCACAACAGGCTCTCTACTTAATTCTATAAAATTACCTTGATCAGCATATGTATATCCACATGCTTCCCAATCTACCTGCTTTAGCCATCTCAATTTATTATGTTCAAATAAACCTAATCCCATAGCATGTGCAAACATCAATGTTTTAGGATCTGTACGGTAGCACTTTGTCAAGAAATAATCGGCAGTATAATCTGATATTTTATGCTCCTCGAAAATACTTTGGAATATGTCTCCAGCCATATAGACTTGTTTTTTAACGACTAATTCACATAGTTCAAAGAAACTTTCAGGAAAGTCTTGACATTCATCAACCAGCATATAATCAAAAGCAAACTTAAAGTCGCCCTTCGACTTTAGCAGTTTTATTTCATTTACTGCATTTCGACAAACACTGTCAAAAGAAGTGAATTTGTTATAACGATAATATACCAAATCATAAAATTGACAGAGATAACGATAAAAACCTGAATTTTCATCACCATAACGTCCCCAAGCATTTGTACACCACAACCGTTCATTCCATTCTATCTGTTGTGATACCTTCATAAAATTGAAGAACTTTGGAATTTTGGAACTAAGGGCATCAGCCAATATTTTATTATGACATGTTACAAAAATTCGCAAATTGGAGTCTTTGGTATACAATTCTTTCAACTTATGCAGAAGAAGTTCCGTTTTACCTGTTCCAGACAACCCCTGAATTCGAATACGCTTCTTATCTAAGTTTTGATAAATAAAGCGTGTCTGATCAGCATCAAAAAGTTGAATTTTTTGCTTCACCTTTTGTAGGAGAGTTTGTGGAACACCGGCTTTTACTCTATTTATGTCATTAATACTACCTGTACAAAGAGAAACAACTATTGTGGAATATCTTTTCAGCGCAGAATCTCGCAAACTTATTCCTTGAAAGAATTTATCAAGATTATCTAAACTTACAATATCCTCGACTTCTTCCTTTAGTTCAGAAAAGAAAGTTCTAAATCTGCCCAGTTCTTTCTTGTATTCATACTTTGTATAAAGGTAAGACACTGCATCTTCCACATCATCGCAATAATCATGAAAGTCTTTCGCATTCTCACTCACATTTACAAGGGTAACCTTGTAAGTTGGAGACAACAGCATGAAGCAATTATATTCATCATAATCGTTTACATCGTTTTTCGGCATCCGAAGCATATATATGTTCTGCTTATGCTGAATGGCATATTGCTCCAATCTATCCCGATATTGCTGGAAAGAATCTTCTATATCACAATAAAAATATGTTGTCATAATTACTTAATTTATAAGTTTTAACTCTGCTATTTTATTTATATTCAACGCGAATTCAACAAGCAAGTGCAAAATTACGAAATGTTTTTGTAAAAGCACTCCTTTGGTGTTGAGAAATTCAATTTCTTTCTTGGTCTCTCATTAATTTTTGCCGTAAACTTTGTTATTTTCTGCTGACTGAAGTTTGAAAACGCAGCAGACTTAGGAATGTACTGCCTAACGAGTCCGTTTGCATTCTCAATAGCACCCTTTTGCCATGAGGAATACGGATCAGCAAAGTACACTGGTACACCCAGAGATTTGCTGATTATCTCATGTGCAGCAAATTCCATCCCATTGTCTGTTGTTATGGACTTTATTTTTCCCTTGAATGGCATAAGTATCTTCTTTACAGTCTCAGCCAATTTCTTAGCATTCTTTCCGTGCTTCAACTTTCTCATAAACAGCATATTTGTTTGCTTTTCAACCAATGTAACAATTGCTCCACAATTACCCTTTCCAACGATTGTATCCATCTCAAAATCACCAAATCGCACTCCATCAACCTCCTTGGGTCTTTCGCTGATACTCACACGATTAGGTATGACAATGCGTTTGCCACCTACAGGTCTTGCACGATGTTTCAATCTGTGACGGCAATTTTTATACTAAGAACCTCCCTCTTTTTTGTCTTTCCTGATTATGCGATAGATACTCTCCGTAGAGATGCGCTTGCCTTCCTTGGCAAGGTAGCCAGATATCTGTTCCGGGGACCATTGCTTCTCTTTTAAAAGGCGTAGAGCCTCTTCCCTTACTTCCTGGGAGATGCGACGATTGCCTGGAGTTCTGCGCTTTTTGCGGCGGGCATTGGCTTCTGCTGTTTCCCAGTTGTAATGGTTATGACTGCCACTATTTCGCTTTAATTCGCGATAAATGGTGGATAAATCTACATTTATTGCCTTGGCAATATCTTTTTTACTCATTTTCTTTTGAAGTAACACATTTATTGTGTACCTTTGCTCCGAAATAATTTGTTTGTACATAGCAATGCAAATATAATTATTTCTGGGGAGACAGCGGTCTCCCCATTTTATTTTTTTGCATTGCTCATTGAATTTCTTGACATAGCTCAATACATGGGGGCTACTCGCCCCCAAACCCCTCGGTGTTTTCAGGTATAGATTATAAAGCCTGAAACCCCTCAAATTTTTGCACTTCTATTGAGAACTTGCCCAATATAGTACAAAGCTCAGCATCAGTAGTTTTATTGATTGGCGTACAAACTTTATTTTTTATATCAAATACTAATTCCTGTCTTAATATTGCATTAGTCCCATTCTGATAATAACATTGCTCTACTATATTCAAAAGTTGAAGTTTACTATCAACAACATCGGGACGAATAGCTATATTTAATCCTGCTTGCCCACCAAATTTGACGGATGGATAAGCAACAGCTTCAAAACCATATGAATATAATAAAGCATTTGCTATTGATGCTGAAAGCAGATATTCACTTTCATTCCCTGTTTGAACTTTTTTACTAAATTCATGCTCAACAAATTCTTCAATGTTCAACACACCTAAATCACCAGAAAATTTTGCAAGAAAATTAGCTTTTGTATTCTCTAACAACTTATTATTTGTTACACCATCAAAAGAATTTGCTGACATAATGCAGGCTACACGTATATCATCAGTTATTCGCCATTGCGTAGAAGTAATTTTTTCTCTACCAGCAGCCAGAATCCCTTCTCCATATAATTTTGAACATTCTGCGACACAAATTGCTCTTGCATTTTCCAAATGTCTTTCATCATCAGATAAAACACCATAAAATACAGTCTGGTTAGGCAAACTTGCACGTTGTGCAGTTTTACAAAGACTCGCAGTTTTGTAACTAACTTCTGATTGTGTTCTATAGCCGTCACCTCTTCTTGCTCTAACTATAGTAAACCCATTTTCCGCTACAGATTCTACTATCGGAAACCATAAATATCTGACAAGATCTATTATCTGCTGGATATTTTCACTTACCATTGGTAATTTTTGCAATTCCGAAATAACCAGCTTAGTTTGCTCAATTGCATCCATAATAATCCAAATATAGGAAAATATTCTTATCGATAGCTTTACTCAAGTCACTATCAATCTCATAGCAAGCCAAGAGATCGGTATAGCCTATTTCTGGAATGAAGTTATAAATATTCATTGACTTTAAAATAACTTTTTAATCTCTGAATCGACGTTTATTTGTCAGCTAGTTCATCACTCTCTATTACATCAAATATATTCTTTGCTCTGATATATGCTGTAAGAGCTGGAGACAGAAACATATCTCCCATTGGATGACTTGTCAAATCTTCAAAGGCCTGACGTGTTAAGCCGGATTTTTTCACCAAAACTATAAATTCATCCTCAGTTATCAGTTTTTTACTGAGTTGCAGAAATCCTTGATTCACTATCTCAAGCTGATAACCAACCATTGTCCTTGCATTCTTTTCTGTGTCAGAAAGGCTACAACCCGAGAACAATTCATATTTGCTGCAAGGATCCATAAATTTGGGAGCCGTTATTTTTGCAACTATCAATTGATAAATCCAATGCAGGAAAAAGGCTATAGCTAATCCTATTAAGTATGCTGAAAAAGCATATAGAGCAGCTTGCTTATCTATCAAGGATAAAAGAAAATCCATGCATCCTCCTCCAAGTAATAAAACCATGGAATCTCTTAATACTTTTGGGTTATACTCTTTGTATTTACGTACAAAGTAAACCACAAGCCATCCTATCACTGCTCCGAGCAGAAATATTGAAATGCAGATAATTTGTAACATCATATTGTCAATTTTATCCTTTATATTTTTCCCAATCCGTCACGCAGAAGGGACTGCCGTAATCTTCGTAGGACTCCATGTGAGATATCTTTGACATGCCAGCATCGAGGTATGCTACATCTTCGATTGCAACTTTGCCTGACTTGATTCCTGCTATGATGGACTTCAAGATATCGGAGCAGGTATAGTCGGGACAATACATGTCATCGAAATAACAGAAGTGCTCATCTTTCACGAAGTGATAAGAAAGGGATTCTAAGATTTCCAAGAATGTCTCGAAGGCTTTACGATGGTTGCCTTTCGACATATCTTCCTTGATCATTTTCTCGTATGGCAAGAGGAGATTGGATATCATATTACAATCCATGTCTATATTACGAGGATTAAAGATTGACTCTATCTCTCTTTTCAAAGGAGATAACTCTATATCGGTTCGTAAAGCTGATTGCTCAACCCTACGAAGAATGTATTTCATCTTTTCTGAAGCCATAATTTATTTTGTTTCTTCGCCCCAAACTGCAACCAATCTATCTTTCCAGAGTTTCAGAGGGCAGTTCTTGGAGATCTCGGTATAGAGCTTGAGGCTCTTCTCTGTTAACTTGACAATGCCATCGGCTACTGATGGATAATATGGGAGAGCCGCTGGCTTGATTTTGCCATTCCAGTCTACCTTTACATCCATGCCTAAGCCCATCGTCTCCTTACCATTCATCGACATGATGCCTGCTTTCTCGAAATCATCGTTGGTCAGGATTTCTACGAATGTAGGACATGGGCGCTTCATGATACCGTCGAAATGGTCGATTTGGGTTATTGAATCCAAATGGAGGAAGTAATCGCCCCAATCGGCATAAAGGGTTACTTTGGTATCATCTACAATGTACATGTAAACATGAGTGTAGAAGCTTTTCTTACCTGACTGGTAACGGTAAATGACCTCAATGCTATCTTTATGATAGACGAGGGTCTGGGAACTACCTAAGAAAAAGGTTGCTCCTGGTTTGATTGATAAAAAGGATTTCATGATTTTATACTTTTTTGTTCCTCATTGCAGTATCGCTCTGCACTTGTCGTCACTCGAATGAGGAGTTTATTCTAATGTCCCACAGATCTCACAGATTTACACAGATTT
>OLXC01000396.1_pt1 | contig 15451 bp, 10 predicted proteins | sample 1673851 | NCBI WGS metagenome assembly OLXC01 (sample SAMEA103958130, study PRJEB25191) | human gut metagenome | biome: human-associated habitat [ENVO:00009003]; feature: intestine environment [ENVO:2100002]; material: feces | place: Germany | collected 2013/2015
CCTTTTCTTATAATTTTTATAGTTAGTTATGTAAAATTTTTGATTCAAAAGCTCAAAAAAACAAACAATTAAAAAAGAATTATATCATAATTTATCAAGGTTCACATCAGTGCATAACCTCCTACATTGAAATGCACATCCTAAAGTGTCTAACTTTTGGGGCGCATTTCAAAAAGTAAGTTTTCGGTGCGTATTTTTTGTTGCTTAAAACACTTGTCATAAGCCGTGCGGTGTGGTACAATAACCGTGTTCCGTAAGGGAGTAGTTCGCTGAGTTGCAGTTGTCGGTCTACACAATGGGCTTTGCCCAGGCTCGACATTGAAGAACAAGACTTGCGCCGATTGTTCGGCGGTAAGTCTTTTTTTTGTGTTTGCGGCGTAATCGGACAATGGGGATTATGTCATCGAAAAACTGATACGTATCACGATTTTGACGACATTTCGGTGTGCAAACGACAACTTTTCAGTGTAAAAACTTCAAGTTGCGGTGTAAAATAAACGCGGCTTTGGTGGTGGTAACGGCGCACTTTGCGATTTTTGCGCGCGACGTTTCGTCGGAACTTTGCCGCGAACTACTACTTGGAAACGTCGTATGGCAGCGACGCGAAACGGAGAAAAAATATGTGGGAATTAGTTTTGACCAGCCTTGCGCTGGGCGTCGGGCTTGCAATGGACGCCTGCGCCGTAAGCATGGCAAACGGACTTAACGAACCGAAAATGAGCCTTTGCAAGCACAATTTGATTGCGGGCATGTTCGGTTTCTTTCAGGCACTTATGCCCATGGCAGGCTGGCTGTGTGTAAACACACTGGTGGAACATTTTGGCGTAATCAAACCGATAATCCCTTACGTGTCGCTTGCGCTGTTGTTGTACGTAGGCATAAAAATGTTTGTGGACGGTATAAGAAAAAAAGACGAGGACGAAGAAACAAAAAAACTCACCTTTGTCACGTTGCTTATTCAGGCAATCGCTACGTCCATCGATGCGTTCAGCACCGGCTTTGCCATGACGGAATTTGTCGACGGCGTGTGGCAAGCGTTGCTTTGTTCGTGGATCATTGCGGCGGTTACGTTTGTAATAAGTTTTGTAGCGGTAATACTCGGTCGCACATTCGGCTATAAACTTGGCGACAAGGCACAGATACTCGGAGGCATAGTGCTGATTGCAATCGGTATCGAGATTTTTGTTAAGGGCGTATTTTTCGCATAAAAAGTCGCGGAAAAGTAGTGCTTTATTTGTCGCGTCGTCGGTTGCAAGCGCAAAAGCGTGATAAATACAATTGATGTTTTTGCCTTAATTTGCCAAACAACTTGCCCGCAAATCGGTAGTTGTAATCGCATACCTGTCTGAATCAAAACAACCGCACACAAAAAATAATTTTGTTGTTGTCAAATTGCAAGCATATTGTTGACAACGGGCAAAAAACAATATATAATGATTTAGCACGTTGAAAGACGGCGCAACAAAACAATCGCTGATGTGGCACAGTAGGTAGCGCACCGCCTTGGTAAGGCGGAGGTCACGGGTCCGAATCCCGTCATCAGCTCCATGTATTCAAAGAGAGGTGTTTTCATTTGAAAATGCCTCTTTTTTTTCTTTTTTTTTGGGGGGGGGAGGGCTTGTCAAATGTCCGGGTAAGCCCGAAGTAAAAAAAAGTTAAATATCGGCGGTGACACTTTTAAGTCGCCGCTTTTTTTAAGAAAATCGTTCGCGCCCGAAAGTCGCTTGCTGCAGCCCGAATCGCCTCGGCAGCGTAAAAATTGTTCTGCATAAGTCGGAAGTACATTCGTTCAGGTATTTTTGCAGGGTTAATTTCGCCGTCACACTCGCAAAAATTATTAGTGATGGCTAAATTGACCCTAGCTTTGCAATTTACTTTATTTTCAGTTAAATATTATACTATTTATTAGTAAACAATAATCGGGTAGGGCGGCGTATTTGTTTTTGTTCGGGATTTTTTGTTGTTTGCCATTGTGTGTCGTTTCGCAAAGTGGTATAATGTTGCCGATAAATGCCGCAAACGCTCGGCAATCGGTTGTCATGAGCCATTCCGAACGGCGGCAAAAGCAATGTTCGCTGTATTTCTACTTAAACACTCATACAATAACGGTAAATTATGAAAGCAATAAAATTTATTTTCAGTAAGTTTTTCCCCACGGTGCTGTTGATGCTTTTGCAACTGTCGCTGATTGTGTTCGTGCTGACGATGGCAAACGAGTACTTTGTGTTGTTTCAGGTGCTGTGCGACGTGGTAGCCGTGCTTACCTTTCTCAAAATCGTCAACAAAAAGACCAACCCGGAATACAAAATTCCGTGGATTTTCCTCATACTGGCGTTGCCCGTGTTCGGGCTGACCGTTTACGCGCTGTTTGCCGACCCTAAACTGAGCAAGCGTGAAAGTCGCCGTATGCACAAAATCAGGCAAAAGGCGGAGCCGTTGTGCCAAAGCGACCCTTCCGCAACGCAAACCGCACTCGAACGCATGGACGGCTACGACGGCATAAGCAGGTATTTGTCCGCTACGTCCAAACTGCCCTGTTCCGTCGGCAACCGCGTAACCTACTACAAGGTTGGCGAGGATATGTGGCGCGACATGCTTGACGAGCTCGGCAAGGCGCAAAAATTTATATTTCTGGAATATTTCATTGTCGACCAGGGCAAGATGTGGGACAGCATTCACGAGATACTGGTGCGCAAGGTTGCCGAAGGCGTGGAAGTGCGTATGATGTACGACGACATCGGCACGCTTACGATGCAACGCCACGGCTACTGGCGCGAACTGCGCAAGGAAGGTATCGACTGCTGCAAGTTCGGCTCCTTCCGCCCGGTGCTGTCCGGTATTTACAACAACCGCGACCACCGCAAAATTACCGTAATAGACGGGCGCGTGGGCTACACCGGCGGCGTCAACATCGGCGACGAATACATCAACGAAAAGCCGCGCCTCGGTCACTGGAAGGACAGCGGTATAAAAATCGAAGGTCCTGCCGTAGCAAACCTTACGGCGATGTTTCTGCCGCTGTTTGACGTAACCAGTAAGGAGGACCTTTCGTACGAAAAATATTTTCCGAAAGACCTGCCGACCTTTGCCGATGAGGGGGTGTTGCACGTGTTCGGCGACGGTCCGAATCCGTACTACACGGAGCAAATCGGCGAAAACAACTTCATCAACATGATTGCCGCGGCAAAACGGTACGTGTGGATTACCACGCCCTACCTTATCATTGACTTCAACCTGTCCACCGCACTCAAAAACGCCGCTCTGCGCGGTGTGGACGTGCGCATAGTTACGCCGCATATCCCCGACAAAAAGTTTGTGTTTGACATGACACGCTCTACCTACCGTCAACTTATGAAATCAGGCGTGAAAATCTACGAATATACGCCCGGGTTTATGCACGCTAAAAACGTGGTGGTGGACGACGTGCTGGCGTTTGTCGGCACGATAAACTTCGACTACCGTAGTCTTACTCATCACTTCGAGTGCGGTGCCGTGATGTACCGCACGCCTTGTATTGCCGACATGGTTGCCGACTTCAACGAAGTGTTTGGAAAGTCGCAGCAAATAGATCCCAAAACTTTCAAAATGAGTAAACTTGCCACGTTTAGCACGCTTGTACTGCAACTTTTTGCGCCTATGCTGTAATGCATGGAGGGGTATTGACAAACGTTTGGTAATATGCTACAATCCTGCGTGAAGGGTTGACGGCAACGGCAATGACGTTTACAATTGCTTTGTTGTCAAAAAATGTAGACGTATAAGGAATTTTGCGACAATTCGCCGCAAAGGGGGTGTTTGACATGCGTAGAATATTGAAGGAAGCGTTGCTGAAACACGATATGTTGCTATTGGAACGCAGCGACGAAACGGCGTGTCAACCATCGTCCGTTGCGGACATCGCTTTGCTTGCCGAGTCTTTTGCTTCGCTCGGGTACAAACTTGACGGCGCAAGTCTTGCCACATTGTACACCGTCGGCAAAAAGGACTTGTCGGTGTTTTACAACGAAAGTTACATGTTGCTTGCCTGCGCAAAGGGCGCAAATGTGCAGCATAAAGTTTTTTACCCCAACTTTCCGTTTATGGCAAACGTTACGGCAAACGAGTACTACATCCGCGCCGTGTTGCATTACCTCACCGCACGCAAGGACGACTACGGCTTTGCAAACGCCGACATAAAAGAGATTGAACACGAAAACGTTGACAACGAAGAAAAAATTACGCTGACGATTGTTGACATTGCACGCGCCGACGATGTTCTTGTCGGGGACGGACTTGCCGCCCTTGCGCAAAAACTGCCCGTTGCCGAGTCGGAAATAGAAACTTACGAAACAATCTGGCGCACATACGCCGACCGCATCGTGCCGACGGAAATCCCCTTTAAGGAAAACATGGCACGTTACGTCGTTGCCCTGACCGACGGCAAAAAGCCGACGATTACCCCTAATATGCTGTCGTTTTGCAAGACGATTACCGACGTTTTGCGTGTGTACGCCGTAGTGTCGGGCGAAAGCGAGCAACTGTACTACCCGTTGCAGTTTGTCAGTCTGCCGCGTTCGGCACGCAAAACGGTGCTTGACAAAATAGACAAATTGTGCACGTCAAGCAACGCCGACGAGGACGTGCAACGCAACGAATTTTTGTGGAAACGCGCCTTTGAAAAGTTGCACCCCGGCGAATACAAACACGATTTTCCGCATGTGTATGCACTGGCTTCGGCACTGCGTAACGGCATTTTACCCAAAACTTTCGAGGCGCAACTGGACGTGCTGAAGTGCAATCCGGACGGTTACATGCTTGCGCTTGCTTCCCGTCCGACGGAATTTGCACGCAGGCTGGACTTTATGCTGCGTTCGTTCGACACGGCTACGGTACTACGCAACTTCCGCAGCGTTGCTAAAAACGTTTCTGTAAACGTGCTTGCCACTTTGCTTGAGTTTTACCGCAATCGTTGCGACATGTCGAAGGACGTCCGTGACATCGTTTTTTACAACGAAAGCCTCCGCATGGTGCAGGTGCCCGAAACCCGTGCGGAACTGCCAAAAGAGGTCTGCGCCGCCGTCTGCAATGTGATTGTCTGCGCCCTTGCCGACAGATTTGCCGACTATCCGCAAAAAGGCACCTTGTACATCGGCGAGAATATGAAAAATTACGCCGTGCCTACGGCCTCGCGCAGCGCAAGCAAACAAACGCACACGCTTACGCACGGAAGCAAAGTTTTTGTCGGGGACGGCGAACGCGGTGACTTTGTGCGACTGTTTACCCACTGGAAAAACGGCGACAGTCGCGTGGACATCGACCTCAGCGTGGAACTTGTTTCCGATGACCTGAAAAACGCAATCAGCCTCAGTTGGCACAACCCCGACGGCGGCAAGCCGTTTAACAGTTACCACTCGGGCGACTTTACCACGGCACCCGATGGCGCGTCTGAGTTTGTCGACCTCGACATTGCCGCGGCTCGCAAATTCGGGTGTTACGCGGTGGTGTGCAACTACTGCTACACGGGGCAGACGTTCGACGTCATTCCCGAGTGTTTCAGCGGCGTGATGTTTATGCCGCAGCGTGCAAAGCGTGGGGCGGTGTTCAATCCGCAGTTTGTTCGCCACAAATTCGACCTTACGCAGCACGCCAACAAAAACATCGCCTTTGCGCTGGATTTGCAAACGCTTACTATGGTGTGGATGGACGTCAATCTGCTGTCCGCTCACAGCAATCTTGTGGCAAGCGGCGACAGCGGTCTTGTCATTGCCCTGAGGCGCGCGCTAAGAAAGCACGTAACAATGGACGAGTGGTTGCGACTGCACATTTCGCATCTTACCTTGACCGACAACCGCAATGCGGCTACAATAGTGGCAGGCGACGACGGCAACGCCGACATTTCGCCCTACGACACGGAAAAATTCGCCGCCGAGTGGATGTGACGGCAACGCCGCGGCTTGCGGCAACTAAATATCGCTGTTCGTCGAGGCTTTGTTTGACCTACTTCTGACTGAAAAGTTATTTCGGTTGAACGACTTTCCTCGTCGGATTTCTCGTGGCGGCTTTGTTTTGACCTACTTCTATTCAGATAAGACGGTCAACGTCTCTCCGCCCGAGGCGCGCCTGCCATTTTTGGCAGGCGCAATTTTTTTTTGTGCCGTGGTGTTTGGCTATGCGGGCTTCACTACGGCAGACGGCGGACACATTGTTTGCCGCAATCGTTTGCAATGACTTTACAAAAGTCAATAAATAATATAAAATAAAGCCAATCAAATAGTGTGCCCGGCTTGAAAAGTTGTAAACTGAGTAGAACGTTGCGCGGCATTGTCGCGCATATTAGACATCGGGTTCGATTCCCGAACAACCGCCATTGCCGTATTTGCACAACATTCGCACATATTTTCCGCTTGTTGCCTCGGGCAGTTGCGGTGGTGTCTGTTTCCGTTGTTACGGTTTGCCACCCGGGCGTGCAACGCAAAATTGCCGCAAGTCGTGCTTCGGCTGTCGTCGCTAAACGAAAAAAATCGACGGCAAATGCAAAACAAGTTTGTCACAAGTCCGGAAATAAAGCATGTACGTGTCTGCGAGTGTAGCTGCATAAGTCGGTAAGTCTGTCGGGTCTGTTACGTTGTGGTGTGAAACGTGCTACCTTTTTCGGCAGCACTTTTTTTTGTGAACAGAGCAAAAGTCGCAAAACAAAGGCTTGCCAAAGAGTAAACGCTGTTTGAAATACACACAAGGTTGGAAAACAAATGAAAAAGAAACTGTTGTTTGCCGTTGCACTTGTCGTAATGCTTGGTGTGTGCCTTTTTGCTGCGGTTGCCTGCGAAAGCGAACCTGCCGTGAAAACGTACACAGTCACGTTTGACGCCAATGGCGGCACGATGAAAGAAGCGACGATTACCGTCGCGGAAGGCGATGTCGTTGACCTGACAAAATATGTTCCGCAAAAAGATAATTGGCAATTTGTCGGTTGGGCATTGGATGGCGAAACGGTGACGAAAATAACCGTCAACGCAAACATTACGCTTGTAGCCGCATGGAAGGAAAATCTTGTCGTTTCGTGCAACATCGAAACGGCGGAAATTGTAAACGACGTGATTGCGTTTGAAGTTGCGGCAACGTCGACCGCCGACGCGGTGACGGTAACTTACAACGGCAACGTTTTGCCTGTCGGCAAAGAAGGACTGTACGTCGCAACGCTTGAAAAAGGCAACAATACGTTTGTCGTCAAGGCAATCCGCGGCGATGATGTGCTGGAAAAAACCTACGAAATAGATTACAAAGGGTTTACTGTGGTTACGGATTTGTACGACGTTACTACCGGTGACAGTGCTTACGCATTCAATGCGGTTGTGCGTTATGGCGAGAATCAATGCGAGGCAAAAGTTGCCATTGGCGAAACCTCGGTTGACGGCACAAACGACAAATACACCCTTGCGTTTGCCGCGGACGGAACATACAACGTCACCGTAGGCGGCGCTGTAGGACGTATGCAGTACACCGAAAATTTCACTGTTGTTTATGACTCTTCGTTGCCGAAGTTTGCCAAAATGACCCTTGCCGCCAACAAGCAATATCGCGGCAATGTGGTTGCGTTTACGCTTACGGCAACGGATGCCGAGGGCAACAAACTTGCCGACAGCAATGTGACGTTTTATGCCGATTTCGACGTTTCCGACGACAACGACGAATTTACGCAACTTACTTCGAAAGAAATCTCTACGGTGTGGAGCGACGGCAATGCCACCAGTTACAAGTTGTTTGTTACCGAGGGCGGCTTTGCAAACGGTCTTGACAAAACGGCACTGATAAAGGTTGTTCTGACGTCGGGCGACAAAACCGTCGAGCGTTTGTACCGCGTTTGCTATGTCGGACCCGATGCCGACGGTTGTATCGGCGAAGTTGTGGTAAGCATTGACGGATTTACCGTAGGCGTGGGTTATATTCTCGAACCGACGATTGTCAAGGTTTACCAAAACGGTAAATTTCCTCAGTATCTTAAAACGTTGATTGAAGAAAAGGGCTGGACGATGGATTTTACGGGAAGTCTTGACAGCGGCTTTTATCTGTCATCGCTCAACGGACTTGATATCCCGGATAACGTTGTAAACGAACGTCTTGCCGAAGTTCTTGCCGCAAATAACATGACCGTTGACGAAACAAGTATTTCGCCAGGAAATGACGGTACGTACAGCCTTGGCGAATTTTGTTACAACTCCTATTCCGGATGGATGTACAGCATAAACGGGATGTTTGCCAATTACGGAATGGCAGATTACGATCCGGTGGACGGCGACGTGGTGCAAATAAGATTTACTCTTGCTTACGGCGCGGATATAGGCGGCGCAGCGGCAATGGGCGGATTTATGCCCACGATTTCGCAAAACGACGCCGATTACGGTGATTTTAATACCGTTATGGCAAAAATAGCGGCGGCAAACTTTGGCGGCAAGGGTCGCGCAAAACTTGACGAAGTGCTTGCCGTTGTTACCGATTGGGACGTGGAACAAAGCGTGGTTGACAATGCGACAAAGACGCTTCGCGAATACTACGCGTTGTGATTTGTTTTGCATCGTCAAATGATGTAACGTGAGTTTTGACTTTTTGTAAAAATACTGCAAAACAAGGGCAAACGATTATGACAACGAAAATAATTTCGGCAATTGCATTTATTGTGCTGGCGGCAACGATTTTGTTGTCGCCCGTTGCCTTTTGCACTGCAACCGCAGAAACCGTTGCCGATTGTGACCTTGCTGACGTGCGGCAGCAACTTGTAAACTGGAAAAAATCGTCGCTTGGTATCGACGCAGAGGAAAATCTGCTTGGCGAAGAGATGTTGTCGCTGTCCGGAAGTACCCCGGGTGACTGGTATCCGTTTGGACTGGCAAGAGCAGGAATGTCCGACAATTTTGACGGGTACAAGGCTTCGGTAAACGATTACGTGTCGAAAAAATACGATACCGACGACAAACTGAGTAAAGCTAAGGCTACGGAATGGCATCGTATTTCGCTTGCGTTGACGGCTTGCGGCGGCAACCCGAGGCGTGCGGGCAACAACGGTGACATCGACCTGATTGCCGACGGTACTTACAACCGCGTTGACGGCAACGGGAAGGGAATACTTGCCAGGCAGGGAATAAACGGATACATTTGGGCGCTGATTGCGTTGGACAGCAAAATGTACGCCGTGCCGGAGGAGGCATATTACAACAGGGGCGACATCATCGTTGCTCTTCTTGGACGACAACTTGCCGACGGTGGTTGGAGCCTTGCCGGGAGCGGTGCCGATCCGGACATTACCGCAATGTGCGTTACTGCGCTTGCACCTTACTACAACAGCGAAGTGCGGTATACCTACGTAAACAAAAACATTGACAACAGCGGCGCGAAGATTACTTCCACCGTAAGGCAGTGCGTGGACAAGGCATTGCACGCACTCGGACAATTGCAACGGGAAGACGGCGATTTTATTTCGTGGGGCACTCAAAACTGCGAAAGCACCGTGTGGGTTGCTGTTGCGTTGTGTAGTCTCGGACGCGACCCGAGCAAGGAAGCGGACTTTATTAAAAATGGCAAAACGCTTGTTGATGGTATTTTGAAGTATCGCAACGGCGACGGCGGTTTTATTCATTCTTTTACTTACGATGTCGAAAATCCGTCGTCAAGCCCCGACAAATCAAACACGATGACGGGCGAACAGGTGTTGTACGGACTTACGTCATTGTTGCGGCTACGTGACGGTAACCGCAGATTGTTCGATCTTCGCAACGAACAGCCGTCGGAACTCAAAATGCAGATCGATGAAGTGATTTCGGAAATAAATTTGCTTGACGAAAATGCGGAATTGCAGCAAATTGTCGATACGTATGCAAAATATCGTAACATTGAAACAAGCGAAAGAAGTTACGTTACAAACTATCGCAAATTGTCGGTGTTGCTTGAAAAGTACGGCGTAGAGTATGAACAAGAAGATATACGCTACAATGAAAGAAACGAAGACGTGCAAACGTTGTTTGAGTTTACCGACATTGACAGGCAGTCTGTTGACAATTTGCCGACGGTCGTTACAATGCAACACAAAGCGGAAGTTGTAAGGTTGTGGGCGAAAATAAACAATTGTTTCGACTTTGACGGCAAGCAGGTGTACGTTGCAAAACTTGACTTGTACAAAAATCGTATCGATGAGCTGGAATCGGAAATTGCTTCGCTTGCCGCCGACATTAAGGAAAAACTGTACCCCTTTGACAACATAACCCTTGCCGACAAAGAAACCGTTTACGTGTTGTATGCGCGATACGAGGCATTGTCCGAGTACGACAAAACACTGCTGGAACCGACGGACGTCGAGGGACTTGTACGTGCTAAAACTCAGGTGGACAACCTGACCGTTGCCGCACTGGTGTCGGCTGCGGCGGTGGTGATTATTGCCGCGCTTGCTGTGTTTGTCGTGCTTCACGTCCGCGCAAGACGTAAAAAACGTGCGGCGGAAAAAATGCCCGAAAGTGAGGAATGACGATGAAAAAGGATCTTTTTGCCATTGTCGTCATTGTTGCGCTTGTCGCCCTTGTCGCGTCGGGCACAAAGGTGCAGTCGGTGGACGACTACTACCTTACGCACATCGATGACATTACCGAGGACAGCCAAACCGTTACGATAAGCATTCGCTGCGACACGATACTGGACAACTGGGACAAACTGGACGACAGCCTGAAAAGCGACAAATACGTGCCTGCCGACGGCGTTATTCTGCCGACCTTCAGGGCAGTTTTGCGCAAGGGAGACACCGTGTACGACATCTTCAGCCGAGTGACGAGATACAGCAAAATCGTCACCGACTGCGTGTACACCGTCAACTATTCCAGCGTGTACGTCAAGGGTATCAATCATTTGTACGAGTTCAGTTGCGGCGAATTGTCGGGTTGGATGTACAGGGTAAACGGCGTTTTCCCGGGGTATGGTTGCAGCAAATACGTGCTAAAGGACGGTGACGTAATCGAGTGGGTGTACACCTGCGACCTCGGACGCGACGTCGGCGGCGAGTTTGGCACAGCGCCTTCGGTTGAAAATGTATGCGTGCAACAAAAAACGGATACGTATGCGTTTTTTTACGACAAAATTGCAGTTGTTTCACCGCCGAAAGCGGCTTGGCGGAGGTGCGTATGAACGAAAAACGTTACTTTTTGCGCATCCATCCGTTGCCTGCTTTTGTCTTTTTCGCAGCCGTGCTTACCGTTACGATGCTGAGCATGCATCCCGTTGTCCTTGTCGCTTCTTTTGTTTGCGCGGTTGTGTTCTGCGGCTTTTTGTACGGTGTAAAAAAGACTGCTTCGAGCCTTGCGTACACATTCCCGCTTATGGTGCTTGTGGTACTTGTCAATATGGCGTTTGTACACCGAGGCGAAACCTATTTATTCTTTCTCAACGACAACCCCGTAACGCTGGAAGCTTTGCTGTACGGCGTGGCTATGTCGGTTATGTTTGCCGCAATTTACTACTGGTGCAAGTGCATGACGGCGGTGATGACCACCGACAAGTGGATATTTCTGTTCGGTAAAATTTTGCCGAAGTTTTCCATGCTGCTTGCGCTGTCGGTGGCGTTCGTGCCAAAATTCAAACGCCGCTACAAACAGATTGACTCGGCTCAGCGCACGCTGGGCGTTTACTCGGGGCAGGGCGTGGTGGACAAACTGCGCTACAAGTTCCGCGTGTTCGGTATACTTGTAACCGACGTACTGGAAAGCAGCGTTACAACTGCCGACAGTATGCGTGCGCGCGGTTTCGGACTTGCCGGGCGTTCGACATACAGCCCCTGCGACTTTACCGCTGCCGACGGACTTCTGACGGCGTTTTGTCTGGCGTTCGGCGTCCTTGGTACAACGATGTTTGCTCTCGGCGGCTGTCGCATCGCTTACTATCCGACGGTAACGCCGCCGACATTTGCGGCAAAAGATATCGTTTGTCTGACGGCGGCCTGTGCGGTGTTTGTTATGCCGATTATTTGCGAAATTAAGGATGACCTACTATGGCACTCATTGAAATCCAAAATTTAAGTTTTGCCTACAACGGGGCAAAAAACAAAGCTCTCGACGGCGTTTCGCTTACCGTCGAAAAGGGCGATTTTGTGTTGCTTTGCGGTGCTTCGGGGTGCGGCAAAACCACGTTGTTGCGCCTGCTTAAACCACTTATCGCCCCATGCGGAACGTCGCGCGGAACCGTACTGTTTGACGGCGTGCCGACGGAACAACTTGACATGCGCAGCGGCGTTTCGCAAATCGGATTTGTAATGCAGAACCCCGACGCGCAGATTGTCACCGACAAGGTTTGGCACGAACTTGCTTTTTGCGCCGAAAGCCTTGGCATGACGACGGGCGAAATACGCGCCAAGGTCGCCGAAGTCTGCGGCGTGCTGGGCATAGCCGACCTTTTCGACAAACGCACGTGCGAGTTGTCCGGCGGACAAAAGCAACTTGTCAACCTTGCTTCGGTACTGGTTGCCGACCCGAAAGTGCTGCTGCTTGACGAGCCGACTGCGCAACTCGATCCCGTTGCGGCGGAGGATTTTCTGACAAAACTTCGCAAACTAAACGAGGAACAGGGCGTGACGGTGGTGCTTGTCGAGCACAGACTGGAACAGGCGTTTTCGCTGGCAAACAAAGTGGCGGTAATGCAGGACGGAACCATTGTCGCTTGCGCCGCCCCGACGGAAATCGCCTCGCTGTATTTGCAAAAGAAGTTGGACGCCGACATTCTTCTCGGGTTGCCCTCTTCGGTGCGACTGTTTGCGATGACAAACGGCGGCGGCAACTGTCCGATAAATGTCCGCGACGGCAGAAGATACGTAAACGACAATTTTTGCGCCACCGGCGAACTTGCGGATAACGTCGATGAAACCGCAATGCAAACAGAGCAAAGTAATCGTAACAAAAACGTTGCGCTGAGTGTTGAGGGCGGTTATTTTCGCTACCAACGCACCTCGCCCGACGTACTGAACGGGCTTAATCTTGACGTATACGACAACGAGATACTGGCGGTATTCGGGGCAAACGGCGCGGGCAAAACAACGCTGCTTCGGGTGCTTGCTGCAAGCCTGCGTATGTACAAGGGCAAGTACCGCCTCTTTGGGAAAAAAATCAAGGAATTCGGCGACAAACTGTATCGCGGCAACCTGACGTTGCTTACACAAAATTCGCAGGATTTGTTTGTTGCAAACACCGTTGAAGAGGAACTGTCGGAACTTGCCGTAATCATTTATCGCGACAAAAAGACCGCCGCCGAAAAAGCCGCCGAAGTTGCAGAAGCAGTGGGCGTCGAACACCTTTTCGGGCAGCATCCGTATGACCTTTCCGGTGGCGAACAGCAACGCCTCGCACTCGGCAAAGTGTTGCTTACCGACCCGAAAATTCTGCTTCTCGACGAACCTACAAAGGGGCTTGACGCCTACGCGAAGTCACAGCTTTCGGGTCTTTTGTCGGCACTTAAAAGCCAAGGAAAAACAATCGTACTTGTGACCCACGACGTCGAATTTGCCTCTGTCGTTGCCGACCGATGCGCAATGTTTTTTGACGGAAAAATCACAACCGTATTGAAAAATCGCGAGTTTTTTGTTGCCAATACTTACTACACTACGGCTGCGCGCAGACTGACGAAAGACCTGCTTGCCGACGCGGTAACGGTGGACGAAGCGGCGAAAATTCTTGTCAGAAACAGGCGCGCGCAAAGCGAGGGTTTACAATGAACGTCCGTCGCAAAAAAATCGGCTTTGTCGCGTCGATAATCTGCGCCGTCGTAATTACGCCGCTATTTGTTGCGGCAGGTGTTTGTCTGCTTTCCGACAGACAGTATCTGCTTGTTTCCGTCGCCATTGCCGCAGCTGCGCTCGTCCCGTTTTTCGTTGCGTTCGAGCGCGGCGACAACACCGTGCGCGAGTTGGTCGCACTTGCCGTAATGACGGCGATTTCCGTTGTCGGGCGGCTTGTGTTTGCGCCGATTCCGGGGTTCAAACCCGTGGCTGCCGTCACGATAATTACCGGTGCTTATTTCGGCGCGGAAGCAGGCTTTGTTACCGGCGCGTTGTCCGCGCTTATCAGCAACATTTTTTACGGTCAGGGACCTTGGACGCCCTTTCAGATGCTTGCCTGGGGGCTTGGCGGCTTTTTGTCCGGGCTTGTCTTTTTCAACAAAAAACTTGGCAAGGCGACGTTGCCTTTACTTGTTGTCGTCGGCTTTTTCGCCGGCGTTTTGTACAGCGCGATTATGGACGTCTGGTCGGCTGTATCAATGACCGGTGAGTTTGTATGGCAGGCGTACCTTGCGGCTCTTACGACGTCGCTGCCGTTTACAATCGAGTACGCGGTGAGTAACGTCATTTTTCTTCTGGTGCTGTACAAACCTATGGACAGACGGCTTACTCGCGTCAAGTTGAAGTTCGGTGTGTTCGGCGGCGGTAATAACGTTCCTGAAATCGTCACGGAAAATTTTTGAGCAAAAGTTGGAAAAACTGTTGTTAAACAACGACTTTTGTTGTATAATAATGTCCGCTCGCAATTTGGCGGGGACAACTTTACGGAGGGCTGAAAATGGACACCGGTATTACCCAGGATTCTACACAAAATAAATTGATACTGCTGTTTGTGTTCGACAAGATGGAAACTGCCCTTACCGAGTCTACCGTCATCGATTTGTGCAGTTACAAAAACAACTGGATCGATTACACCAACTGCAAGCAGGCACTGTACGAAGTAGTGCAAAACGGCTTTGTGTACAAAAGCGTCCCAAGCGGCGGCGGTGAGGAGCTTTACGACCTGACAGCCGAAGGCAGATGGTGCCTTAAAAACTTTTACACGCGTATCCCGGGCAGTGTTCGTCAACTTATCAGCGACGACATCAAGAAGAAACGTATAGTTTATCGTCGTAAGCAGGACTACGTTGCAACCTACGAAAAATGCCAGGACGGCACGTACGATGTTATTCTGAAGATTGTCGAGCCGACCAAAACGACCCTGGAAGTGAAAATCAACGTAATGACGAGAAATATGGCAAAGTATCTCGAAAAGAGTTGGCAGGAAAAGGCACCGGTGGTGTACAGCAAGATTTCCGAAACCCTCATGGACTGAGGTCACATATGCGCACATCTGACGGCTACGCTTGACCGCTTCGCTCAGTTGTGTACGTCTTTGTACACGCCTTCGCGCCTCGGTCAACTGTTGCCGCCATCTGCACGCATCTGTGACCTCAGTTCATTTTTTTTGTGTAGAATATTCGTACTTGCGGTGTGTTCCTTGTCCGCCTGCCACTGTTGTGCCAATCTGCGCCAATCTACGCCGTCAGTTCATTTGTTGCGCTTAAACGGCTACGCTTGACCGCTTCGCATGTGAATGTCAATGGTTTTTGCAAAAATCGGTTAAAAAATTTTTGAAAATAGGGTTAATTTCGCCATCACTAATAATTTTTGCGAGTGTGACGGCGGCTAATT
>OLXC01000400.1_pt1 | contig 15410 bp, 12 predicted proteins | sample 1673851 | NCBI WGS metagenome assembly OLXC01 (sample SAMEA103958130, study PRJEB25191) | human gut metagenome | biome: human-associated habitat [ENVO:00009003]; feature: intestine environment [ENVO:2100002]; material: feces | place: Germany | collected 2013/2015
ACACCAGTCCGGAGGCCAGCAGCTTGCCGAACCCGTCCTTGATCTTCATGGCGGTGATGAACCCGGACGCGATGATCAGCAGGTACAGCACCAGAACGGCCATCAGACCGGTCAAGCCCAGCTCCTCGCCGACCGACGAATAGATGAAGTCGGAATTCGCGAACGTGGTCAGCCCCGGCTGCCCGTGACCCAGGCCGGTGCCGGTCATGCCGCCGGAGGCCATGCCGAAGATGCCCGTGACCAGCTGCCACGAGCCGCCTATGCGGTTGTACTGCTCGTCGCTGAACGGGTGCAGCCATGAGTCCACGCGCTGGCCGACGTGGCTGAACACGCTGGCCGCGGCGACCGCGCCTACGGCGAACGCGATGAAGCCGATGACGATCAGCGGCACACAGAACGTGATCAGCTGGCCCATGATGTATTGCAGCGTTACCACAACCTTCATGGCTCCCAGCGGGAAGACCTGCCCCAGCAGCACGCCGACAACGATGCCCAGCAACAGCCGGAACGGAAGACTGTTCAGTAGCTTTTTCATCTGGTTCCTCTCCTTATCCTATCCTGAAAACCCTGCTTAGACCTTGCGCCGCAGCAAGCTCATGGGGGGCAGCTCCGGGGTGGGGATGGTGTATTTTTCCATCGCATGGGGTGTGGACTCCACTTTCTCCCCCGCCTCGTTCCGGATCCACTCCGGGTGCAGCGGGATGCTGCGGCCGTCCGGGCAGAGCACTTCCAGCGTATCGCCCAGGCTCCACTTGCCCCGCTGCTGGCAGCTGGCGATGCCGTTCTCCCAGCTGTCCACAGTGCCCACGAACTCCCACTCGCGGATGTAGGTGGCACTGTCGGTGGCCTGCTTGGCCTGCTCGCGGCCAAAGTAGAAGCCCGGCGAATAGTGGCGGTGGCTGGTGCGGGTCAGCTCGGCCAGTACCTCGTCCGGCAGCTCAAAGTTGTCGTTCATCGGGTCGGCCAGATACTGGTCCAGTGCGCGGCGGTAGGCGGCCGTCACGCTGGCAACGTAGTAGAACGTCTTGGCGCGGCCCTCGATCTTCAAGCTGTCTACGCCCGCCTTGCAGATGAGGTCCAGGAACGGTGCCGTGCACATGTCGTTGGCGTTCAGGATATAGCTCCCGTCCTCGTTCTCGCCGATCTCATACAGCTGGCCGGGGCGGGTCTCCTCGCTCAGGTAGTATTTCCAGCGGCAGGGCTGGGCGCACTGGCCCCGGTTGGAGTCGCGGCCCGTCAGATAGTTGGACAGCAGGCACCGGCCCGATACGCTCATGCACATGGCACCGTGGACAAAGGCCTCGATCTCCAGTTCCGGCGGGGTCTTATCCCGGATGGTGGCAATGTCCTGCAAAGTCAGCTCACGGGCCAGCACCACCCGCTTGGCGCCCAGGTTGTAGGCCGCACGGGCCGCGGCCCAGTTGGTGATGCCGGTCTGGGTAGACATGTGGACATCAATGTCCGGCGCGAACTGCTTGCAGGCTTCCAGCACACCCAGGTCTGCCACGATGAAGGCATCCACGCCCGCTGCGGCCGCGCTCCGGATGGCGTCCGGCAGACGGTCGGCCTCTTCGTTGGTGGGCAGGGTGTTCATGGTCAGATAGACCTTGCGGCCGCGGGCATGGGCGTAGATGACGCCCTCGGTCAGCTGTTCCGGCGTGAAGTTGGCCGGGGCTGAGCGCATCCCAAATTCGGGCAGGCTGCAATAGACGGCATCTGCACCATAGTTGATGGCGTAGCGCAGGCGCTCCAAATCGCCCGCAGGGGACAGAAGTTCCGGGATCTGTAACATAATCATTCTCCTAAACGAGCTTACCCTCTCCCAAAGGGAGAACCCCTGGCCAACCGGTCAACCATTGCGTTTTCCGTCAGCACAAGGGCTTCGCTCTCATTTTTTTGCCGCAAGCGAGCGGTTCACATCCGCTGCCTTCTGGCAGTTGGTCTGATGCTCCGCATAGGTGCGGGCGTAGTAATACTGGCCGCTGAGGTCGGTCACGAAGAAGTAGCAGTCTTGGACCTCCGCATCGGGCTGGGGGGCCAGCGCAGCCCGGATGGCGGCCAGACCGGGGTTCGAGATCGGCCCGGCGGGCAGGCCGGTGCAGGTATAGGTGTCGTAGGCATTGCGGATGTTTTCGGGGATCTTCTCCCAGCCGCCGTACCAGGGGGCCACCCAGTTCCAGAGATAGTTGTTGTCTGCATCGCTCTGAACATAGCTGGACGTGTTGCTTTGCAGCTTGGGGTAGGGCGAGCCTTCTGCCAGACGGTTGCGGAACACCTGGGCCACATTGTTGTCCTGGTCGTTTCCGGCCTCCTCCTGCACGAAGGATGCCAGCGTGATGACCTCCGAAAGGCTCAGGCCCTGCTGGTCCAGCTCCTTATACATCGCGTCGGTGAACTGCTGGTCAAAATGCGAATAGAACGTTGCAACGTAGTTGTGCACCGTATCATCCGCGAGGAATTCGTAGGTATCCGGGAAGAGATAGCCCTCACATTTCAGGAAACGGTCTGGGGCATCCGTGTCATCGGGGACATACTGCCAGAACGTGTATTCGCTGAAATCGCCGGTGTTAGCCTCTTCAAGAAACTCCTTTGCGGTGCACAGCCCGGCCTGTTCCATCTTCTGTGCGATGGCAATGGCCGTCGTGCCCTCCGGGAAGGTCAGGCGGACGCTCTCCGCTTTGGCATATTCAGAAAGCGCCTCGATGAGCGCATCGTAGGAGCTGCCGGGTTCCAGCGAAAATTCGCCGTACTGGAGCTTCGCCGCCGCGTCTTTGCGGCCGACGTACCAGCGGAACAGCTGCGGAAACCGGATGACGCCCGCTTCCTTCAGCTGCCGGGCAATGGTACTCACACCGCTGCCCTGCGCGATCTCCACGGTCACGGCGTCCTGCCGGGTGCCGCCGTCGATCTCGCGCTTTGCCAGCAGGAATGCGCCGCCCGCCGCCGCCAGCATGAGCACCAGCAGCACGAGCAGGATCTTCAGCGCACCGCCTTTTTTGCGTGGTTTTGCATGGTTGCTGTTTGCCATTGACACTTTCCTTTCAGTCCAACATCAGCCGCATATAGCTCTCGCTCACATCAAAGGCTTCGCCCTCAAAGCGGATCATTCCATAATCCTGCCGGGTGCCCTCGCCAAGGAAGAGGTTCTGCGCGGCACCCACGGTTATGACGGCCTTTTCCACAATGACCTCTTTTTCGCGGGCCGCTTCCATCAGGATCTCTGCGGCGCGGTCGCCGGTGGCCATCATCTCCACAAAATAAAGGGTGTCCTCCTTGCGGAAATATATTCCGTAGCCGTTGTCGTTCGAGACGATGGTGGCCCCGCGGGAGTACAGATCCCCCAGCACCACGGCCATCTGTTCCGGCGGCAGCTGCACGGTGTCGGGCCAGAATCTCGCCCGCAGCTCACAGAGCTTTTTGGCCGTGACGGTGTCGAACTCGGCCTGGCTCCACAGGTTGCGGTCTACCTCGCGGGGCAGGCACCGCAGCGAGAAGGCCCACTGGAAGCCCTTATCCTGCAATAGCGCCGCCTGCTCGTTCCCGCTGGGCACAACGACCACGAACCCGGCTCCTTTCAGTTTCTGCTGGGTGCACAGGTGGTCTACCAGGCCCGCCAGGATCAGGCTGCCCTGCCCGGTCAGGCCGTACAGGCAGCAGCCGGGCCGCCCCTGCAGCGAGACCGGCACCGCCATGGCCACGGCCTCGATGTGGTCATTTTCCTCCGCTACATAGACATTCTGCTCCCCGGCAAAGCGCTCGATGGCGTTGGCGAGGAACGTTTCGTCCTCCCCATGTTCGCACTGCCACAGCGCCAGGATCTCCGCCCGGTCGGACGGCTGCATCAAACGGTACATAAAAACACCTACCTCCTACGCATGGATATCCCTGCGCCTGCCCGGCGCAGGTCGATTGCGCGTTATTCCGCAAGGGCCGCGTCCACCCGCCGGCGGACCTCCTGCCCGATCTCTTCAATGCTGCGCATCCCGTCCCCGCAGGTGCAGGGCACGGTCTGCCAGCCCAGATGCGCGGCGCAGAACTCAGCCGCTCTGCGGCTGCGGGCCAGATACTCCACATCCTTTTCGTGGACGTCCTTTTTGCTCTCGTCGCCGTGGTAGCGCTGGGTCATCAGCTTCTGGCTCACGGCAGGGTCCACCTGTAAATAGATCACGCAATCCGGTGCGGGCAGACCCAGCAGATGGAACTCGTAATCGAACAGCCAGTGCAGAAACTGCTCCCATTCTTCCGGCGGCAGCTTCGAGCACTGGTGCACCGCATTGGAGGTGGTGTACCGGTCGGCGATGAGGATGCCGCCCTCTTCGTAGAATCTCCCCCAGTCGGCTTTGTAGCCCGCATAGCGGTCCACCGCATAAAAGCTCGATGCTGCGTATGCGTTCACGTCGTCGGGTCTCGCGCCGAACTGTCCGGCCAGATACATCCGGACCAGCGCGCTCGAATCGCTGGCATAGTTCGGGAAGGTGATCTCCCGCACCAGCCTGCCCTCGGCGGCCAGTGCTGCGGCCAGACGCTTGGCCTGGGTGGCCTTGCCGCTGCCGTCCAGCCCTTCCAGCACGATGAGTTTTCCGTGGCTCATACGGATTCCCCCTTCAAAGCGGCATACTGCGCCCGCACCTCGGCGGTCTTGCCGCAGCACATCCTGCCCTCCGGGCAGGGGCCGGAGACACACGCCGGGCCGGCCGTGCGAAAGAGATGGGGTGCCACCGGGTAGACCAGCCGCAGCATCTCTTCGGCCAGCGCCCGGATCTCCCACTGGGCGCGGCTGCAGCACCGCAGATGGAAGAAGTTTTGCAGACTGCGGGCGTTCATGGTGACGACCATCTTGGTCTCGCAGGCATTGGGCAGCACGAAGCGGGCGTCCTCATTGGCCTGCTTGGAAGCCTTGGCGCGGGCCTGTTTTTCGGGCATTCCCTCTGCCATCAGACGGGCAGTGTGGCCCTCCTCCAGCTTTTTCACGAGGTCAAGGTAGCGCGCCGCGTCCTCGTTCATGCTGGCGATGAAGGCTTCCTTCGCTTCGGGGATGGCCTCGATCTCCGGCGGGATGACATAACGGAAATCGTCCAACCGGACATAGCGCTGGCTCTGCACACTGAACGATGCGATGCGGTGGCGGGTGATCTGGGCCAGCAGGGTGCGGCTGACGCCCTCGATGCCAAAGGTGAAGCTGGCATGTTCTATGGGGCTGGCGTGGCCAAGGTCGCTGAGCATGGTCAGGAAGCTGGCCGTCTTCTCCTCGGTCAGGCCGTCCAGCAGGTCGGTGATGTGGGCGTCGGAATAGCAGAGCTTCGCCGCCGCAGCCACCACCTTTTCCGGCTCCGGCGTATGCGCGATCAATCGGACTGTCATCATCTGTCATTCCTCCGTTATTTTTGTCAGCGGCGCAAAGTTTGCCATGGTCTTCTTCACGCCGACCTTTTCAAAGTTGATCTCTACGATCTGGTCGCCTGCGGCAGGCTTGACCTTGAGCACCTTGCCGCGGCCAAACACTTTATGCTCCACGATATCCCCCGGCTCGTAGTGTTTCGGGGTGCTGGCGGCAGGCTTTGCCGCCGGTGCCCCGGTGAACTGCACCGGTTTCGCCGGAGCCTTGGGGGCTGCGGCGCGGCCATAACCGGAGCCAAAACCGCCCGAACGGCTGCGGCTGTCCGCGCTGGCCGACCCGGACGCGCCCCGCCCGGCGTAGTCGGACCCAAAGCCCCGGCTTCCGCCGTTGTATTCGGCATTCAGGTAGCCGGAGCGACTGCCGGAACTGGAACCGAAACCGGAACGGCTGCGACCCCAGCCGGAGGCACCGGAGTAACCCGACGCGCCGCCCGGCACGGTATCGCTGTAGGCCGAGCCCCAGCCGCCAAGCTGAGAGCGGCGCTCCAGCGCCGGACTGCGGGTTTCCTCGATGTACTCCGGCTCGATCTCGCGCAAAAAGCGGCTGGGCTCGTTGCGCTGGGTGCGGCCATAGAGCATCCGAGTCACGCTGTTGGAGATATAAAGCTCCTTTTTGGCACGGGTGATGCCGACATAGGCCAGGCGGCGTTCCTCTTCGAGGTCTGCCTCGGAGTATTTGCTCATCTCGCTGGGGAAGACGCCCTCCTCCATGCCGATGAGGAACACATACGGAAATTCCAACCCCTTGGCCGAGTGGATGGTCATCAGGACCACCTGGTCGTTGCTCTCGTTGTAGCTGTCGATGTCGCTGATGAGGGCGATGTCTTCGAGGTAGCCTTCCAGCGTGGCTTCCTCGCCGTGCTGGTCGCAGTAGTTTTTCACGTTGTTGACCAGCTGGCCCAGGTTCTGCAGCCGGTCGGCGGCGTCCTCGTGGCCCTTGGCGATCTCCTGTTCGAGCATGGCCTTGTACCCGCTCAGCTCAATGACGTCAGACGCGAACTCATCCAGCGTCCGTGTTTCCAGCGACTCCTGCAACTTCTCGTAGATCTGCCAGAATTTCAGGATCGGCATGATGGAGCGGGCCAGCCGCGCGTACTGGTCAGCGTGGCTGATGATCTCCAGCATACTCGTATTCTCCTGCGCGGCAAGGTCTGCGATGACCTCGATGGTCGTGTTGCCGATCTTCCGCGCCGGTTCGTTGATGATGCGGCGCAGGCGGACATCATCGCGGGCGTTGGCCACGATGGACATATAGGAGTGGATGTCCTTGACCTCTTTGCGGTCGTTGAAGCGCTGGCCGCCCACGATCTTGTGCGGGATGCCGGCGCGGGTAAAGTAGCTTTCGATGGGGGCCGACTGCGCGTTCATTCGGTAGAGCACCGCGTGGTCTGCCAGATGCCCGCCCTCTTTGAGGTGCTGACCGATGACATCCGCGATGTGCATGGCCTCATCCTGCTCGTTCTCCGCCGTGTAGACCTGCACCTTGTCGCCCTCGCCGTTCTTCGTCCAGAGGGTCTTGCCTTTGCGCTCGGTGTTGTGCTGGATGACGCAGTTGGCGGCGTTCAGGATATTGGAAGTCGAGCGGTAGTTCTGCTCCAGACGAATGGTCTTTGTGCCGGGATAGATGCGCTCGAAGTTGAGGATGTTCTCGATGGTAGCACCGCGGAACCGGTAGATGCTCTGGTCATCGTCGCCGACGACGCAGATGTTCTTCTCCGGCCCGGTGAGCAGGCTGACCAGGCGGAACTGTGCCACGCTGGTGTCCTGGTATTCGTCCACGAGCAGATAGCGGTATTTGTTCTGGTAGAACTGCCGCACCTCCTCGTGCCCGGCCAGCAGCTGAACGGTCTGGTAGATGAGGTCATCGAAATCGAACGCACCGGCGTCCTTCAGCTTCTTTTCGTAGGCCGCATAGACCTTGGCCGCCAGCGCTCCTTTCGTATCCCGCGCCGGGGTGCGCAGGGCCTCTTCGGGGCTGACGAGCTGGTCCTTCCAGCGGCTCATCTGGTTGATGGCACTCTTGACCGGGAAGAATTTGTCGTCGATGCTCAGCTCTTTGTATACGCTCTTCATCACGCGCTGGGCGTCGTCGGTGTCATAGATAGTAAAGCTGCGGGGGTAGCCGATCTCCTCCGCCCAGCGGCGCAGGATGCGCACACAGGCCGAGTGGAAGGTGGAGGCGAACACCTCGTCGCCCTCTTCGCCGCCCAGCATGTTCCGCAGGCGCTCCTTCAGCTCCCCTGCCGCCTTGTTCGTAAAGGTGATCGCCATCACGTTCCAGCTGCGCACCGCATCCTTGCGGAGCATCCCGTCCAGCCAGGAAGGGGCATCGGTGTTCGTCATGATCGCCATCCGCAGCGCCTTGACGTCGTCCTCGGTCACTTCGCGGGGCACCCACTGGGAGCCGTGCGCCGCACCAAAGCGGATGAGGTTCGCGATGCGGTTGACCAGCACGGTCGTCTTGCCGCTTCCGGCGCCTGCCAGGATCAGCAGCGGGCCGTTGGTGGTAAACACAGCCTCCCGCTGCATCGCGTTCAGGCGGCCGAACTGTTTTTCAATGTAGGTATCGCGCAGCGCGCAAAATTCCTGCCTGAGATCAATTGCCATTGTTTCACCTGTTCTTTAAGCTATTTTCCATGAATCACTAAGATATAGTATATCACATTTCATTCCTATTGCACAGAGTTTACCGCATAAAAACCGCCCATCTGCGGCGCAGTGCCGACAGATGGGCGGTTTGGAATCCTCAATTTGCCAAAACAGGGCTTAGCCGAAGATGTTGATCAGAATACCAGCAGCAACGGCGGAACCGATCACGCCAGCGACGTTGGGGCCCATGGCGTGCATCAGCAGGAAGTTGGAGGGGTTCTCGCTCTGGCCGACCTTCTGAGAAACGCGGGCCGCCATCGGAACAGCGGAAACACCTGCGGAACCGATCAGGGGGTTGACCTGGCCGCCGGTCAGTGCATACATGACCTTGCCGCACAGAACACCGGCTGCGGTGCCGAAGGAGAATGCGATCAGGCCCAGCACGATGATGAACAGGGTGCGGGTGTTCAGGAAGGTGTTGGCAGAGGTGGTGCAGCCAACGGACAGCGCCAGGAAGATGGTGATGATGTTCATCAGCTCATTGCCGGCGGTCTTCTGGATACGATCCACGACACCGGACTCCTTCATCAGGTTGCCCAGCATCAGCATACCGACCAGGACGGCGGCATCCGGAACGATCAGGGAGACGATGATGGTGACCATGATGGGGAAGACGATCCTCTCGGTCTTGCTCACAGTGCGCAGCTGCTTCATCACGACGGTACGCTCTTTCTTGGTGGTCAGAGCCTTCATGATGGGCGGCTGGATGACAGGCACCAGCGCCATGTAGCTGTATGCTGCCACGGCGATGCTGCCCAGCAGCTCCGGTGCCAGACGGGAGGTGACGAAGATCGCGGTCGGGCCGTCTGCACCGCCGATGATGGCGATGGCAGCAGACTGCTTCTGGGTGAAGTCCACCAGGCCGGTGGCTGCCAGCAGGCGGGCACCCATGTAGGTGCCGAAGATGCCGAACTGGGCTGCAGCGCCCAGCAGCAGGCTCTTGGGGTTGGAGATCAGGGGTGCGAAGTCGGTCATGGTGCCGATGCCGAGGAAGATCAGCGGCGGGTAGATGCCCAGCTTGACGCCCATGTAGAGCATATCGGCCAGACCGCCGTTGTTCAGGATCTCGACCCACATCGGGTGCTCCAGACCATCGCCGACGAAATACTGCATGTGGATGATGCCGCTGCCGGGCAGGTTGGCAAGGATCATGCCGAACGCCATGGGCAGCAGGATCAGGGGCTCAAATTCCTTCACAATGGCCAGGTACAGCAAGAAGCAGCCGACGCAAATCATGATTGCGTACAGGTAGCCGCCCGGCTCGCCGAAGCGGGCAAAGCCAGAGCTTTGGAAAATACCGACCAGAGTGCTGATAAACTGTGTCATGTTCTTCCTCCTGTGTTAAAAAGGTGCGGTGGTGTCGTTGACACCGGCCTTGCCCCAGCCATTCTTGCTGCGGCGCACGGCCTTGAGGGTGTACTTTCCGTTGCCCATTGCGTGAATCGCTGCCATGATCGCAGCCACCACATCGCCGGGGATGCCCTCTTCCACCACAGGAGCAGGAGCAGCAGCCTGCTGAACAGGTGCGGCCGGCTTTGCAGCGGGAGCCTTGGGTGCAGCCTTTGCTGCTGCCTTCCTGACATTCATGCCGTCGAAGATCTTGCCCTCCAGCGTGATGATCGCCATCAGCAGGACAAGGATGGCAAACACCAATACGATACCGGTAATGGTGATAACCACATCAGAACCCAGATTCATGTTCTTCCTCCTAGTCATTTATTCTTCTGCGGCCAAAGCGCATGGCTCCGCCCGCAAAAACCGATTTGAAAATATTATACAATATTTTCCGGCCCGATTCAACAACGATGAACAAAAAATATCGCAATTTTTTCCAAACCGTGAAGTACGTCTTTTCGCTCAGCGGCGGCCGATGCGGGGGGTCGCGTCCGTAAAGCCGGTCTCCAGCCGGTCGCGTACGCTCAGGCTCATGGCCGTGCCAAGCGCCACGCAGTTCACGGGGTCGGGCGAGACCTCCACGTTGACCTTGAGTTCCTGGCTCAGGTACTCCGGCAGGCCGTGCAGCTGGGCACCGCCGCCCGTCAGCACCACGCCGTTGCGGAAGATGTCGCCGGCCAGCTCCGGCGGGGTCTTTTCCAGCACCTGATGGGCCGCCGTGCCGATCTGCTCGCTCAGCATCATGACCGGCTCATACAGGTCGCTGGTGGAGACGTTCACCCGGATGGGCAGGCCGGTCAGCAGGCTGCGGCCCTTGACCTCCATCGTCTCGTTGAAATCGGCCTTCTGGGGGCAGCAGGCCACGTTCTTTTTCAGCTGTTCGGCGGTGCGCTGACCGATGGCGATGCTGAACTTGTTGCGCACATGCTTCAAGATCTCGTCATCGTAGTGGTTGCCCGCCACGCGGACGCTGGTGGCCTTGACCTTGCCGCCCAGGCTCAGCACTGCGATATCCGTGGTGCCGCCGCCGATGTCGATGATCATCCGGCCGTCGGGCTGGGTGATGTCAATGCCGGAGCCGAGGGCTGCGGCGATGGGCTCATCAATGAGGTAGACCTGACGCGCACCGGCTGCCATGACCGCCTCGACCACGGCGTCGCTCTCGATGCCGGTGATGGCCGCAGGCACACAGACCGCCACGCGGGGCTTGACCATGTGGGAGCTGTACACCTGATTGACGAACCGGCAGATGAGCTCGCGGGTCATGGTGTGGTCGCTGATGACGCCGTCCTTCAGCGGGAAGATCGCGGAAATATAGTTCGGGGTGCGGCCCACCATGGCCAGCGCCTTGTCGCCAACCTCCAGCACCGAGTTCTTGCGGGTATCCACCGCCACCACGCTGGGCTGATTGAGCACCACGCCGGTGCCCTCCTGCGCGATGATGATGGTCGTGGTACCAAGGTCGATACCGATATCATTCTGTGCCATAATACGAAGATCCTTTCTCTGCTTTCCCTGTTCCTATCTGAATGCCGGTCTCCCCGGCCGGGTAATCAAACACATTATAGTATAACATAACCGCTCGGAAAAGTACACCCGCGTTCTTGCACAACGCAGCGGTTTCCTGCGTCATTCCTCAAGTTTCTGCTGTTCAGCGGGCAGGGCCTGCTGCAGCAGGGTGCACAGGCCGCTGTACCGCAGGTTCTGGCGCACATTGCCCATCATCCGGTTCACGACGTCCCGCCGCCCGGTCACGATGCAGAGCTTCCGTGCGCGGGTGACGCCGGTGTAGAACAGGTTCCGGTAGCACAGCCGGGGCGGCACCTGCGCCACCGGCAGGATCACCGCCGGGAACTCGCTGCCCTGACTTTTGTGCACCGTGATGGCGTAGGCGATCTCCAGTTCGTTCAGGTTTTCTGCCGGGTAGAGCAGCCGCCGGTCGTCCATGCGCACCACCATGGAGCGCTCCCGCAGGTTGATGCTTTCCACGATGCCGATATCGCCGTTATATGCACCCACGCCCTGCTCGCCGCCGATACGGTTCCAGACGATCTCGTAGTTGTTGCGCACCTGCATCACCTTGTCCCCTACCCGGAACACCCGGGCGGCGCTTTGCAGCTGGGGCTTGCCCTTCTGGGGCGGGTTGAGCAGGTTTTGCAGCTCCACATTCAGCGCCTGCGTGCCGGTGGGGCCAAGCTTTGTGGGACACAGCACCTGAATATCCCGGATGGGGTCAAAGCCATAGCTCCGGGGCAGCCGGGTGGTGACAAGGTCGCACACCAGACGCTGCGCGGCTTCGCCGTCCGCCTCCAGAAAGAAGAAGTCGTCGGTCTTGCTGCCCTTTTGCAGCGGCTCGCCGGAAATGATATGGTGGGCGTTTTCCACAATAAGACTGCGTTTTGCCTGCCGGAATATCTCGTTCAGGCAGACGGTGGGCACACAGCCGGAGCGGATGACCTCGCTGAGGATGTTGCCCGCGCCCACGCTGGGCAGCTGATCGGCATCGCCTACCATAATAATACGGCAGGTGTAGCGCAGCGCCGCAATGAGCGCCTGAAACAGCTTGACGTCCACCATGCTCATCTCGTCCAGAATGACCACATCGCACTTGAGCAGGTTCTTGTCGTTGTGGATGAAGCTGACCACGCCGCCGGTATAGTCCACCTCCAACAGGCGGTGGATGGTGCTGGCCTTGCGGCCGGTGAGCTCGCTCAGCCGTTTGGCGGCCCGGCCCGTGGGGGCGCACAGGGCCACCCGCTCGGCCTGATTTTCCAGCAATTGCAGGATGGCGTTCACGGTGGTGGTCTTGCCGGTGCCGGGGCCGCCGGTGAGCACCAGACAGTTCTCGGTCATGGCCTTGCGGATGGCTTCCCGCTGCAGCGGCGCATAGGCAAAGCCCTGGGTCAGTTCCAGCACCTGCAGGTTCCGGTCCAGGTCACGGGCGGTGTTCTTGCCCCGCCGGGCCAGAATGGCCAGCCGGTGGGCAATGTCCTGCTCGGCGGCCAGAAGGTCCGGCAGGTAGATGTAGGGCACGCCGTCGAACATCTTCACGCAGAGTTCTTCGGTCTCGATGCACTTGTCCAGCGCACGGGCCAGCTTTTCCGGCGGCTGGTGGATGAAGTTGGAGGCGGTTTCCAGCAGTTGGGCCCGGGGCAGGCAGGTGTGGCCGTTGCCCGCGTTGTGGCGCAGGGTGCGCAGCAGGGCGGCTTCCAGCCGCTGGGCGCAGTCGCCCTCCATGTGGTAATACTGGGCGATGCTGTCGGCGTGGCGGAAGTCCAGCTGCAGCGGCTCCCCGCACAGCAGATAGGGATTGGAGGAAATCGCCTGCATGGCCCCCGGCCCGAACGCCCGGAACACCTCCATGGCCTTGCGGGGGCCGATCTCGAACTGTGCCAGATAGGCGATGAGCTCCCGCATGCCGAACATCCGCTTGAACTCCTGCTGGATGCGGTCGGCCTTGTCCGGCGAGATGCCGGGCACCTGAGTGAGCCGGGCGGGGTCGTTGGCAATGACCTCCAGCGCCTCGGCCCCGAACAGGTCGATGATCTTGTCCGCCGTCTTGGCCCCGATGTAGGGCAGCGACCGGCTGGCAAGGAAGGCGTACACGGCTTCCAGATCCTTGGGCATGTCCGTCTCGCACTCCTGCGCGTGGAACTGCCGGCCATAGGTGGCGTGGTTCTCGTACCGGCCGCGGCAGATGACGCTCTCCCCGGCGTGCAGCTCCCCCACGACGCCGCACACCACGGTGATGACCCCGCCGCCGGACACCTCGAACACGGTGTAGCCGTTGTCGGCGTTCTCGTAGATGATATCTTCCACCGTGCCTTCCAGCTGCTCCAGCTCCTGTTCTGCCATGTGCTCACCTCCCCTGTTTGCATAATTATTTACAGTATAGCCCTTTTGGGGGGATTTGTAAATAAAAAGCGGGACAGCCCCAGCTATCCCGCTCGTAAGATGGATAAATTATGCTTGTGCCCGGACCCCAGCATCCTCCAGATCTTTTTTGCGCTGCAGCTTCCGGCGCACCACCAGATAGGCCGGGATCAGGAAGAAGCAGGCAAAGAACCAGGCCACCGGGTTTGCGATGCAGGCCGCAAAGTAGCCCCACAGGGGCACGAACCAGAAGCCCACCATGGCGCGGGCCACCATCTCAGCCACACCGGCAAACATGGCAAGGCCCGAATAGCCCAGCCCCTGGATGGTGTAGCGATAGATGATGAGCACCGCCAGCGGGATGTAGAACACGCTGTTCCAGAAGATGAAGCTCTGGGCGTTGGCCATAATGGCAGTCTCTCCCGGCTCCAGGAACAGGCCGATGAGCAGCTTATCCGTGAACCGCAGGATGACGAAGGACGCCACACTGTACACGCAGCCAATGCCCAGGGCGGTGTGCACGCCCCGGTCCACACGGTCCAGGTCCTTGGCACCCATATTCTGGCTCGTGTAGGTGGTCATGGCAGTGCCGATGCTTTCCAGAGGCACGCTGAGGAACTGGGCCGCCTTGCTGCCGGCGGTCTGTGCGGCCACGATGTCGCTGCCCAGACCGTTCACGGCCCCCTGCAGCACCACGCTGCCAATGGCAGTGATGCTGCACTGGAGCCCCATGGGGATGCCCATGCCGCAGAGCTTGGCGCAGTGGGTGAGGCTGAGGGCCCCCTCCTCCCGGCTCCAGCGCAGCTCCGGGTAATGGTGGACGATATACACCAGACTGCCGATGCCAGCCACCGCCTGGCTGAACACCGTGGCAAAGGCTGCACCAAAGGCCCCCATGCGGAACACGATGATGCACACCAGGTCCAGCCCGATGTTGAGCACACTGGCCACCAGCAGAAAATACAGGGGCCGCTTGCTGTCACCCAGGGCACGCATCAGGGCACTGGTCACATTATAAAGGAGGGTGAAGGGGATGCCCCAGAAGATGGTGCGGATGTAAATGTCTGCAATGTCGATGATGTTGGCCGGGGTGTTGGTCCACACCAGCACGGCGCGGGTGAGCGCCACGGTGACCACCGTCAGCACCACTGCAAAGGCTACCGACAGCCACACGGTGTTGGCCGTGTAGCGGCGCATCTCCTTATAATCCTTGGCACCGAAGGTCCAGGAGATGGGGATGGAAAAGCCGCAGGCAATGCCGTTGACAAAGCCCAGCACCAGATAGTTCAGGCCGCCCACGCTGCCCACGGCCGCCAGCGCTTCCACGCCCACAAAGCGGCCCACGATAATGGTGTCGGCCAGGTTGTAGAACTGCTGGAACAGGCTGCCCAGCATCAGCGGCACTGCAAAGGCAAGGATCAGCTTCAGCGGGCTGCCCTGCGTCATATCCTTGGTCATAGTTTTCCTCCCATCCATGCAAAAAAGAGCCGTTGCTCTGCATTTTTGCCGTGAAAAACGCCCTGCCGGAAAGAGGCAGGACGTTTTGTACATTCATGAAAGGTATTATAGCCGAGGCGGGTGCATTTTACAAGATTTGCATTGCATCAACATTTCCAGTTTTTTTCCGGAAGAATTGGTCATTCTGCGCACAGCACCACCGCGTTGCCCACGCTCTGCTTTGCGCGGTGCACTTCGTCCTGCCCAAGGCTGATGCTGACGAAGGCACAGCAGCCGTCACCGATCATGACCGCGATGGCCAGCGCCACCACATCGTGTCAATGGGTTTTGTGCGCAGACCGCCACCTGTACCGTGCATTATAAAAAGGAAGGAAAGTGTGTCAGAACTGTAAAAGATAAATTATTTTAGTTATTTTTGTTGACTTATCCAACGATTCGGCTATAATGGTCGTGTTCCGAATTACTCAAACATTTTAGCTAATTCATTCATACAACCAGAACAAAGGAGAACACTACCATGACGTTTGAAGAAATGAAGAAGATCGTTGTCGATACCCTGAACTGCGACGAGGACAAGGTGACTATGGAGGCCAGCCTGACCGAGGATCTGGAGGCCGACAGCCTGGACGCTGTGGAGC
>OLXC01000415.1_pt1 | contig 15220 bp, 12 predicted proteins | sample 1673851 | NCBI WGS metagenome assembly OLXC01 (sample SAMEA103958130, study PRJEB25191) | human gut metagenome | biome: human-associated habitat [ENVO:00009003]; feature: intestine environment [ENVO:2100002]; material: feces | place: Germany | collected 2013/2015
AGTTCGGTAAGTTCGTTGAGTTCGCCGGCGAGCCGGATGCGCTCTGCATCGTAAGCGTTGAGATCGCTCTGTATCTTCGCCTTGTACTCTCCGAAACCGGATATCAGCTTTTTCAGTTCTGCGACGCGGTTACTGTCGTTTTCGTCTATGCTGAGACGGAGCTTTTCCGCTTCTGTGCGCTTTGCTTCCGCGATCGCATTTTGTTCGTCGTAGCTCGCACGCAGCTTTTCTATCTCGGCATTCGACGAATTAATTACGCCGCCCAATCGCTCGAGATCCTTTTCAATATTGGAAATATCGTTTTCGGAGCTTGCGATCTCTATGCGCAGGCGGGTCAGTTCGTGATTTTCCGCCTTGATGAGCAGGGTGAGCGCGTTCCCGTCTCCGTCGCGGGCTGGGATCGTGAAAAGGGCACCGTCACCGTCATGGTGCAGGCTGCCGGCCGCACCACGCGTATGCTCCACACGGTCGAGCAGGGCGACGTTATCACGGATATTGTCGGCCCCCTTGGCAAGGCCACGGAGATGGAGGGGCTGAAAAAGGTCTGCGTCGTCGGCGGCGGCGTCGGCTGTGCCATCGCTTACCCCATCGCAAAAGAAATGCATAAGCTCGGCATCGACGTCACGTTCATCGGCGGCTTCCGCTCCGCGGACATCGTCATTCTGAAGGATGAGCTGAAGGAAGCTTCCGACAAGCTCATCATCTGCACGGACGACGGCTCCTACGGCGAGCATGGCTTCACCACCAAGTTCCTCAAGGATGAGATCGACGCCAATATCGCCGAGGGCAAGCCCCAGTTTGACCGCGTTATCGCCATCGGCCCGGACATCATGATGAAGTTCCTTGCCGACGTTACGCGCCCCTACGGTATAAAGACCATTATTTCTCTTGACCCCATCATGGTTGACGGCACCGGCATGTGCGGCGGCTGCCGCGTCATTGTCGGCGGCGAGACGAAGTTCGCCTGCGTTGACGGGCCTGACTTCGACGCGCACGAGGTCGATTTTGATTCTCTGCTCAAGCGCGCCGCCTTCTATAAGGAAGAGCAGGACGAGGCCGCAAAGCATATCTGCAACATGACAGGAGGAAAGAGAAGTGTCTGATAATATCGTCAAACATGTCGAGTACGATGAAAACGGCAAAGAGTACGTCGATATTTGGAAAATAGAGACCAGAGACGAGTGCATCGAGAGAGTTCAGAAGGACTGCGAAAAGCTGCTCTCCGGCGACGCCGGTGACGCGCCCGTCGCGCATATAAAGAATCTCTCGAAGATCCTTGCGACCGACATATATGACAAGCGCCTGCTCAAGCACCCCATGCCCGAGCAGGACCCCGTTGTCCGCGCCGGCAACTTTGACGAGGTCGCGCTGGGCTATACCCCCGAGACGGCCATCGCCGAGGCGCGCCGCTGTCTCAACTGCAAGAAGCCCGCGTGCCGCACCGGCTGCCCCGTCTCCGTGCGCATTCCGGAGTTCATCGCCAAGGTCGCCGAGGGCGATTTTGACGCGGCGTATGATATCATCACCTCCACAAACTCCCTTCCCGCCGTTTCCGGCCGCGTCTGCCCGCAGGAGAAGCAGTGCGAATCCAAGTGCGTGCGCGGCATCAAGGGCGAGAGTGTGGCCATCGGCCGTCTGGAGCGTTTTGTTGCCGACTACCATATGAACAAGCGCGTCAAGGCCGCCGTGAAGGCGCCCGCCTCCAACGGGCACCGCGTCGCGGTCGTCGGCTCCGGCCCTGCGGGCCTGAGCTGTGCGGGCGACCTCAGAAGAATGGGCTATGACGTCACGGTGTACGAGGCGTTCCACAAGTCCGGCGGCGTTCTGGTCTACGGTATCCCGCAGTTCCGTCTGCCGAAGGAGATAGTCGCGGCCGAGATAGACAACCTCAAGGCCATGGGCGTCAAAATCATCAACAACGCCATCGTCGGCAAGTCTGAGACCGTGGATGAGCTTTTCGCCGACGGGTACGAGGCCGTGTTCATCGGCTCCGGCGCTGGTCTGCCGCAGTTCCTGCACATCCCCGGCGAGAATCTGCTGGGCGTTTACTCCGCTAATGAGCTTCTCACCCGCGTCAACCTCATGAAGGCCTACCGCGACGATTACGACACCCCCATCAAGCACTTCCACAACGTCTGCGTCGTCGGCGCGGGCAACGTGGCGATGGACGCCGCGCGCGTGGCGAAGCGTCTGGGCGCAGAGCATGTTTACATCGCCTACCGCCGCGGCAAGGACGAGCTTCCCGCCCGTAAGGAAGAGGTCGAGCATGCCGAGGCCGAGGGCATCGAGTTCCGCCTCCTCAATAACCCCGTGGAGATCCACGCGGGCGAGGACGGCCATGTCACCGGTATCGAGCTCCAGAAGCAGCAGCTTGGTGAGCCGGACGAAAAGGGCCGCCGCAAGCCCGTTCCCGTGCCGGACAGCAACTGGATCCTCGACGTTGACGCCGTTATCATTGCCATCGGCACCAGCCCGAACCCCCTCATCCGCAACACGACCGAGGGTCTGACCTTCACCCGCAAGGGCGGCATCGAGGCCGACGAGGGCGGCGTGACCGCGCGCGAGGGCGTGTTCGCCGGCGGCGACGCTGTCACCGGCGCTGCCACCGTTATCCTCGCCATGGGCGCGGGCAAGGCCGGCGCGAAGAGCATCGACGAGTACATCAAGCGCAAGGAACAGCCCGCAGAGGCATAACAACATAAGCGTAATATAAAAAAGAGGAATGCAGCCGCATTCCTCTTTTAGCTTGTTGCAATGACTATAAACGGAGGCGGGAAGAATATCCCGCCTCCGTCTGAGTAGCTTCTTATATCGCGTCCTTTACTTTTTCGTGCCGAACAGCCCGCGGATTATAGCGTTCGAGCCGGAGCGTGCAACGGAGCTCAGTGCGTTCTTCGCCGCCTGACCCGCAATGGCCTTTGCGCTCTTCTGCCTGCCGCCGAGCACGGAATTGACAAGGTTGGTGCTCAGCGATGCGGCGACGGAGGACGCCGCGTTCGTAACGGCGCGCTGCGCCACCTTCTTCTTTGCCGCGGCCTCCTTTTCGGCGGCCTTCTGCGCTGCGGCCTCTTCCTTAAGGTGCTGTTTCTCCGCGGCCGCCTCTTCCTTGAGACGCAGCTTCTCTGCGGCGGCGGCTTCCTTCTGCCGCTGCTTTTCCGCCGCGGCTTCTTCCTTCTGGCGCTGCTTCTCGGCGTCGGCCTCGTCTTTCAGACGCTGCTTTTCGGCAGCCGCGGCCTCGGCCTCCTCCGCGCGCTTGCGCTCAAGCTCCTCGTTCGCCGCGGTGATTATCTCATATGCCGACTCGCGGTCGATGCTTTCGCGGTACTTCAGGTCGAACTCGTCCGCCGCAACGGCGTTTGCGACGGCGTTGGCCTCCGCCGGGCCCATAAGGCTCTGCGGAGGGAGTATCTTCGCGCGCTCCACCACCGTGGGGATGCCGTCCTCGTCAAGGAAGCTCACAAGCGCCTCGCCCACGCCAAGCTCCATCAGCGCGGTCTCGGTGTCAAAGTCCTTGTTCGCGCGGAAGGCGTTTGCAGCGGCGCGCACGGCCTTCTGCTCTGCCGGGGTGTAGGCGCGCAGCGCGTGCTGCACGCGGTTTGAAAGCTGGGCCAGCACGTCGTTTGGAATGTCGGAGGGGCTCTGGCTTATGAAGTAGACGCCCACGCCCTTTGAGCGTATCAGCTTCACGACCTGCACTATCTTCTGCACAAGGGCCTTCGGGCAGTCGGAGAACAGCAGGTGCGCCTCGTCGAAGAAGAATATCATGCGCGGCTTGTCCAGATCGCCGACCTCCGGCAGCTTCTCGAACAGCTCCGTCAGCATCCACAGCAGGAAGGTGCCGTACACCGTCGGACTCTGTATGAGCTTCTGCGAGGAGAGAATGTTGATGTAACCGCGCCCGTCCATATCGGTGCGCATCCAGTCCTTTATGTTCAGGGAAGGCTCACCGAAGAACAGCGCGCCGCCTTCATCCTCAAAAGCGAGCAGCGCGCGCTGTATCGCGCCGATGCTGGCCGTGGACACGTTGCCGTACATCGTGGTGAATTCGGCGCGGTTGTCGCCGACGAACTGCACCATCGCGCGCAGATCCTTCAGGTCGATGAGCAGCAGGTCGTTGTCGTCCGCCGCGCGGAACACGATGTTCAGCACGCCCTGCTGCACCTCCGTCAGGCCGAGCAGGCGCGACAGCAGCACCGGCCCCATCTCGGACACGGACACGCGCACGGGAATGCCGTTCTCCCCAAAGATATCCCAGAAGCGTGTGGGATACGCGCGGTATTCAAAGCCCTCGATGCCGAAGCGCTCTATGCGCGCGCGCATATCGTCGCTGTCCTTGCCGCGGCGGCACATGCCGGAAAGGTCGCCCTTGACGTCGGCCATGAACACGGGCACGCCCATGTCGGAGAACGACTCCGCCATGACCTTCATCGTGATGGTCTTGCCTGTGCCGGTCGCGCCGGCGATGAGGCCGTGCCTGTTCGCCATCTGCGGCAGCAGGTAAAGCTCCTTGTCCGACTTGGCCAGCCATATCTTTTTGTCTTTGTACATTGCAGCATCCCCCTGATAATTCATTAAATAGATACATACTATATCATAATATCACATATCGCGCCCGTGCACAATACAAAAGCGCAATATTTACGCCCGCCGGAGAAGCCGGGCCGCCGGTTAACAAACTGTAAAATTTGCTTTCCGCGCGCCGCTTTGTGGCAATTAGGTGAAGCTGTGTATTGAGCAAATCTGCCGGATGTGGTAATATAAACTTACTGAACTTAAGAAAATCTTAATGGCTTTCATGAGATGAAGAAAGAGGGATAATGTGAAAAAAAGAGTGATTTCCGCGGTGGTGCTTCTGGCTATATCGCTGACGTGCGTGTTCCTTTCTCCCATCACCAGAGTGCTTTTCTTCGCCGCGGCCGGTATTCTCTGCGCGTATGAGCTCAGCCGCAATTACGAAAAGCTGGACGTCTACTGCGGCGCGTGGGTGATGTACACCTATGTCGGCGCGCAGGCGCTGCTGGCGATATTCCACGCCGGGGCCATTGCGTATATCGCGTGCATGGCCGGCGGAATATACCTTGCGCTGCTTGACGGGATAATCCGCCATAAGGTCTCCGGCGACGGCTCGGTGTATACCATAATGGGTCTTGCCTATCCCAGCTTCCTCTTCGGCCTGCTCATGATGATAAGCGTCAGCCCGAGCTGGCTGGAGGTGCTCGTGCTGGCCTGTCTCTCCACGTGGGTGTGCGACAGCTTCGCCCTCTTCGGCGGCAAGCGCTTCGGCAAGCACCACGTCGCGCCCGACGTCAGCCCGAACAAAACGGTCGAGGGCTGCGTCTGCGGCTTTATTTCTGCGCTTGTGACGGGCGTGATAATATACCTCATCCCCGGCCTGTGCGAGGGGATACCTCTCTGGCTGTGCGTGCTGACCTGCGCCGTGGCCTCCACCATGGGGCAGATAGGGGATCTGGCCGAGTCGCTTATAAAGCGCATGATCGGCGTGAAGGACTTTTCCAACCTCATCCCCGGCCACGGCGGCATGTTCGACCGGGCCGACAGCCTGCTGTTTTCGATACCGACGGCATATATATGCCTTTTCGTGTTCGGTTACACGCTTTGAAATTCTTGACCCCGAGAGGAGTGGCAAATACTTAAAATGGAACTGACAAAAAAAGCGATGTTGATAATCAACCCTGTGTCGGGGAAGAAGCTTGTGCTCAAATACATCCCCAGCATAGTGCGCACGTTTATGGACGCGGGATACATGGTCACCACATTTTTCACCTCCCGCCGCAGCGAGGCGACAGAGTTCGTGCAGCGCTACGGCCGCGGCTTCGACCTCGTGTGCTGCACCGGGGGCGACGGCACGCTGAATGAGGTGCTCACCGGGCTTGCCAGAGAGCAGATCGACGTTCCCCTCGGCTACATCCCCTGCGGCAGCACGAACGACTTTGCAAGCTCGCATCAGCTTTCCGTGGATATCCCCACCGCCGCGGCAATGATAGCCGACGGGCGCAGCACGCGGTATGATATCGGCCGCTTCGGTGATCATTTCTTTTCATATGTCGCGGCGTTCGGCGCGTTCTCGTGGCTTTCGTACACCACGGATCAGCGCATGAAAAACGCCCTCGGCCACACGGCGTATATCCTCGACGCGATCAAGGACATGTATAAGATCAAGCCGGAGCATGTCAAGGTCACGGCGGACGGCACGACCTATGAGGACGACTATATATTCGGCGCGGTCTGCAACTCCACGTCCATTGCCGGCACTATAGAGCTGCCCTCCGGCGTTGTCGATACGGCGGACGGCATATTTGAGATCCTCCTTGTGAAAATGCCGAATACGATACTTGAACTGAACTCGATAATCACAAGCATTCTCACTCAGGATTATTCAAATCCCTTCATCACCTTTGCCCAAGCGAAGAGTATAGACATCGTCAATTCGCCCGGCCTTCTCTGGGCGCTGGACGGCGAGTGCTCCGGCGGGTATGACACCATCCATATCGAGCCTATGCCCCGCTTCCTCAACCTGCAGGGGAGATAAACAGAATAACAATATAAGAAATGCCACCCGCTTGCGGGTGGCATTTTATGTATCTGTATTCACTTCTTCTGCGAGAATACCCATTCGCGCTGTATCTGATAGCTTATGAAGAAAAGGCAGATATCCACGGCGAATTTTATCAGCGTCGCCACGAGCGGCAGAGAGTTTGAAAGCAGATGGTTTATCAGCGTCACAAGCCCCGCCGAGACGAGCATCTGCGGGATGCACAGGCAGTAATAGCGCAGCAGCGCGCGCTTATAGCCCTTGTGGTTTTCAAATACGACGGCGTTGTTCGCGTTGAAGTTGGCAAATGACGACAGCGCGCGTGCCACCGCAGTTGAAAGCAGCTCCGCGTATTTCCCGGCCGCAGCGCCGAAGAAGCGCATCACGAGGTAGAACACCGTCAAATCTATCACCGTTGAGCCGAGAGAGCTCATAAGGAACTTGAACATCACCTTGAAAATGCGCCACGAATCCTTCACCGCGTCGTAGTGCGAGCTGTAATCCTCCGGGTCGTAGACGGTGGTGATGGGCTGTTCGGCAAAGCCGATGCCCATGCGCTTCATGTTCAGCAGCATGTTCGTCTCATACTCGAAGCGCTCCCCCTCAATGCCGCAGAAGGGCTTGAGATACTGCCGCGGAATGGCGCGCAGCCCCGTTTGTGTGTCGGAGAGCTTTATGCCGTAGCATATCCGGAAAAGACGCGCGGTGGTCTTGTTCCCGGCGACGCTTCGCGCCGGAACGCCGGGGGAGTTGAAGTCCCGGCAACCGAGCACGACCTTGTCCCCCTCGCGCAGCATACGCTCGCCGCAGGCGATGATATCGCCCACAAGGTGCTGCCCGTCGCCGTCGATGGTGATGACGCCCTTCACGCCGGGCAGGTTTTCATCCACGTATGCAAAGGCGGTCTTGAGGCCGCGCCCCTTTCCGCGGTTGACGCCGTGGTGCAGCACGGTTATGTCCGGGTGCGCCTCACGCGCTTTGTCGAAATAGACCTGATGCTCGCTGTCGCTCCCGTCGTCCACGACGACGATATGCTTGAAGCCCTGCTCCTCCAGCCCGTCCACAACGCCGAGGAACTTCTTGTCCGGATTCAGCGAGGGCAGAATGACTGCCAGTGATTCAAGACAGCTTTCTCTTTCGTCCATGTCCGCTCCTCAGATCAGCGAGTACACCTTGAGCGTGCCCGCGTTGTCTATAACGAGTATTTTAAGATTGTTGGTGTCGTGCTGTTCGCCGTTGCCGGAGGTGACGGAGGTCGTCTCGGTCGTGACGTCGCACACGTAGTAGCCCTCGCCGATGTTGATGGCGTTGTTGAACGTGTAGGAGTCGAGCGAGTAGCTGTTGGTATGTGCCCAGGAGTAACCGTCCAGCGTTTCGAGCAGGCGCTTGTCAAGGTCTCCGCCGGAGACGAGGTACTGCGCCACGTTCTGATACCCGCCGGACGAGGCCGTGCCGTAAATACCGGAGGTGTACTTGGTGTACTCTTCAACGAACTTTGTGCAGAAGCTGTTGAGGCGCTCCACAGTGGCGTCGTCGCAGGGCTTGATATACTGCGAGTCGTCCTGCTCCGGGTCAACGGTGAACTCATTACCGTTCTCGTCATATATGACCGGCTCCAGATAGCCGATAACGTCGTCAAAGCGGTAGGTGACCTTCGTGGGCAGATTGGGGTTGATGCTGTAGTAGCTCTCCAACACGTCGTAGTGAATGCCGCTTTCGATTATATACTCCTTGCCCAGCGTATGCCCGTTGAGCTGCACGGAGTAGGACTCAGGAATAGTGACCTGCACGGAGGTGTAAAGCCCGGTGAAGTCAAACTCCTCGCGGCTCACCACCCACGGGCGCAGGTCGTAGGGGAGGGATATCTCCTTGCCGTAGACCTTGAAGTTGCGGTCCTTCGTCTCGTCGCGCTTGAGATACACCGTGCCGAAGGTGCTGTCGTTGCAGCATATGGCGTAGGCGTTCGTGTCGGCCTCGGTAGTCGCGGTGCGGGCGTAGGTGATCTCACCGTTGAGAATGTCGCGGACGGCCTGCTGGCACTCTTCATCCGTCTGCACCTCATGCGGCATCGCAGCGATGGTGTCCGCAACACCGGCGTCAAACAGATCGGAATTGAGCCCGGCAATGTATTTTTCAACGACAGGCTCCGGCATGGACGCCTGATACTGCTCGGCAAAGCTCCACACGGCCTTCAGCGCCAGCAGGCATATTGCGGCCAGCGCAACGGTGTACGCCAGAAGGCACACCCAATATATCAGTTTGCTGCGTTTTCTTTTATCAGACATTTGGCCTTACCTCGCAATTACTTGAAAAGGAACGCGGTGGGCAGCTCACGCGGGCCGGTCTTCGCGGACGACTTATTGACGTAAGCGCCGTTATAATACATACTGGTGGAGGAGCCGCCGTCCATGTTTATCGCGTTGACCGCGCCGTGGTCGAGCATGATGTTCATGCAGTCGGCATAGGTCGCGCCCATGCTGTGCACCTGACGCCCGTCGATGACCAGCATCATCACAGCGCCGTCGGCGCGCTGGCCGATGGCCGTGCGGGGGTTGACACCGCTGGGCAGCGCAGCGGGATCGACAGCCTCGCCGTTCATTATAAGCACGGGGCCGAAGGATGCGCCGAACTGGATGTTGTTCACCCCGGCGGACCAATCGTCAAAGTAGCCGACGAACATAAGCCCCTTGTCGTCAAAGCCGACGAACACGCTTTCGCCGTTGGAGTCGCCGTAGCATACGCCGTCGCATATCGTCAGCCCGACGGGCTTGCCGCCGGAGCCGGAGCCACCGTCGTCAGGGAAGCCGCCGGCGTTGATGCCGCCGAGAGCGTCATACTTCTTGACCATGTTTTCAAGCGTCAGCCCTGTACCGCCGTAGGTGTCCGGCATTCCGAGAAATACGCGCGTGGGGTCGAGCACGGTTATGAGATAGCCGGTGTAGCCACTGCTGCTGATCTCCTCAAAAATGATGCCGTCGCCGTCCTCATCCTCGGGGTAATCGGTGCTGGCCGCTGCGTTCGGGGAATCGGCGCTGGCAATGTTGATAAGGGAGGAGTTGAACTCCTTCACGGTGTCCTCCTGCTGAGAGGCGCGCATCGCGGCGACCTCGTTCTCCGTCAGGAAGATGTTCGCCATGAAGTCAAAGCGGCGCGTTTCCTGCATGGTGCTGACAAAGAGCGTGGTCAGCGCCTCTGACGGGCCGCGCTCAAGCACGTATACAAGCCCCAGACCGGCCACGCCTATAACGAGCACCGTTGCAAGCATAAATCCGAAAAGCCTGTCCAGAAAACGCATGACCTTGCGCGTTTTCGCCTTGCGCAGCTTTACCTCGCGCTCGACCTTCGGGTTTTCGGCCTCGCCGCGGTCAATATATTCAACCTTGGATCTATCGTCTTTTTTCATAGAATCTCACCTCGCCGGGATATTTGCATGATACTGCGAAGCATCATGACGCCATAAAGCATATTATGTCAATTTAACATACGTGGACATTTTAGCACAAGGTGCGGACTATGACAAGGAATATTTAGATAAATTAATATTTCCGCTATATATTCCTGACCCGGCGCGCGGCGCACGACGGCCAAGGGCACCCGCATGTACGGGTGCCCTTGAAAGACAGTGTACTATCTAATTGAATACCGGCCGAACGCGCCCGCCGGTCAGAACTTCACGAAGCCGGTCGTCGTGCCGAGGGGATAGCCGAGTATCCACGCGCACTCGCCGCATTCCGGGCACTTTACGCCCTCCTCGGTGAGCTTTTTCACGCGGGATTCGGCGCGCATGAGGTACATGTTGCTCTTGTCGAGATAGCGGCATTTTGAGCAGAAGCAGAGGTAGTTTGCGAAGCTGTCGTAAACGTCGTTTTCGCGGTCGATTTTTTCCTGCGGCGTCAGCGCGCGGGGAGTGATATTCTTGTTCTTCTGCATGAGACGCGCCTCCGATCAGATAAGATGCTCACGCTTGACGCTGTCATAATGCTTGTCGAGGAAGGGCAGCACCACCGAGCGCATCAGCTTCATGTCAAGATTGAAATAGTACACTGCGAACAGCCCGCCGAGGACTGCCGAAAATATGCCGAATATCTTAAAGAAAGTTTTCATATTGCATCTCCGTTCCTGTGTTGTGCGGCTTACCAGCCGAGCGTGTCGTCAAAGTCTACAAGCGTGGGATCGACGGGATCCTCATGCAGCACGTTCGTCATATACTGGTTGACGGCCTTGCGCGCCTCGTTCGTGGGCACGATGCGGCAGTCCATCAGCGAATGCGGCATCCAGATTATGTTGAATTTGTCGCGGTGCTTGTTGAACTCCTCTTCAAGCAGCCCCTGCGCACCGGCCATGCCCTTGCAGCCGATATCGTCGTACATGATGATGGTGTCGCAGTTAAACTTTTCCGCCGTCTCCCACATCTGCATAAGGTGGCGGTTGCCGCCGACGGTGTGGGTGCGCATTGGCGTGTGGGAATACCAGTCCGCCAGATCCTCCAGCATGGTGTCCTTGTCCTCGGTGTCGATGAGGTTGTGCCCCGTGAGGGAGTCCATGTTTATCACGGCGAGGATGCCCCAGCAGTTATACAGCCAGCCGACGCCGTGGCAGTAGTAGGTCGAGCCGCAGCTCCACGCCAGCGCCCTATGGCGGGTGTTCGGGAAGGGCTTGATGTTCTTCTCAACGCACTTGTAGAACATCTTCAGCACCTTCTTCGACGATTCGGCGAAGTATTTGTTGCCGCCCTGCTGATAGAAATATATGCGGTACATGCCCTGACAGATGGCGTTCAGGCAGCCGTTGGAGGTGTGGCAGTAGATATCCCAGCGCTCCGTCTCGTCGCGGTTGACCTGATTGGTGGCCTCGCAGTGCTTTATGAAGGCGTCCCAGTCGAACTTGCGGCCGAACTGCTTTTCCATGAATTCTATCGCCGTCTCTATCTCGTGTACGCCCAGCTCCTTCGTCGTCGGGTCGTCATACATAAGCGGCGAGGTCAGCGCGAACACGGCCTTCTTCCCGTTGGAGGACAGCGCGCGGTACATCGCGGAGTTGTCCATCATGTTCGCGTCGCAGGGGTTGTTCGTGCTCATCCAGAAGTTGCCGATGTCGGGGTATTCGCCCTCCACGGCGACGCCGACCTCCACCAGCGGCAGGGTGCACATGTCGCCCGGGATGCCGCAGCTCACGGCCTGATCGACGTAGTAGCAGCCAAGCTCCTTGCGCATCAGCGGCAGCATGAACGCCGCGTGCTGCTGCATGTTGATGGCGTAGCAGCCGGGGAAGCCGTATATAAGGTGCTTTGGCAGCGTGTAGTCGAACGCGACGGTGATGTCCGTCCACTTCGTCTCGCCGAAGCGCCTGTCTGCGCGTATCTCGTTCCACAGCGTCTCTATGGAGTCGGATATCATGCAGTCGATGGCCGTCAGGTCTGCGCGCAGCCCCATGCCGCGGTCGCCCTCGATCCACTTGTCTATCATCGACGGGGAGACGAGGTAGGCGCTCAGCCAGCGGTACTTCCAGAACGCCTTCACCATGCGCACGGGGTCGCGCAGCACAAGGCCGCCCATCTTGCCCCAGGTGATGAGCCATCTGGCGAAGGCGTAGCCCGTGTCCTTCACGCCGCGCCACTCGCGCCGGGCGTATATGTTCGTGCCCTCGATGTAGCGCTGTCCGATGTAATGGCAGGGCTCATTGCCGCGCAGAAAGTGGCCGAGCGTGCCGTACTGTTCCTTCAAGCTTACTTTTCTTTTCCACATGGTCGTGCCCCTCCCTTACTTGCCGGCCTGAATGCGCTTTATCTCAAGCGATTCCACAAATGCCTGGAACCTCGTGCGAAGCTGCCCCGTGGCGGCGTTGGTGTAATCCTTCTCTATCTGGCACACGGGGTAGGTCTCCGGCACCTCGAAGCCCTCCGTCAGCCACTGTGCAGCCTGCGCGCGCTCATAGCCCCAGTATTCGCAGAACTTCATGTTCTCAAGTATTATTCCGTCCGCGCGGTACTCCTTGGCGAGCTTGTACAGATACTTCTTGCGCGCCACGATGTTTTCCGCGCCCATCGCGCGCGGGCACTGGTTGGAGTATATGTACGCGTTTGCAATGGCCTCCAGCGCGTCCTCACCGGGCTTGACGCTTATCTCCTCCCTGCCGGGGATGGAGCCGAAGCAGTATCTGTCCGCCACGACGAACGCACCGCAGCCCTCCAGAAGCTTCGTGAAATCCGGGTCGTCTATCTCCGAGCCGACGACCATCACACGCGCGCGGTAGAAGGGCTTTCCCTCCGGCTCACGCGTGCGCACCTCCTCCAGCGTCTCGCGCAGGTAGGGGAGGATAAGATCCTTCGGGCAGGTGAGCGTGACGAGCTGGATAACGTGGAACTCATAGCCCGTGATGGGCGGATCGTCCAGCTTTCGGAAATTGCCCAGCTCGGTGATGATGCGGCACACCTCGTTGTGCATGTCTATGGCGGCGCGCAGCTTCTCCTCGGAGAAATCGACGCCGTACACGCGCCCCAGCGGCTCTATTATCTTCTTTTCTATCTGGCGGCGGTAGTACCCGGCGTGCCACTCCGTCTTTTTCAGCGGCATGTCGATGAAGCTGGTGAAGAACTTCTCCTTCGGGATGAGCTTGCAGTAGTCGAAATACTGCTCCATGCGGTTCATCGTGGTGCAGCATTCCTGACCTATGAGAGCGGAAATGAAATTGTATCCGCCTTCAAACGCACGCTCAAGTATGCTCTTGGAATAAGGGCAGGAGCGATTCGTCATATAATAGGTCGCAAGGTCCGGATTAGTACATCCCGGAGCGCGCAGTCTTACGCCGAAGCAGCCCTCAATATCGAGCAGCGGCTCTGGTATGTAAGAACAGTTGTAGGCAAGTGCAAGCTTGCCCTCTGAACACGCCTGCTTTACAAGCGCGTTGTTCGCCTCCTGAAGGAGACTTTCAAAATAGATCAGATGCTTCAGGTCTCTCAAGAATTACACCTCTCTCCTAATGTATTTCAATTATAAGATCTCCAGCTTGGTCAGGGCTTCGCGTGCGCCGCGGATGACAGGGGCATCCTCCGGCAGATCAAAAACACTAAGACCCTGGATATCATTGGCGGCGTGCTGTGGGTCGCTGCCGATGGTGGCCAGTATCTCCGTGCCGTTGATATGGATGTAGGGAATCAGCGCCGGGTCCGTGACCCGATTGACGATAGCGCCACAGCGGTCGTACATCACCAGCTCGTCGGCCACCCGCTTGATGGTGTCGATGACCTGTGTACCCTTGCGGCTGGGATCGGTGATGAGCACCAGATGCGTCACCTTCTCCATCACCCGGCGGTTGATCTGCTCGATGCCGGCCTCACCGTCGATGACCACGTAGTCAAAGTCGTTGGCCAGCAGGTTGATGACCTCCTTCAGATAGGCGTTCACCTTGCAGTAGCAGCCCGCCGTCTCCGGCCGGCCGATGGCGAGAAACGAGAACCGCTGCTGCTCCACCATGGTGTCGAAAATGCGGTATCGTGCCTCGCTCAGCAGCTCGATGGCCTCCCGGGGCGCACCGTCCTCCACCGAGGCCACGATGCTCTTGCGGATGTCGTCCAGCGTCTCTTTCACCTCAACGCCCAGCGCGGTGGACAGTCCCACCGCCGGGTCGGCGTCGATGGCCAGAATGCGCTTGTCGGGATAGGCCTCCGTCAGCAGCCGCACAAAGGCGGCGGAGATGGAGGTCTTGCCCACGCCGCCCTTACCGGCGACGGCGATGATCTTGGGGGAGTGCTCCAACAAGTCTCACGTCCTTTCGTGTTACCCGCCGCCGTCATTTCTGACCGAAATGGCGGCTATGCCACAGAAGTACGCGGGTTTGTGCAGTATTGTTAAATTCCTAACATCATACTACCACAAATACCGGCAAATTGCAATGAAAGTTTCGGCATTTTGTTGCATTTTTTGGTAGTATTGCGCCACTGGCCGGGGGAAAGGGGCGTGTATATTTTGCGGCGTTTTTACGCCTTTGCCCCTTTGACGCGGCGGCCATACCGTGCTATAATACGGGATAAAGTATTACCCCCTCTTGAAAGGAGAGGCTTTATGCGTATCATCGATCTGGAGACCATTAACCAGGCCATGAACAACGAGACGCAGTTCGTCCTGCGCTGCGAGGAAGTATTCCACGACAAGGTGTCCTCCGCCGCGGCGGCTGTCCTGTCCGCCGGGCGTGAGCGCCGCATCGTGGCGCTGACCGGCCCCTCCGGCAGCGGCAAGACCACCACCGCCATGCGCCTGCGCGACTACCTGGAAAATCTGGGCGTCAAGGTCTGCCTGCTGAGCATGGACAACTTTTTCCTGCCCCTGGACCAGCGTCCGCCGGAAGCTACCGACTGGGAGTCCCCTTACTGCGTCAACGTGGACCTGCTGGTCAGCTGCATCGGCCGCCTGCTGGACGGCGAGCAGGTGGATATTCCCTGGTACGATTTCAAGACTGGCACTACCGGCGGCTATAAGCCCATGCAGGGCGACAAGGACTGCATCGTCATTGCCGAGGGGATCCATATGCTCAACCCCCTGATCTTCGATAAGATCCGCGGCGCGGCCACCGGCATCTATGTGGCGCCCCGCACCCGTATCCTCACCAATAAGGACCGCGTGGTTCGTCCCGAGCAGCTGCGCGTGGCCCGCCGGCTCATCCGGGACTACA
>OLXC01000422.1_pt1 | contig 15116 bp, 16 predicted proteins | sample 1673851 | NCBI WGS metagenome assembly OLXC01 (sample SAMEA103958130, study PRJEB25191) | human gut metagenome | biome: human-associated habitat [ENVO:00009003]; feature: intestine environment [ENVO:2100002]; material: feces | place: Germany | collected 2013/2015
CCGCCATGGTCTGCTCGGCGTTTTGCAGCTCTTCCAGCTGCTCATACGCGCGCACCAGGCTCTGCTGCACGCTTTCCAGCGACCCGCCGTATTTCCGTTTTAGGGTTTGCAGTTCATCCAGCCGCTCGCCGATCTGGTCCAGCCGCTGCGGGTCATAGTCAATCCCAGAAATTTCCCACCGTCTGTCAGCAGCCAGTCGCCTTCATAAACCTCCTGCGGATCGCCGTTGTCCTTGCTATACCACCACTTGAAGGTGATCCGTCCCTGATCCGCGCTATTGCCCCGGGTCAGGGCCATGGTGGCCATGGCGGGCTGATTCTCATAATCACCCTCCCACGTCCAGATATACTCGGTCAACTGCTCTCCCGTGGCGCCGGTCCACCGCACGTCGCCGTCGATATCACCATTCTCTTCTTGCGTGCAAACGGTAAAGTCGTAGCCCTGCGGCACGTCGTTATAGAAGTCGTAGGGCAGTGCCATCGCACCGTAAATGGGATACCATGCAACATCCCTGCCGCTGCTGTCCGTCACAACCACTTCTGTGTCGGGATAGGCTCTACTCTGCATTTCGGCGCAGGCAAACAGCAGAATCGGCTCGCCGCTCTGGCTGCGGTATAGCTCCTCTACAATTTCGTAATTATCTGTTTTTGCGTTCCAGCGGATGCGGTTCACCTCGAGAGAGGCATTGGGGTCACGGGGCATCACACAGTACAGATTGCCGCCGCTGCCCACAACCCGCTCCCGCGGGATATCCCGGAGGAACGGATACTTGGCGCACAGCTCCGGTGCCGCCTCATTCACCCAATCCCGCATGGGAAGCTCAAAATCGTCCGGGCCACCTGCCGCGCTGCCGATGTATGCCGCCGCAAACAGGTAGTACGGCGCGTCCATTTCCTTGCGCAGCAGGTCGAGGGAATCATCATAGCCGCCCTCTGTGTTGACACCGTCCACATCATCACCGCCATCATCGCCGCTCATATTGCCGCCGTTGTTTGGCAAATCGCTATCCTTGATATTCACGGTTCCGATGCCGGGGATTTCGATCTGGCAGGCTGTCAGTGGCAGCGTCATCATAAAAACCAGCAACACGATCACAGTCAGCGTGGCCGGTCTCTTCCAGTACTTGTGCATGGCGTTGCCTCCTTCCTGCGTTTTGGTATCACTTATCCCTGCGCGGGGTCAAACATGAAAAGCTCGTAGGGTATCTGCTGGATGGGAAGTCCGTCGGCGCCGCCGCCGGTCACATTCAGCACCGGGAAAATATCGAAGGCCGCGGGTACCTGCACAGGGAACGCACCCGACACCGTGGTGGGCGCCTCGCCCTTTGTATACTGCTGTCCGCCGGTGCGGGTCATGGTCAGATCCATCAGTTGCCCGCCGTCCGTCAGCTTCCAGTTGCCCTCATAGATCTCCTGCGGATCGCCGTAGTCCTTGGTATACCACCATGTGAAGGTGATCTGTCCCGGCTCCGTGCCGCTGCCCTGCGTCAGAGACATGGTGGCCATGGCGGGCTGCTCCGCAAGATCGCCCTGCCACGTCCAGACGTACGCGGCCAGCTGCTCCGCCGTAGGGGCCGTCCACATGCCATCGTCGCCCACATCGCCGCCATCCATGCTGTCGTTTCCGGCGTAAACGGTAAAGTCGTAACCCAGCTCGCGGCCGTCCTCAGGGGAATAGGGCAGCGCCACTATACCGTAGTAGGGATACCATTTCAGGGGCTCTTCTCCGCTGTTGGTCACGATCACCTCGGTGTCGGGATCGGCAGCCTCACCCATGTCAGCGCAGGCAAACACCAGAAACGGCTCGCCGCTCTCGCTGCGGTAGAGTACCTCGACGTTATCGTAGCCACCGGCCTTCTCATTCCATTGGATGCGGTTCACCACCACAGATGCGTTGGGGTCACGGGGCACCACGCAGAACAGGCTGCCGCCGCTGCCCACCACCCGCTCACGGGGAATATTCCGAACGAAGGGATACTGGGCGCACAGCTCCGGCGCCGCCTTACTCACCCATTCCTGTATTGGAAGCTCAAAATCGTCCGGGCCGCCTGCCGCGCTGCTGATATAGGCCGCCGCGAAGATATAGTCCGGCACCTCTGCCATGCTCTTCCGCAGCAAGGCAAGGGATTCATCATTGTCGCTTCCCGTATGGATCGTATGATCGCCGCCCGCATTGCCGCCTGTGCTGCCGTCGTTGATATTCACGGTTCCAATGCCGGGAATTTCTACCTGGCATGCTGTCAGCGATACCATCATCGCCAGAGCCAGCAGCAGACAGAGAATGAGGTTCTTTTTCATCGCTTCCTCCTTCCGTTGCGTAGTACTAGAACTTTCCGCTTGTGCTGGAGCCACCGCCGCCGGAGTGATCGCTGCTGCCGCTGTCGCTGTCATTAGAGATCTTTCGGCGGGTCTCCGTGGTGTGGGTATAGCGGTCATACCGCTCCGTCAGGTTCAGGCCCTCGGCAGTCACATAGGCATCCGCCTCTGCGCCCTGACGGACGGTCTTCATTTTGCTCTTCAGGAACAGGCACACCGCTATCGCCAGCACCACGCCGATACCCAGTGCCATAGGCAGCACCTTCATCAGCGGCTTGCGGACAGGGTGTCCCTGCTCGGCACGGTCCAGATATTCGCCGCAGGCGGACAGATAGTCCTCAAAGCCACCTTTCCAGTCATTGTCGGCGAAGTTGTCCAGAAAGACCTCTGTCATCTGATGGCGTCCGTATTTGTTGACCGCGTACTGGGCAGTGCCGCCGTCACGGACGAACAGATCGTAGTCCCGGTCGTACATGCTCAGCATCAGCATGATGCCCTCACGGTTTTCGCCGATACCAAAGTCGTTGCCGTCATAGATGGCCACCGCCGCATAGTGGATATCGCTGTTGTAGTCCTCGTAGTCATCCACTGTGACAATGTACACACCGCAGTTATACCGCCACGAGATCTCATCGGCCATCATCTCCAGCTCCAGCCACTCGTCCTCGTCCAGCAGGCCCACCGTGTCATAAATGAAGAGGTCATCCTCAGTCTGCTCCGCCCATGCGGGAACCGCCATCGTCAGTACCGCCAGCAGGGCCAGCAGACATGTCAGAATTCTTTTTTTCATCTCAGCCGCCCTCCTTACATCAACATCAGTATCGTCGCCGCGATAGCCGTCACCGGTGCGGCAATGGCGGCGAAGATGGCCCAGAACTTGCCCATGTCCGTAGGCAGGTCGCCTACCAGCTTGCCGGTCTGTCCGTTCATGGCAAAGAGAAAATCTTTGTCGTTCCATTTGGTGTGCAGCATCCAAACCGGCAGCAGCGCATAGTGCACCTTACCGCGGCGTAGCCGGATATCCTTGCCCTTGGTGATGCAGGTGTCGTACTGCGTAGTGGTGCGGCGCAGCGCACCCTCCAGCGAGGCAGCACAGCGTCCGTCCGCCCGCTCCTGACTCTGCTCCACGGTCACGTCGTACTTGTCCGCTAGGAAGCCCGGCAGATACGCCGTGGAAAAGGCTCGCAGATCCTTATAGTTGTAAGGCTCGATGGAGTCCATGTGGTCATCCGGCATCTTGCTGGATGCGTCCACCGGCACCTTCTCGAAGGCGATGGAGCCGCCGCGGCGCACGTCATAATGCTCTGTCTCGGTAATCTCGTAGTCGCCGCTCTCATAGACGTGGGTAATATGGCCCTCGTAGTCCACAGTACCCTCCGCCTGTCCGTCAAACATCCAGAAGGGGACGTACACGCCCTTGACCTCCTCGATATGATTGCCGTTGGTAAAGGCCTTGGGCAGCAGGGGCTTGCCCTTATAGTGGTTCTTCAGGGCGGCCACTGCATCCTCCTTGCTGAGCTTGAAGGGGATCACGAAGTCCGGCTTCAGCGCACCGCTGAATTGGCCCGGTACCACGGTGGGATTGCCGCAGTAGGGGCAGGAGGTGGCGGCGGTGGAGGCGTCGCAGATCAGCTCCGCGCCGCAGCTGGGGCAGGAATAGGCCTTCATGCCGTCGGCCTCCGTGCCCCAGTCGCTGCTGAGGCTGGAGGTATCCCAGCCCTGCGACTCCATCTCCGCTATTTTCTGGCGGTTCTGTTCCGCCTTGGCGTTGGCCTGCTCCGTAGCGGCCACGGCCTTAGCCTCTTTCTCTGCATAGAGAGCTTCAATCTGCGCCACGTCATATTTCGCGCCGCAGAAATCGCATTCCAGCATACCGGATGCCCCCACAAAATGCAGGGGACCGGTACATGCCGGGCATTTATAGTTGGTAATTTGGGATGCCATTACTTTCTCCTTTCCGCTACGGGAGCGGCTTTGGCCGCTCCCGTGGAAAATGGCGTTCAGATAATACGGTCAGCTAGTATCAATCAAAGGCTGAGGTTATACGCGCCGGCAGCGATCAGCTTGCCGTTGTCACCGAAGAACAGGGACAGGCAGCACGCCTCATCCTCGGCGGCGTACCAGGTGTATACACCGCGCTGGTACTCCTCATCATACTGGTACTCAGAGCAATCCACACCGATATGCTCCTTCAGATCCGCATAGGTCAGCTTCGACTGCGCATCACCTTCAGCGAAGTAGTTCAGGCCGCCCAGATAGGTGAAGAATGTCTCGTTCAGCACTTCCAGCGTTGCTCTGTCAGAGGTCACGGCCTGTATATCCGTGGATTTCATATCAATGCCGGGCAGAGCGCCGCCCTTATCGCTGCTGCCGCCACCACCGCCGCAAGCAGCAAGGGACAGCGTCATCAACACGGCCAATATAAGCGCAATCGATTTTTTCATGATAAGTTTCCTTTCTTTTTGCATCGTCATTTGTTATTCCGTCCAACTATGGCAGGAAGGATCAGCGCAAAGGGGCACCGCAGTTCTGGCAGAATTTCTCACCGTTGCTCTTCGCTCCGCAGCTGGGGCAAAAAGTGGAAGCGCGGGTCTCCGCCTCCGGCTGCTGGGGGATAGGCTGCTGAGGGGCAGGCTGCTGTGGCTGCTGGGGTGCCGCAGGCTGCTGTGGCTGCTGGGGCGCTGTATACTGCTGGGGCTGCTGCGGCTGCTGGGAATAGGGATTCTGATAGGGCTGATGAGGCTGCTGGGAATAGCCGCCCTGCTGATAGGGATTACTCTGATAGGGGTTGTTCTGGTAGGGATTGTTCTGATAAGGGGTTGCCTTGATAGGAACGCCCTGATACGTTCCTTTGCCGAAAGCCAGCAGGGGCATGAAAACATAGGGCAGGAAAATCAGTCCCGCCGCAAAGCCACCGCCCTTGCCGAATGCCTTGGCCAGCCGAATCTGTGTCTGGATACCCAGAATGATGTTATAGAGGGGGATCAGCATCAGCAGGAAGCGCATACCGCTGCCCCAAGTGATATCAAACAGCACATAGAGATTGTAGAAGGGAACAATGGCCGCCCAGCCGGGCTTACCGGCCTTCCGGAAGATAATCCACATGCACACCAGAACAAACACGCACAGGACAAGCGAGATAATGGTGGGAAGCGGGTTAAAGGCCGGGGCACTGCTGTAATCGTAATAATCGTAATAATCGGAATAATCGTACATTGCGTTCTCCTTTCCTAACGACATCGCCGGCTGGCAGTGTGCTTGCCGACTAATGTGATTTGTTGTCACAGGGTTGTTGCCCAATCCAGACAGAATCTTTTGCCACCGCGCTTCACGCCGCATAATGGGTAGAAATCGGGAGAATGGCTCACCTACGCCTGAGGCTGATAGGGCGGCTGGGTACGGTGTGCTTAATCTTGCTCTGCCGGAGCATATTCCTCGGAGGTACCTGTAAGGAGCTCCCACAGGAGCGTCCTCAGGGCGTCCTCATACTCACCGTTGTATTCTGCCGTGAGAATCTCGTCCTCTCTCTGGCTGGTGATGTGGAGGTAGCTCTCCGTCCCGTCAAGGACAGACACCCCCTCTGGCAAGGCTCTGGGCGGTTGATGCCAGTTCTCCCGAAGGCACGTCTCCACCTCAGCCCATTGCTCCGACGTCAGGGGCGCATCTATCCGCTCTACCCTTTCTCGGCTGCCCTCGGTGTCGATGCACCACCCGGAGATGGTATACGCACCGTCTGTCTCCTCCAAATCAAAGCGGAAACAGTCGTCGTAGCACGAAGCACTCTGCGACCAGCGTATGCTTTTCAGCGTGTCACCATCCCGAAAGGCGTTTGCAAACTCGTTCATCATACCGTCACCATCCATGATCCGGTCGGTCACAAGATAGCGATAGAGCCGCACGCCGCCCACCGTCAGCACACCTGCCAGCGCCAGCGCAAGGAGGCCGATCATCACCTTTTTCACCGTCAGGGGCGAGGCGTGCCGCAATTGGCGCAGAACTTGCCGGTGTTGCCGCCGTGGCCGCAGGAGCAGGTCCAGCCGGCGGGAGCGGCCTGCTGTACAGGCTGCTGGGCGGCCTGCTGCTGACCCATGGCGAACAGGTTCTGGGCGTTCATGCCGCCTGCCTGACCGGCCATTCCCATGCCCATAAAGGCCATGGCAGGGCCGGCAGCCGTGTTGGAAGCCGCCATCTTCATGGCGTCGCCCTGACTGCCCACCAGATGGGCGGCAGCGCGGGTGGGATCCATGAAGGCCGCGTTCCGCTGCAGCTCCTTGAGCATCTTCTCGTCTTCCTCGTCGGCCGTCACACTGGATACGCCGAAGGAAACGATCTCGATACCCCGCAGGTCGCGCCACTTCTTGCTGAGGACCTCATTCAGGGCGTCGGCCAGCTCCATGGTGTGGCCGGGCAGCTGGGAGTAGCGGATGCCGTTTTCGCCGATCTTGGCGAAGGCGGGCTGCAGCGCCGTCAGCAGTTCGGTTTTCAGCTGGCTGTCCAGCTTATCGCGGGTATAGGCTTCGGCCACGTTGCCGCACACGTTGGTGTAGAACAGGGCGGGATTGCAGATGTGATAGCTGTACTCGCCGAAGCAGCGGATGCCCACATCAATGTCGATACCGGCCCGCTGATCCACCACGCGGAAGGGCACGGGATTGGCAGTGCCATACTTGTTTCCGATCAATTCCTTGGTGTTGAAGTAATAGACACGCTGATCCTTGGGAGCCTCACCACCGAAGGTGAAGCGGGTGGTCATGCTGTCGATGACAGCACGGACGCTCTCCTTAAACTCACCGGTAAACAGAGAGGGTTCGGTGGACATATCGTAGGTAAACTCGCCGGGCACGGCGCAGACCTCCACGATGCGGCCCTGATCCACGATCATCATGCACTGGCCGTCGGCCACGGCGATGACGGAGCCGTTGGAGATGATATTGTCGCTGCCCTTGGTGTTGCTGCTGCGGCCGGAGGTGCGCTTCTGACCCTTAACAGCCATGACGTTCTCAGGCAGTGACTCGCAATAAAAGTACTCTTTCCACTGGTCAGCCAGTACGCCGCCTGCGCTGCCCAATGCCGCTTTAATCAGTCCCATAGTTACGTATTCTCCTTTTCTTTATAATAATTTCTATCTATGAATGATTTGTTAATCCTCGTTCCACCACTGGCCGTTCCACCACAGGCCGTCTGCCCGCTCGCAGTAGACGATCCACATCTGAGGCGGGCCCTCTCCGAAGCGGCGCAGTTCCAGATAGTTGTTGTCGATCACGGTCACGTTGAACTCAACACCTCTTGGGCCGCCGCCCAGCGCTGCGAACCAGTCCTGATTGCCGCAGTCGTGGTACATGGGGCCACCGAGGAACTTCACATGCAGCTCGTTCAACGTTTCACGTTCGCCGTTGGAGTAGGTGGCGTCGTACTGGCATCCCATGCTCCATACGCCCTCGCCCATAAAGTCGGTCACGCCATCGGCGCTCATGAACGTCAGCGTCAAGGACTCGCCCTCTGTCTCCAGCGGTATCCTCCCGTCCGCCGTCTCGACCGAGGTTCCGACCCATGTCCCATCCAGATACTGCCGATTGACCTGGTAAACAGCATCGGGATGGGAGTAGGAGAATCTGCCGAAGCCTATGTCGCCCCAGTAATCATCGTCGTCATCGGGCTCCATATTCCCCACCGGATCAACGCCGTCCACCGGATCTGCCACATCGTTGTTGTCGCCGGACAGGGGCGGTGTGTCTATCGTGGTGCCGCCGTTGTTCTCCGGCTGCCCGTGGGGGATAAACTCCACCTGACAGGCCGTCAGGCTCACCGCCAGCGCCAGAAGCAGCGCCAGCGCGATCCATCGCCGCTTCATGGTTTTAAGCCCAGGGATCCTGAGCGGCCGGGATGCGGATGCCGCTGAGAGGGCTGGAATACTCCCACAGGAACCATTCGCCGGTGGAGGGCTTCTGCCGCAGCTTGATAGGCCGGGGGGAGTCCGCGCCGGGCGTGGCGATAAATACCCGCAGATAGCCCGGTTCAATGTCCTGCGGACGGGGGTCAGCCAGTACGTTCAGCACATAGGGCTGCGTGGGAACGTAGCTGTTCTGGGGAGTAGCCCCGGCGAAGTACGCCAGCGGCAGATACTCCTTGCCCCGCAGACGATCCCGCAGGAACTGGCTGTCATAGGGAGTCATGGGTCGGGGCCCCCGCAGGAGGTTCATGGCCTCCACACCCTCGTTGGGATTTTTTACATACAGGTTCAATGCACACAGGAAGCCCGCCACCACCTCATCCGGGGTTTTCAGGGACAGGTTCCGGAATTCTGCCAGCGAAGCGGGCAGCGCGTTCAACGTTACTTGCATATCTCTGCCTTCCTTTCTCTGATTTCCGTACCGTTCGTCAGCTGTCGCCTCTCACGCTGCTGGAGAAGCTAGCGGCCGTGTAGTACTCGTCGCCGTCACGCACCACGAAGTACAGCACATAGTAGTCACCTTCGCCGTTGAACCAGCCGTAGGCGTGCTTTTCACTGTTCCAGCTCCTCTCATCCATGCCGGTATGGGGAATGCCATCCTCGCCGCCCAGCATGGCCTTGATGTCGTCATAGGTCAATTTCGAGGACTTGGAGGAGCTCATATCCCACAGCTCCTGACGCACCTTCTGCATGGTGGGCAGATCCGCCCGGCCGGTGGCATCGGGATTAGACTTGCCGTACTCACCCTGACAGTTGGTGGTAGTCCGTTCAAAGGGATAGTTCTCCGGCAGGCCACCGTTGTCGCTGCCGCCAGCCGGGGGAACAGAGGCGGCATCGCCGCTGCCGTCATCGGGGATCAGACTGGTGTCAATCTGATAGGTATTGGCGATCTCCATAAAGGTCTTGCCGCGATAGTACTCCACCGCGCTTTCGGGCATGGGAATGTAATCCTCGTCCGTCCAGTTCTCGTCGTCCAGATGGCGCAGGTTCGCCAGCAGGCTGATAGAACCGTCTACCAGGTCGGAATCCACCTCGCAGCTGACATACAGGGCGCCGGTCTCATCCACGGACAGGATACCGTCCTGCATCTCGCCGCCCATGAACTCACCCCGCAGATCCAGACCGGTATCGTCATCGGGCACCACGCGGACATAGGTGTTGGCGAAATTGAAGTCGTTCTCGCCCTCCAGATACATGGCCAGCCAGACCTGGCAGCCGCCGTTGCCGTCAAAGACCAGACGCGCCAAAATCTCGTGGGCGGTATCGTTCAGCGCCTCAAGATCACCGGTAGCATCCGTGAGACCGGCCATGCCGTGCCAGTCGCCGCCGTACACTGCGGCGAAGTCATCCAGAGACATCTCATCCGCACCGGTGTTTCCGCTGGTACCGCTGATATTACCCTCACCCTTGCGGAAGGTCAGCTGCAGATCAAAGCCGAAGTAGTCGTTCACCATAATCAGGCCGTCCTTCAGCGTGCAGTTGCAGACCGATCCGTCTCTGTCCAGCGTCAGGGCGCCGTCCTTAGTCAGCTTCCACTCGATGGTCGTCGGGTCGCCGTCCAGCATAAAGCAGCCCGTACCGTCCTCTTTCAGCTCAATGTAGTTCTCGCCCAGATCGTAAACATCCTCCATGGGTATCCACTCGTCAAAGGACAAAACAGCCTCGCCCATGTACTTGCCCACAGCGGGGTTTGTCTTGCTGCCGCCCTTGCCGCCGCAGGCCGCCAGAGTCAGTGCCATCACCAACGCCAGAAGCAGCGCCGCAAGTTTTCTCGCTCTTTTCATCATTTTTTCCTCCTGTTTTTCGGCATTTCTGTGTTATCTTTCTTTATATTGGCACGTCTCACTTGAGGCGATGACCGCATTCCGGACAGTAAACAGGAATCTTCTCATTTGTCGGCTGCCAGCCGCAGCTTTTGCAGCAGAAGGGCTGCCGGATACCACAGTTGGTGCAGAAATTGCCCTCGTTTTCCGTCAGGCAGGCAGGACAGCTCCATGCTGCGGGCGGCGGCGTTTTCGGTTCATCGGAGAAGATCACGTCCTTCTCGCCGCACTCCGCGCCGTCCTTTGTCAGCCATCTATGGCCGCTGCCGTCGCTGTACCGTATGCAGAAAGCGTTTTCCGTATGGCTGAATGTCAGATTTTCGAAGGTTCCCGTCATGAGGATCCCCTTCTGCTCCTGCGTCAGCTTTACCGTCCCGGTTTTGTACACCCACATATCGGCCTCAAAATCCAGTTCGCCGTCCACAAGCACCTGTATGCGGGAACTCTCAAACGGATCGCTGTTCTCCACCTCCATGACAATGCTGCCGTCCCGGCTCTGCCACGACCCCGCAAAGGGGCTCTGATCCTCCGGCGTATACATCATACCGGGGCCGTCCACCATCTGGCCGGCCGGCGGAGCCTCCGCCCTGCCGCAGCCCATCATTCCCCACAGCATCATGACCAGCAGTACACCTCCTATCCAAGTCCTCCATTTCACAGGCAGCTCCTCCGCTTCAGCCGTGTTTCGCGGACGATCCCTCTACCGGCTCGCCGCTCTCCTGCAAGAATACCGCGCAGTCCGTACACAAATCAATGTCCTCACCCAGCAGGAAGCAGCGGTCACAAACCAGCCGCTTGCAGATCGGGCACAGGCTGAAATACTCCATTGCCTCCGTTGCGGCCCGCTCAAAGGCATCCTCCCGTTCACGCTGGTACAGCGCCTGAAAAATCACGCGCTTTCCCTCGCTCTCCGGCTGCATTCCCGCCTTGGAAAAGCGCACCGGCTGGCTCTCCCAGAGGAAGCCGCATACAGCGCAGCGCAATGAAAACTGAAACCTCTCCATAGAAGATATGTCCTCCATGGACGCTTTAATGATGCGGCGCATTCCGGTTCCCTCCTTGCCTACATCGCTGTTTCTTTTCTGCCGTTCTTATGTCCGAAGTATATATACAGGTATATATACTTTTTAGCAATTTTTACTTAAAATGTCTATTACCCTAAGGGTGAATTTTACCTGCAACCGCCAAAATCACCCTTAGGCGTAGACAGAGTGCACAATCCGAATCGCATCGGTTTGTGCACTCTGTTCATCATCTTTATGATCTGTTCAGCAGTTCACCGCTGCGGCCGCAGCTGGCAAACAGCTCAATATATACCTTCAGCTCATCGAACGAATCCACCCCCAGCTTTCGGTACAGATTGCGGTTATGAGTCTTTACGGTGCTGGCGCTGATGCGTGCCAACTCGGGAATATCCTTGACGGTATAACCATCCATATAGTATTGCAGGATGGTGCGTTCCGTACCAGTCAGCGTATTTGCTCTCTCCGTGAAGCCGCGCAGCCGCGCCTCCACATCAGGTGGCAGCGCACCCACCGGCCGCTCCCGGATCATGGTCAGCAGCTCGTCAATCTCCGAAATACCGGATGCCACCACCTCTGTTGGATTGTCCCTGACCGCCGCAAGACTTTCATTGATTGGTTTGACAAAGCGGCGGGACAGCACGGTTGCCGCAACCAGCATCGCCAGCAAAAAGAGCACCGAACCCAAAAACCACGCGAACTGTGACCCGCGCTCATAGCTGCGGAAGGTGTTGGCCGTTACAAGCGTCACCGCGGCAAGCGGAATGCCGTCCGAGGTAACGGCATCCAGCAGCCGGTGCCGCCCCAGATAGGACTCCTTGCCATCGGTATAGATGGTATAGTATTTCCCCGGCTTGATATGCAGCGTCCCCTCGGCCGTCAGGCGCGAGCCGTTGGTAGCGCCCAGCATAGTCCCCGACAGATCGAGCTTGTCGCCGTCAATCGGCGCCAGCAGGGTCAGCATATTGCCATAGCTGCTGGACACAGTGTCGTGGGAAAGGCTGAAATAGAGGTCGCTGATCTCCATACCGCAAAGCCCACGCACAGTGCCGCTGCCGTCCAGAATCGGTACGCACAGCAACATCACATGCTCCCATGTATCCAGCAGCTCTGTGCGGTTTGTCCACAGGCTGCCCTCTGCCAGACGCTCAACCTGACTGGTGGCAACCTTATTGCTGCCGGGAATCAGCGCGGTATTCAGTTCCGGATTCCAGCGGTTATGCATCTGAATCTGTAATCCCCGCGCCGCCTCCGCCGCGCCGCGGAAGCAGATCACATCCTGCTCCGACGCCACCGTGGGCTGAAGCCCGGAATAGCGCAGATACAGTCCCGCCCTGAGCGCGTCCGCATTGGGCAGCGCCGTGTTGGCGGTCACGTTCAGGCAGAAGAAGATTCCGCTGCACGAGGCGGCGCTCAGCGTAGTGCTCAGCGGCGTGTACAGTCTCTTTTCCAATTCCGCGATGGTTTTCGGATCGTCGTTGAGCGCGTCAAAAGGAATGCCCTTGGCCGCGAGAAAAGCATCCAGCTCCCGGCCCAGCTTTTCCGACATGGCCACACCATGCCCCGTCAGCTCATCCATCTGCGCATCCAATGCTGCATATGTATTTCTCTGCTGAATGTCCAGGGCGCTGGCCAGCTGCCGCGCAGGGTGGGACAGCACACCCATAGCCATCAGGATCGACAGGATGGCCGCCACCAGCAGCAGCGCCATTGTGAACCAATACAGCAGCAGCCGCACACCCATACTGTGGCTGGCTGCATATGGATTGTGAATCGCATTCCGAATTGATCGCATGTGCTTTCCTCTTTCATGTGCCGTAGTCCAGCTTAAAACTGTCCAACGTCTCCCAGATCAGGGCGTCCGGCGTATTGCCGCCCTCCAGATACTGTGTCCGGCCCGCCGTCAGCTTCAGCCGCGCCAGATTTTCAAACCGCGTCTCCAGATCCAGATAATTTTCCATCTGGGGCGGGTAGTAGAAGGTATATGCCTCCTGCGTTTGCAGATATGTCTCGTACAGCGACACATACATCGGGTCGCTCAGTTTTTCCACGGCGCCGGGCAGATAGTTCTCAAATGCCTCCTGCGTCACCGGCATATAGCCCAGGCTGGTCACGAATTCCACGTTGCATGTCGGCTCGGTCAGCCACTTAAGGAATGTGATGCACGCCTGCTCCCGTTCCGGGGTGGACTTCACGGTGCACATTCCCACACCGCGCTGCATCACCAGCTTCTCGCCCCCTTCAAACACCGGGCAGGGCATGGAGGTGATCGTCACCTTTTCCGAGGTGTTGTCGGGATACGTCACCGTGTCGGAATAGTAGAGCACGCTGGCCGAGGATGCCACAGATACCACCACATCTCCGGTGCGAAGCGGTTCCGTGGCATACCCATCGTGCAGCCACAGGCCGCCCGTCAGCCCCGCCCGGGCATACGGCTTCCAGGCCCGCTCGAACCCGGGGCCGAACCTGACGCCGTCATCCCGGAAAAAGTCCTCGCCCAGCGATTCCACGCCCACCTGAAAGTAGTTGAAGTGGTAATCGTGGACAAAGAAGCATTTGCCGGTATCCGCGGCGTACCGCTCTGCCAGCGCGTAAACGCCCTCCCATGTCGCAAGATCGTCATAGCTTGCGCCGGACTGGGCTGCCCACCGGTCGAATAGCGTCCGGTTGACAAACAGCACCTCCGTGGATTTGGCAAGGGGCAGGATCGCCTGCCGTCCGCCGATCATCCCCTCCTCACGAAAGGCGGGGATAAACGCTGCCAGTTCTTCCTCACTGAAATAGTCCCGGTAGTCCACCAGAATGTCCTGCTCCGGAAGGGCCAGCACCGTCTTGGGATAGGATACGAACATATCCGGCAGCGACGGCGCGCCCGGGTCGCTGTTGGCGGCGGCCAGCACGCTTTTATGGATGCTGCCGCTGTTGCTGACCAGTTCCACCTTCACGCGGATGTTCTGCTTCGCGCCCACCGTGCTGTTAAACCGCTTGATCAGGCCGTTCAGCGGAGAATCCACCTCGCCGCCATAGACATGCCACAGCGTTACGGTCAGCGGTTCCGCGTCCTTTTTCTGCGTACATCCTGTCACCGACAAAAGCGCCAGCACCAACAGGCACAAAACGATTCTTTTTTTCATGTTAGCGTCTCACCCTTTCGCGGGGGCGGGAAAAGCCCATTTTCCTGTCCTCGCCCTTCACATATTTCCTGCATCCGGGGACTGCGGAGGCGGCGGCTGCCGCCTCCGCGTCATCCTGCAAAAGTCTTGCGGCGGGCGTATGGAAAGCACCCCGGCACTGACAAAGCAGCTTACTGGAGCGTATGGAAAGCACCCTCCGCTGCCTGTAACCGCGGGTCGCACGCCGCAAGGCTCTTTGCCCGTTACAGGGTAGGCGGCGTGGCGAGGCCGGTCGCCACCTCGTACAGAAACTGCAGATCATACACGTCCACGCTGCCATCATCGTTCAGGTCACAGGCGTTTGCACCCGCCGTGGGAGACTGGCTGGGATCTGTCAGATATGCATACAGCGCCTGAACATCCATGATATTACACCTGTTGTCACCGTTTAGGTCACCCCAGACACCACCCTGCGTCGTAAATTCGACCGTGATGACCATAGCCCCAGGAACATAGTCTGCCTTTTTGCCGTTGACAGAGACGTTGGCATTAGCGCTGATCTGATAGCCAAGGTCAACATCGAGGCGGAGCCAGCAGTAATAGGTCTGTCCCAGCTGGAATTTATCTCCCTGTTTCAGCCGCATACTGGCGCTGCCGTCTGCATTCTTTCTATACCATTCAAAGCCGCGCTTCTGCAGGCGAACACCGTCCGGCAGCCCCATAAGTCGCTCCGGTGCGGAGGGGACTCGTGCGTTTGCCCAAGGAACTGGTTGGACGTTGATCAGCAGGGAGTTATACACGGTCGTACTCGGCTCCGGGGTGAGCGGATGTGATGTAAAGTAGTACTTGTTGTTATACTTTATACAAGGCTCAGATTGGACAGACGGGCTGTA
>OLXC01000428.1_pt1 | contig 14971 bp, 10 predicted proteins | sample 1673851 | NCBI WGS metagenome assembly OLXC01 (sample SAMEA103958130, study PRJEB25191) | human gut metagenome | biome: human-associated habitat [ENVO:00009003]; feature: intestine environment [ENVO:2100002]; material: feces | place: Germany | collected 2013/2015
TTTTATGAAAAATAGACAGCCTCGTCGTGCATTACTGCCGACGAGGCTGTCTTTACAGAGGGAGAGGAGATGTGTAAAATAGAAAGGTTTTTGTTGCGCTACATTATTATAAGTGTGGCGACAAGCATTGAAATGGCAGGCACAAGGCACCCGACCACGCATTGCAAAGCGGTGTGCCGTTTAAGCGCAACGCACGACCACACTACCGGTACAAGCAGCAACGCGGCAAAGGCAAAGTAGGGATTTACAAACACCGCAAGGTACACAATGGGTCCCGCAACGCCGCAACAATGTCCGCTCGGACGCAAACCGAACAACCTGCACAAAAGCAAAACAACTCCGCTGAAAAGGTACGTCAGGGCAAAAACCTGCAACTTCGGACTGAACCCCACCGTAAACGCCAGCACTGTCAGCACGACGTAGCCAACGCAACTGAAAATAATTGCCAGTGTTCGTTGTCCGTCGCGCCCTTTTGCCCTGAGTTTCGGCACCATTATTTGCACGGGGTAGGCAAGTACAGGCAGTATCGTAAGACACGCCGCGACCATGGCAATCTGCCACGGGTCTGTCACTACGTCGGCGGCGCAAAAATACATCAGCAGCACTGCGACAAGCGCAACAAACGGGGCAAGCGAAGCCACGCGCACGATCATGGCAAATTTGCTTTGCTCATTCGACACGCGTATCACCCCAGAAGAAAATGGCAACTGTCCCGGGACCGCAGTGGCAGGCAATGATGGGACCTATGTCGAAAAGTCTTATGTCTGCTTTTGGGTACGTTTCGGCAAGTTTTTCCTTTACTTTTTCCGCTGTTTCGATGCAGTTCGAGTGGGAAATCCACAATTTTCCGTCGTAATCGCTGCCGTTTTGAATGTGCGCGGCAATCTCGTCCAAAGTTTTTTGCATGGCTTTGCTTACGCTCATCGCTTTGCTGTAGGCAACTATCTTGCCACTGCGGTTGAGGTGCATTATCGGGCACATGCGAAGCAGTGTTCCTACAAACGCCGCCGCCCACGATACGCGTCCGCTGCGACGGAAGTAACTCAGCGTCGTGGTGAAAAACTGGTGGTGCACGTTAAATTTGTTGGCTTCCGCCCATGTTGCGATTTCCTGCAGAGTCGCGCCCTTGTCGCGCATATCCAGAGCCGTGTCCACAAACAGTCCGTAACCTATGCAACTGCAGGTTGTGTCGATTACGGTCACTTTGTGCGCGCTTGTTTTGTTTATCTCTTCGGCGGCGATAAAGGCGTTGTTTACGCTGTTGCTCATTCCGCTGCCGAAAGCAAGGTGCAGCAAATCTCCGTCCTTAAGGTTTTCGGCAAAAAACGTCTTGTACGCTTCGGCGGAAAGTTGCGAAGTCGTCGGCTTAAACTCTTCAAGGTCTTTGTAAAATTGCGCCAGCACTTCGGGCGTGTTGTTCATGTGGTCAACGCATTCCGTCATCCCCAAAAAGTAGGAGTAGTGCAACGCCTTGCAGTTGCGTTGCAAAAGGTAAGATTCGGGAAGGTCTACTGTCGATTCGCATGTAATGTTGTACATCTGTTTTAATTCTCCTTTCAGTTACATACTTTATATTTACTTATCAGGTTATCGCCGAAGTACGGAAGTTTATGTAAGGGGTCCTGACGAGGAATTAAGTCGCTGCGAGCGCGTGCTCGCTCGCTTCACTTCGGGTATTGAGGCTTAGTGGTAGGTAGCCTACCCAGCCGCGCCCTCGTTCAGATGTCGCTGTAGGGTAACACCTCGCCACCCCTGATGTGGTTGACGAACTGTTTGCAACTTATTTGCAAACTTCAAGTGTACTAACTTCGGCGTAACAAATCCTTGCGTTTGTCGGGTGTCCGAGCGGCAGGGCTTTCATATGAACAATTATACGCAAAGGCGGGCTTAAAAGCACCCTATTGTTGCTTCGTCGGCTTCTACTGTTGCGTTTTGTCGCGGTAGAAAGTAATTCTGGGGCAGTAGAGAAACGAAAAAACAACTCTACCGACGGTAGAAACGCGTATTTTGGTTGCAAAAAATGCAAAACGGTGGTACAATTTAGTCATGGAACAGATAAACGACGTAACTCCGACCACGGAGGACATCAAACAAACAATAGCAAGTAACTTGTCCGGCTACCGCAAAAAAGCCGGGCTTACGCAACAACAACTTGCGGACAAACTTAATTACAGCGACAAGGCAGTCAGCAAGTGGGAGCGCGCCGAAGCCATACCCGACGTAATCGTCCTGAAGTCCATTGCCGACATTTACGGCATCAGGGTGGACGATTTCTTTTCGGTGCAGGTGGCGGAAAAAGAAGTGACGTCCAAAACCGCCGACAAGGTTCGCCGCGCACGTCACTGGCTCATTTCGCTGCTGTCGGTCGGATTGGTGTGGCTGGTGGCTACGCTTGTCATGGTCGTGTGGTTGTTTGTGGATGCGACTGAGGCAAATCGCACCGTCGGGCACATTTACCTGTCGGCACTGCCTGTCTCGTTCATCGTGGCGTTAGTATTCAGTTGCGTGTGGGGTCGTTTGTGGCAGACGGGCGTAACCGTGTCCGCGCTCATCTGGTCGGTGTGCGTAGTACTGAACGCCTTTTTGCCGCTGCCCAACAGCTGGCTTGTGTACCTTATCGGCGCGGCGTTGCAGGTGCTTGTGGTGCTGTGGTTCGTGCTGCTTGTCGTGCTGAAAAAGAGCAAGAAACTCAACGACAAGACTTTCGGTTGATTTATGCCACGGCCGGGGCGTTGACCGTGGCAATTGCCGATGCGACGAATAAAAACAACTCAACAAAAGGCGAGGCTGCGTTAGCGGCGTAGCGATAGGGATTTATCGCTACGCCGCAACTATATTTGCCCTACGGCAAGTTTTATTGCTAACGCAGTTATATTTTGCTTTCAGCAAAGTGTTATTTCTCTCTTCGAGAGAAGTTAAGGCAAATATAATATAACTTCGGCTGAAAGCCGAAATATAACTTTCAGACCTGTTCTGAAAATATAACTGTTTGCAAAGCAAACAATATCACTTTACTAAAAACTCAATTATGGTATAATAACTGCATGAGTGAAAGCATTATAAGAGAAAAAGCAAAAGAATTTGCAAAAAACATAGTATTCCTTACAAAAGAAATCAAGATAAATAAAAAAGAGAGTGTATTATCAAATCAATTACTACGTTCGGGAACAAGCATTGGCGCAAATATCCACGAAGCGCAATACGCACAGGGAACGGCAGACTTTATTTCAAAGTTAGAAATAGCATTAAAAGAATGTTTTGAGAGCGAATATTGGTTAGAACTATTATTTGAAACAGGCTATATAGAAGAAAAACAATATAAAAAACTTAATAACGATTGTGGGGTTATAAGAAAAATGCTAATTTCTTCTTGTAAAACCTTAAAGGCAAAAAATGATTAGCGTTTCAAAACATTAACGATTTACTTATAGAAAACGGCAACGATCCTGTTTTAGACGGGAAAGAATTATCCGAATATTAGCTGTATAAAAAATAGATGTATAGCACACTATACTTTGCAAGCAAAGTCGTGTGTTTTTGCAAAGCAAAAAAAGACAAAGGGTAGCAAAATTTGCTACCCTTTTACAATGTTCTAAAAAATCCCTATGGGAAATGCGGTTTAGCGGCTTCGCTTTTTGTTACTTTGTAAAATCGGCTATTTTGTATTGCTTGTCTTTACGCCGTTGACATTTGCCGAGCATTGTTTTACAATAAATAAGTATATTACAGGGCTAAGGCAACATCGTACTTCGCTCTGTCGAGAGGTTTATATGGACAAGATATCCGTTGAAAAAAAATGGAACAAACTCTGGAACGAAAACCAAGTGTACAAGTTTGACGAAAAGGACGTTGCCAACAAGTACTACGTGCTGGAAATGTTCAGTTACCCCAGCGGCGCAAAGTTGCACATCGGTCACTGGTACAATTACGGTCTTACCGACAGTTTTGCACGCTACCAGATAATGAAAGGCAAAAACGTGTTTCAGCCCATGGGTTTCGACGCGTTCGGCTTGCCTGCGGAAAACTACGCCATCAAGACGGGCGTACACCCCGAGGACAGTACTCTGCACAACATCGCCGTAATGGAAGAACAACTGAAAAACATCGGCGCAATGTTTGACTGGGACCACGAAATAAAGACCTGCCTGCCCGACTACTACAAGTGGACGCAGTGGATTTTCTGCCAACTGTACAAGCACGGATTGGCTTACCGCAAAAAGGCACCCGTCAACTGGTGCCCGAGTTGTAACACCGTGCTTGCCAACGAACAGGTCGTGGACGGTCATTGCGAGCGTTGCGACAGCCAGGTTGTCAAAAAGGACCTTACGCAGTGGTTTTTCAAAATTACCGACTACGCCGAGGAATTGCTTAGCGGCTTGGACAACCTTGACTGGCCCGAAAAAACAAAGGCAATGCAGCGCAACTGGATCGGCAAATCCGTCGGCGGCGAAATCGTGTTCGATCTTGCGGACGGCAGCGGAAGTTTCAAGGTATTTACCACGCGCGCCGACACGTTGTTCGGCTGCACTTATGTGGTGCTTGCGCCGGAACATCCGCTTGTGAAACAAATTACAACCGAGTCGCAACGCGCCGCTGTGGACGCCTACATCGACGAAGTTGCCAAGACCAACGAAATCGAACGTCTGTCCACCGCCAAAGAAAAAACCGGCGTATTTACAGGCGCATATGCGATTAACCCAATCAACGGCGAAAAGGTGCAGGTGTGGACAGGCGATTACGTGCTGGCAAGTTACGGCACGGGCGCGGTAATGGGCGTACCTTCTCACGACGCACGCGACTACAAGTTTGCCGAGAAGCACGGACTTAAAATCAAGCGCGTAATCAAGGGCGCAAATGCGGACGTGGACGACAGCCTGCCTTTCTGCGACTACGGCATTATGGTCAACAGCGGCGAATTTGACGGATTGAGCAGTGAAGAAGGTCGTGTCAAAGTGGTGGAAAAACTTGCCGAAAGCGGCAAGGGCGAAATCAGGACAAACTACCGCCTGCGCGACTGGCTTGTGTCCCGTCAGCGTTACTGGGGCGCGCCTATCCCCATCATTTACTGCCCGCATTGCGGTGAAGTGCTGGACGAAAACCTGCCCGTCAAACTGCCTTACGACGTAGAGTTCAAGCCGGACGGAACCAGCCCCCTTGCAAAACATCACGACTTTATACACAACGTGAAGTGTCCCAAGTGCGGCGCGCCTGCAACTCGTGAAGCCGACACGCTGGACACCTTTGTGTGCAGCAGCTGGTACTATCTGCGCTACCCGGACGCACACAACGTCACCGAACCGTTTGACACCGAATGGATTGACAAGATGCTGCCCGTGGACAAGTATGTCGGCGGTGCGGAACACGCCTGCATGCACCTGCTGTACGCGCGTTTCATTACAAAGGCACTTCGCGACATGGGCTACTTGCACTTCGACGAGCCGTTTAAGTCACTTGTTCACCAGGGCGTAATTCTGGGGCCGGACGGCAACCGCATGAGCAAGTCACACGGCAATGTCGTTTCCCCCGACGAGTACGTCAACACCTACGGCGCGGACGTGTTCCGTTGCTATCTGGCGTTCGGTTTCAAGTACACCGAGGGCGGACCGTGGTCGGATGACGGAATTAAGGCCATCAACAAGTGGCTGGACCGTGTGGAACGCTACGTGTTGGCTGCCTACGGCGACTACGAGGACAGCGGCGTGTATGCGCATGGCGAAAAGGAACTTGACCGCGCCCGTCACAACACAATCAAGGCGGTGGACGCCGATTACAAGGACTTTTCGTTCAATACGGCGGTTGCACGTATGATGGAACTGGTCAATGCGCTTGCCAAGTACGACCAGCAGCCTGCCAAAAACAAACAATTGTATCGCGACACTGTGGACGACCTGCTGAAGTTGCTGTGTCCGCTTGCCCCTCACTTTGCCGAGGAATTGTGGCAACAGACGGGACATGAGGGCAGTATTGTCGTAAGCAAATTCCCCGTGTATGACGAGGCTCACCTCAAGGCGGACGAAGTGGAATTGCTGGTGCAGTTCAACTCTCGCCCCAAGACGCGCGTTACGTTGGAGGCAGGACTTACAAATGCGGAAATCGAGGCGGCGGTGCTTGCCGACGAGACTGTGAAAGGACTGCTTGGCGACAGTACGGTCAAAAAGGTGATTGTGATACCGAACAGATTGGTGAATATCATATTGTAGTTTTACGGGGAAACCCCTTTTGTTGCAAAAGGTGTTTCCCCGCACCCTTTCCCCAAAACTTCAATAAGGACGACGTTTTTTTTGAGCGTGGCGGTTTTGAGTGGGTGTCGAAATAAATTCAAACGGGCGGCACGGGTTGTGCACCCACTAATAAAAGAGATAAAACTGTTCGAGCCACATCAAAACATGTCATACCGAGCGAAACGAAGTGTAGTCGAGCGTATCTCCGCGGAAGCGTCCTTGTGAAAAGGACGCCGAAGTGCGTTAGTGTGTCTATGCGTGTGTCAAGGAATTAAGTCGCTGCGAACGCGTGCTCGCTCGCTTCACTTCGGGCATTGTGTCTTGTGGTAGGTAGCCTACCCAGCCGCACCCTCGTTCAGATGTCGCTGCGACTTAACACCTTGCCGCACGTAACAATGCCTGTTAACCGTTTGTAATCGGCTTGCGTACTTCGCGATTACTAACTTCGGCGGACGAAGTAAGGGCGTGTTACAACAGGTAATTGGCAATGGAAAAGACGTTTTGCCGCCAATTTATATCATGTCATGTTGAGCGGAACGAAGTGCAGTCGAAACATCCCCCGGAAGGGTACCTTATAAACGTCCTTCGTATAAACAATGACACAATCATCAAAAAGCCTTCGCCCTCGGGGAGAAGGTGTCATGTGGGGACGGATGATGGGATAGTAACAAACACTTTATTGCCGTTTCTTAATATGTCATTGCGGGGCACCTGTTGAAAATCGGTGTCGTAAACGGAGTGATTTACTAATTGTGCACGCTCCGTGCTCCCCCGGAAGGGTACCTACGAAACGTCATTCTGTAAGCAAATTTTCAATACGTATGCAAAAATTGCTTGCAAAAAGCAAGTGCTGTATTCAAAAAAATCTTTGAGTAAAAACATCTTGCTGAAAAGTAATCTTTTATCCCATCTCACCTCTATCCAAAACTTTTGGAAAGTGGCGCGGGAAAAACACTTTTCGCAGAAAAGGTTGTCCCCGCAAAAATAAAAAAATAAAGAAAATTTCGGAGGTTTTTTTTATGAACAAACAAGATTTTTATGCGGCGGCTACGTCGCTCGGTATCGGCAACACTCCGCTTATCCCGTACGAAGAAGATTTTGACGCCGACATTTACGTAAAAAACGAAGCAATGAACGCCAGCGGCAGCGTTAAGGATCGTCCTGCGCTTGCCATGATTTTGCAGGCGGAAGAGGACGGACTTCTGCACCCCGGAGATACCATTGTGGAAGCCACAAGCGGTAACATGGGCATTGCTCTTGCCTACATCGGCGCAAAGCGCGGCTACCGTGTGCTTCTTACCATGCCCGAAACAATGACTGTCGAACGTCGTCAACTTTTGCAGGGTCTGGGCGCGCAACTGGTGCTTACCGAGGGCGCGCTTGGTATGAAAGGCGCAATCGAACAGGCGCAACTGCTTGGCATGGAAAAGGGACATCTGCTCATTCGTCAGTTTGAAAACGCCGCCAATGTCAAGGCACATTACCTGTCCACGGCGGACGAAATTGCCGAAAAACTGGATCGCGTAGACATTTTTGTGGCGGGCGTAGGTACGGGCGGTACGCTTATCGGTACGGGCAAACGCCTTAAGGAAATCTTTCCGAATGTCAAGGTTGTTGCGGTCGAACCCGCAGGCAGTCCTGCAATCAGTCAGGGACACGGCGGCAAACACGCCATTCAGGGTATCGGAGCAGGCTTTGTGACGAAACTGTACGACGGCTCGGTGGTCGATCAGGTGCAGACCGTCTCCGACGAAGAGGCACTGGATATGTTCTACATGCTCAATCTCAAACTGGGCTATTGCTGCGGCATTTCCTCTGCGGCAAACATCGTTGCCGCAACGCGCTACGCAAACGACCCGATGTACAAGGGGGCAAACATCGTGACGTTGTTCCCCGACGGCGATGACAGATATGTGACTATGCTGAAAAATGCGCCGAAGCAGTAAGTTTTTCTTGGGGAAAGGAAACTTTTGACAAAGTTCCCTTTCCCCAAACCCCAATCCCGAAAACTTTTACAAGGACGCCGTTATTTCAACGACGTCTTTTTTTTAAGACATCAAAGATGCAGGACTTCAGATGAATTGAAATAATTGCATATTCGCCGTATATAGTTATGTCATGTTGAACGGAACGAAGTGTAGTCGAAACATCCCCCGGAAGGGTACCTTGTGAAAAGGGCGCCGAAGTGCGTTAGTTGGTGCGGTGGGGTCCTGCCGAGGTATTTCCACACCGCGAGCGCCTGATGCTCGGCTCGCGACGAGCAATATTGTTTGTGGTAGGCAGCCTTCCCAGCCGCGCCGTCGCTACGATGTCGCTGTGTGGAAACACCTCGCCACCCCTGATAAAGTTGACTAACCGTTTATAATCGTCTTGCGTACTTCAAGTGTACTAACTTCGGCGGACGAAGTAGGGAAGTGTGGCAACAGGCAATTGACAATGGAAAAGACGTTTGCCGCCAATTTATATTATGTCATGTTGAGTGAAGCGTAGCGAAGTCGAAACATCTCCGCGGAAGCGCCCTTTGTACAATTGTGTCATTGCGAGAAGTGAGCGATGTGAAGTCGAAATTTCACTTCGTTGCGCAAATCATTTTGCTTTTTCTACTAAACAAATAACGGTAGTTTCTTCGTTTTAGCAGGTGCACGCTTCGTGCTCCCCCGAAAGGGAACCGCGTAGAAGTCTTTGGTAAAAAAGCCAAGCATAACGACTAAGCCGTTAGTTTTCAACGCTGCAGCCATCAAAGCCTTCTCCCTTGGGGAGAAGGTGTCACGCAGTGACGGATGAGGGGCAGTAGCAAACACTTTATGTCGTTTCTTAATATGTCTTTGCGAGGCACCGATTGTAAGATAAATATTGAATAAGCTATGTTTTCTAATCGTGCACGCTCCGTGCTCCCCCGAAAGGGTTCCGCTTGAAAGTCCTTTATATAATTATGTTCTCAGTCGAATCGCGGTTTGGCGAAAAACACAATCGGTACACACGCAAAACACCGACAACAAAATCAAATCGAAAATTTTTACAAATTTTTCAACTTTGTATGCAATAAAACGAGTCGGCGTAACATTATTTATACAAAAGGGCAAATTATGTTTATTTTTTGCGAGAAAACAAATTACCCATTGACTTTTGACCTTTCGTATTGTAAAATTTAATCACAAATCTTTTGGAGGAAGATACAATGAAAAAGTTTGCAAAAATTGCTGCCGTCGTATTGGTGGCTGTTATGTCGCTCGCAATCCTTGTTGCATGCGCTCCCAATTCCGACCCCGAAAAGGCTAAAGCCTCGTTGGAAAAGAACGGCTACACGGTAGTAAAAGTGCCCAGCGTTACTCACGCAGGCGGTTTGCAGAATACCGTTACCGGTACCAAGACGGAAAAGGACAAAGACGGCAACACGACCGTTCAGCATGTAAGCATTTTCTACTACGACACCGCCGACAACGCCAAAGCTGCTTATGAAACGCTTAAAAGCGACAGCGAAAAAGAAAAGGGCGACAATACTGACTGGACGTTTGCTCAATCCGGCAAGATCGTATATTTCGGCACAAAGGCCGCAATCAATGCCGCAAGATAATTGTAAAACGTAGTGAGATACGTAAAACAAAGAAATTTCGCCTTTCCGACGAGGTTTCTTTGTATATTACGGACAATTTTGTCACAACGCTGTTTTGTAAAACGTCCTGCAATGCGATTATGTTTGTTTTGTAATGCCGCTTTTTCGGCGGTTGTGGAAAAACATAGTCGGCAATCTGTTGCAAAAAAACGATTGCGACCAAACGAGTTGCTTGCCGCGGCTTGTGACTAAACGCAAAAAATTCGTCTGCGACGAAAAAAATAAAGGAGAAAAGAAAAAATGGCTAAAAGAAAAATTAAGAAACAGAGTTTTATTTGCATTGTGCTGTTTGCAGTCATGTGCGTGCTTGCCGTGCTCAACTTCGCTTTGCCGCAGTTCAAACGCACGATAGAAGGCAACGTCGGTAGTATCGGTAGTTCCTCGAGTCGCGAATACAATATGTTTGACCTTCTGGACGGTATGTCCGACAAAGATATCTCGGACAAAACCGACGGCGGTAAGGCTGCAAGCGCGGCGTTCTTCTCCGATGACGACAAAACTCAGGCAAAATGGTTTGCCGTACTTACCCTCATCACCACAATTGTGGCGTGCCTGGGCATTGTGATGGCAGTGCTTGCGCTTGTTGTCCCCAAGATTGGCGGCTACATCAAGTATCTCGGAGCATTGCTTGCACTTCTGGCAATCGTAACCTTTATTTTCGGCATCGTCGTTACCAAGGAATTCAGCAGTTCCAGCAACATCGGCGGTATTGCAGGCGGCAGCATAACGGTACAACTTGCCGTTGGAGCCATTCTGTCCTTTATCGGCGGACTGGGTGCCGTTGTCGTTCCTTTCGTATTCAAAAAATAATGCGTAAGTAACCTTTGTTTCGCACGTGCGGCGAGTTGCGACAAACCGTGACGGAACGAGCAAACGTCGCTCAGGTGTAACGGTTGCCGTTATTCTCGCGATAAAGTATTTGTGTAAACAAAGGAAAACCGAACAACAAACCAAAAACATCGACTGTAAAACCGCAGTCGGTGTTTTTTTTTGACGCGTGACAACGGTGCCGTCCGGAATAGCTGTGTGGGCTTCGGACGCCTCAATGCGCGCACGCAGGGGCGTGACAACGGTGTCATCCTGAATAGCTGCGTGGGTAATATAATAAAGGCGTAAGAATTGTTTTGTCTGATATTTTATCAATTATTGTAATCGCAACGAAACCGATGCGCCTGAAGTGTTGTCTTGTCGGTTTTTTGTAACATCTATTTGCGCAAATATTGCATTTGATAAACACTCTAATAAGATTTTTTAATAATAATGAATATCATAGTTTAGATTTGTAGATAAGTTAACACTAACGTTCAATTTTTTAATAATTTATGATTGCACAAAAACAAAGGTTATTTTTTTATTTTAGTGAAAAGATACGCCTTTATTTTTGCGCATAACGCTGTTTTTGGCCGACAAAACGTTCGGCACAAAGGAGAATTTATGAAGAGATTGTACGAACTGCGTACCGAAAAGGGGCTTTCTCAAAGAGGTATGGCTGCAAATTTCAATGTCAGTCAGGGTACGTACAATAACTGGGAAAACGGGCGCACGCAACCGTCGCTGGAGCAACTTGTCGCGCTGGCAAACTTTTTCGGAGTAAGCGTGGACTATCTGGTGTCCAACGACGAGGTTCGCAACGACATCAAGGATTCGTTGACGGAAGAGCAACGCAAGTTGTTCCGTGCGGTGTCGCAACTGGACGTGCGCAGCGCAAGTCTGCTCGCCGATTTCCTGGAAAGTTTGCAAAAATAATTGTCACTGTCGGGATTTTCCCCGCGCGGGTGTGTGCAAATAAAGTTTTTCGGCGCAGTGCGTTGCTGCCGATGTCGCTGCATTTCCCGCATTGCCGCCACCGTAAAAAAGCGACGGCCTCGGGAGTAACGCTTTGTGAAGAGTTGCCGCCTGCGCAAATCGGCGGGGAAAGGCTATTTGTGCGGTTGGTAATGTAGGTGGTGAACCCTATCTTGCAATGCTGCTTACGGCAAGTCCGATTGTGCGTGCAATCAATGTAAAAACATATGCCAGCCCCGCCTGAAGAATAAATGCCACGGCGGCGTTTTTGCGACCTTGCTCGGCTGCGCTTGCGGCAACAGTGGCAATGCAAGGTACTGTCAGCAGATTGTACAATGCCCAGCAGTATGCCCCGAGAGGACTTATTGCCGGCAAAGCTCCGCCGCCAAGCACCGTCAGCGTTGCAACGGCGGCTTCTTTTGCAGACAGCCCGACAATGGTCGCCACGGCGTAGGCGTATCCGCAATTACCGTCGTCGAACCCCAGCGGCGCAAACAGGGGCGAGATAATTTTGCCAAGCACGCCGCAAATACTATCTTCCTCAGAGACGGCTTTGCCGAATGCAGGCGTAAAGTAGCGGCAGCCCCACAACAGAACCGATGTCACAACGATAGTTGTACCTGCCTTTTTCAAAAAGCCCGTCGCCGCCGACAGCATTTGCCTGCCCGCAACGGAAAGTTTCGGCAGGCGGTAGTCGGGCAGCTCCGTAATTTCCACCGAGGCTTCGTTGCCGTCGGTGGTTTTGTTTAGTATGGACGCGGCGACAGCAACGGCGGCAAGACAAACCGCGTACAGACTCAGCGCGACAAAGGCGTTGCCGTCGAATATCCTCGACGTGACGCAGGCAATTACGGCAAGTTTTGCCGAGCACGGCACATAAGGCACTACCGAAACGGTGGTGCGCCGCAATTTTTCGCACTTTACGGTTCGCGCCGCCATCACGGCAGGCACGCTGCAACCGCACCCGACGGTCAGACAAACCGCGCTTTGACCGCACAATCCCACGGCGGACAGAGGCAAGTCTGTAATGAACGCTATCCGCGCCATGTAGCCGCTTTCTTCCAGCAGCGACACAAGCCCCGCAAGTACGGTAATTTGCGGCAGAAATCCGACTACGCTCATCGCGCCGCCTATTACGCCGTCGGAAATAAGCGAAGTAAGCCAAGGCGCGTTTGCGCATTCAAGCAGATTCGTCGCCGCCGATTGTATTTGCTGCGTAAGCGTGCCGGAAATAAAGTCCGCAATCGTTTTGCACGGACCTTCGGTTGCAATGAAAAATATCGCCCACATCACAATGGCAAAAATCGGGAATGCAAGCGTGCGCGAGACGATAACCTTGTCTATTTTGTCGGACATCGTTTCGGCTGTGTTTCTGCGGAATGTGGCGGCGGTTATTTTTGTGACGACGGCGCGGCGTTTTGTTGCGGCGGCAAGGCCTGTGTCGCTAAGCGGCGGCAAGTTTTTGAGGACGGAATCATCCGTCTTTTTATTTTGCCCTTCCGCCGCTTTACGGCAGGCTGTCAGCAGTTTGTCTGCGGCGGCTTTGTCGCGACGGTTGATTGTTACGCATTGTACGCCGAGGGTCTGCGAAAGTTTTTCCGTGTTTACGGCGATGTTTTGTTTTTGCGCGATGTCTGCCATTGTCAACGCGACTACGACGGGACGATTTGTCTGCAGCAGTTGCGTTGTCAGGTACAGACTGCGTTCCGGTCGTGTGCAGTCCACGACGTTTATTATTACGTCCGGAGGCGTTTTCGTCAGGTAGTCGGTGGTGTACTTTTCTTCGGGCGAGTAGGGTGACAGCGCATTGACCCCGGGCGTGTCTGTTACCGTGATGTCGGGGTTTACCGGGGCGGCTGCCGAAAAATTTGCCACCGTTACGCCTGCCCTGTTGCCCGTGCGCAGAGATTTGCCCGTAAGTCTGTTGAAAAGAGTTGTTTTGCCGCTGTTGGGGTTGCCTGTCAGCGCGACGGTGAGTTTTGCGGAATTTGCCTTTGCCAGTACGTGTACGGCACCCGGCGCGTCGTGCATTGAGCAGATTTTGCAGGCGGCGTTTGCCGTGCATTTGCAATGTGTGTTTTTTACTGTCATTTGTCCGATTTGTCCTCGACGGGTTGTTTGCATACTAATATGTTACGCGCGCACGCGCGCGCGAGAGCTATTTTTGCGCCGGCAACAACGTATGCAGTCGGGTCGCCGAGCGGTGCGGCAAAAAGAGGCGTTATTGCGGCATCCGGACATATGCCGACGCTTATCAGTCTACGGGCGTTTTCGTCGGACGTCCGCAAGCGTCGCACGACGTAATTTTCCCCGATTTTTGCTTCGGAAAGGGGCGTAAAATCGCCTTGAAAATTTGTCGAAAAAAGTTTGATTTTTTTGTTAAAAACGTTTGACAATACATTCGCCTTGTAGTATTATATGTAAGCTCGCTTCGAGAGAGCAGTCAAAACGCCCTGTTTTAAGGGCGAATCGAAACACATGCGCCGTTTATCGCTGCAGGCGGTTCGGGGATTTTTTCCCGAAAAGCTACGAAAAACTTTTTGAAAAAGTTTTGAAAAATAGTTGACAAACAAAATGCGCTGTGATATGATTAGTAGGCTGTTGAGAAACGGCACCGCTGAAGCGGTAGAAAGGAACATTGACAACTGCATAAAACAATATAAAGTTTAGAGTAAAATATTAATCGAGTGTTAATATGCAAAATTCAAAAATACGATTTTTGCTGCAATGACGCAGAGTTAATAAGAGTAATTTATTCAAGGATCTAAAATGTACTTGCTGAAAAGCAAGTGTATCGTAATTATACGATCAAGCTACGAAGAGCGTATGGAGGATGCCTTGGCACTAAGCGCCGAAGAAGGACGTGACAAGCTGCGATAAGCTACGGGGAACTGCAAATAAGTGTTGATCCGTAGATTTCCGAATGAGGAAACTCACTGCATTGAAGATGCAGTATCTTTACACAAATAAAATAGTGTATCGAGGGGAACCCGGTGAACTGAAACATCTCATTAACCGGAGGAAAAGAAAGTAAATTAACGATTCCGAAAGTAGTGGCGAGCGAAATTGGAAGAGCCCAAACTTTTGGTAGTGATATCAAAAGGGTTACGGACCACAAATCATTGAACATTGGTAGTTGAACAATCTGGAAAGGTTGGCCAAAGAAAGTGAAAGCCTTGTAAGCGGCATCGATGTTTAAGTGGTGGGTATCCAGAGTACCACAGGACACGTGTAATCCGGTGGGAATATGCGAGGACCATCTCGTAAGGCTAAATACGACTTAGTGACCGATAGCGAATAGTACCGTGAGGGAAAGGTGAAAAGAACCCCGGGAGGGGAGTGAAAGAGAACC
>OLXC01000439.1_pt1 | contig 14774 bp, 14 predicted proteins | sample 1673851 | NCBI WGS metagenome assembly OLXC01 (sample SAMEA103958130, study PRJEB25191) | human gut metagenome | biome: human-associated habitat [ENVO:00009003]; feature: intestine environment [ENVO:2100002]; material: feces | place: Germany | collected 2013/2015
GAGCCGGTATAGACATTGCCGCGATTGAACCACTTGGGGTTCAGCTCTTCAAACTGCGGATGCATGTTTACCCTCCTGACAGCGCAGATTTTTCCTCATTCTAGCACAAATACTTTCCCATTTCAACGGTTGTCTTGGGGCGGGCAACGTGGTATACTGTATCTTGGAATAGAATTGATGGTAAACTTACAATATTAAAATGTAAGAGGTATTGCAATATGGAAAACGCAGTGAAACGCATTGGTGTATTGACCTCCGGCGGCGACGCGCCGGGTATGAACGCCGCCATCCGCGCCGTGGTGCGCAGCGCCCTGAGCCGGGGCATCGAGGTGGTGGGCATCCGCCGGGGCTGGCAGGGCCTCATCAACGGCGACTTCGTGCAGATGGACAGCTCCAGCGTCAGCCGTATCATCAACCGGGGTGGCACCATGCTGTACACCGCCCGCAGCGAGGAGTTCCGCACCAAGGAGGGCCAGGAGAAGGCCTATAAAACCTGCAAGCTGCTGGGACTGGACGGCATCGTGGCCATCGGCGGCGACGGCACCTTCCGGGGCGCGCAGGATCTCAGCAAGTGGGGCATCTCCGTGGTGGGCATCCCCGGCACCATCGACAACGATATCGTCTGCACCGACTATACCATCGGCTTTGACACCGCCGCCAACACCGCCGTGGAGTGCATCGACAAGCTGCGGGACACCATGCAGTCCCACGAGCGGTGCTCCGTGGTGGAGGTCATGGGCCGCCACGCCGGATATCTGGCGCTGTATGTGGGTCTGGCCGTAGGCGCTACGGCGGTGTTGGTGCCGGAGACGGCATATGACTTCGAGGCCCACGTAGCCGAGAAGATCCGGCAGGCCCGGCTGATGGGCAAGACCAACTTTATGATCGTGGTGGCCGAGGGCTGCGTCAGCGCCATGAAGGTGGGTGACCAGATCAAGAACGAGCTGGGCCTCGATCCCCGCGTCACCATTCTGGGTCACATCCAGCGGGGCGGCAGCCCCACCGCCAAGGATCGCGTCATCGCCACCCGCATGGGCTATGAGGCGGTGCGGGTGCTGGCCGAGGGCGGCACCAACCGTGTCATCGTCATCCACAGCGATCAGGTCACCGATCTGGATATCGACGAGGGTCTTGCCATGATGAAGACCCTGAATCAGGAGGAATTTCAGGTCATGAAGACCATGACCGGTCAATAAGCCCCAACGAAAGGAGAATACGGCAATGAATTATCGCATCCTTGTCATCAATCCCGGCTCCACCTCTACCAAGATGGGCGTCTTTGACGGCGAGAACTGCGTCTTTCAGGAGACGCTGCGCCACAGCGCCGACGAGCTGGCACCCTTTTCCCACGTGATGGAGCAGGTGGACTTCCGCCGGGCGCTGGTGGAAAAGGTGCTGGAGGAGAAACACATCGCGCCGGAAACGCTGAACGCCGTGTGCGCCAGAGGCGGCCAGATCCCGCCGTGTCCCTCCGGCGCGTTCGTGGTGGACAAGCAGATGTGCGACTATCTGTACGGCGTGAAGGAGGCGGCTCACGCCTCCAATCTGGGCGCGGTCATCGCCCTGCACATCGCGGAGACGCAGGGCATCCCCGCCTATGTGTACGATCCCGTGGCGGTGGACGAGATGACGCCCATGACCCGCATCACCGGCATGCCCATGTTACAGCGACGGATGCTGGGCCATTCCCTCAACTGCCGGGCCATGGCCATCCGCTGCGCGAAGGAGGTCATGCACAAGCCGCTGGAGGAATGCCGGTTCATCGTGCTGCATCTGGGCGGCGGCGCTTCGGCGCGGCTGTTCATCGGCGGCAAAATGGTGGACGGTGTGCGGGACGACGAGATCATGTTCGCCCCGGAGCGCAGCGGCGGCGAGGACTGCCAGAGCCTAATCCACCTGTGCTTCTCCGGCCAGTACACGGAGAAGGAGCTGATGAAGTTCGTCCGGGGCGCCGGCGGCCTGAAGGCCCATCTGGGCACCAGCGACGCCCGGGAGGTGGAGCAGCGCATCGCCGCCGGGGACGAGAAGGCCAAGCTGGTGTATGACGCCATGCTGTACGGCGCGGCCAAGTCGCTGGGTGCGCTGGCGGCGGCTGCCGACGGGCAGGTCGACCGGATCATCCTCACCGGCGGCATCGCCCACTCGAAGTATGTGGCGGACTATCTGACGAAGAAGCTGTCCTTCATTGCGCCGGTGGAGGTCATGGCCGGCGAGTTTGAGATGGAGGCGCTGGCGGCTGGCGCGTGCCGCGTGCTGGCAGGCCAGGAACAGCCCCACCGCCTGTCGGAGCTGCTGTAAATTTGTGTGTTGAAAAATCTTCCCCCTGTGGGAACCTTTTGCGGGAGAGACACGTCTAAGGAGTGTCATTCCAGAGAAAGGAAGTTATCACTATGAAAAGACTGCTTGTGTTTGCCTTGGCCGCCTGCTGCGTGCTGGCGCTGGCCGCCTGCACGGTGAAAAAGCCTCAGGAGAGCGGCGACATCAGCCAGCTCCCTAACCCGGTGCATGAGTCCACCGCCGAAGAGGTGGCGGAGAAGTCCGGCATCACGCTGAATGTGCCTATCACGGCGGTGGATGTGACGTACAGCTACATCGACGGCGATTCGCCGCTGGCGCAGGTGAGCTTCGTCTATCAGGGGCAGACCTACACCTACCGGGGCCAAAAGACCCAGACGGTGCAGGATATCTCCGGCATGTACTATGAGTGGACAAAGACTACCAACGACTCCGAGGATGTGCCCTACACCTGCTACTTTACCGACGAGGGACAGGGCATGGCCCTGTGGCATACCGGTGGCGTCAGCTACACGCTGGGCATGACGGAGAATGTCACGGAGGAGCTGCTGGTGACCATGTACGGCATCGTGACCGGCGAAGCGGAATAAGCAAAAAGAGACTGGCAAGGCCAGCCTCTTTTTTGCTTATAGCTCAATCAATCCCGCGTCCAGCATGTTTTGCAGGCTCATGAGGATGCCCAGCTTGGCGTGATACCAGGTCAGGCCGCCCTGAAAGTACACGGCGTAGGGCTCGCGGATGGGGCCGTCGGCGGAAAGCTCGATGGACGCGCCTTGGATAAACGCACCCGCCGCCATAATGACCTCGTCCTCGTAGCCGGGCATGGCCCACGGCTCCGGGGTCACGTAGCTGTCCACCGGGGCGGCGGCCTGAATGCCCTTGCAGAAGGCCACCATGCCCGCGCGGCTTTTCAGCTCCACCGCCTGAATGATATCACGGCGCACCTCGCGGGAGGAGGGTACCACCCGGAAGCCCAGCTTCTCGTAGCAGGCGGCGGCGAACACCGCGCCCTTCACGGCGGAGGACACCACCGTGGGAGCCAGAAACAGCCCCTGATAGAAGGCGGGCAGCACGCCCAGATTCGCGCCTACCTCGCGGCCCAGACCGGGCGCGGTGAGACGGTAGGCGCAGCGGTCGATCAAGTCCTGACGGCCGCAGATGTAGCCGCCGGTGGGAGCCAGACCGCCGCCTAAGTTTTTGATAAGGCTGCCCACGGCCATGTCCGCCCCCACGTTGGTGGGCTCGTCGGTCTCCACGAACTCGCCGTAGCAGTTGTCCACCATGCAGATGACATCCGGCTTGCACTGCTTGCAGAAGGCGATCAGCTGGCCGATCTGCTCTACGGAATAGCTGGGGCGTGTGGCGTAGCCCTTGGAGCGCTGGATGGTGATGAGCTTGGTTTTGTCGTTGATGGCGGCGCGGATGCCGTCGTAGTCAAAGGCGCCGCCCTCCAGCAGCTCCACCTGACGGTAGCTGACGCCGTACTCCGCCAGCGAGCCGGGGGTGGGGCGGGTGCCGATGACGCCTGCCAGCGTGTCGTAGGGGGCGCCTACCGGGGACAGCAGCTCGTCCCCCGGCAGCAGGTTGGCCGCCAGCGCCAGTGCCAGCGCGTGGGTGCCGCAGGTGATCTGGGGCCGCACCAGCGCCGCCTCGGTGCCGAAGATACGGGCGTAGATGCGCTCCAGATTGTCCCGGCCGTCGTCGTCGTAGCCGTAGCCGGTGGAGGGGTTGAAGTGCATGGCGGCCAGCCGGTTTTCCTGCATGGCCTGTATCACCTTGGCCTGATTGTGCTCCGCCACGGCGTCGATGTGGGCGAACTGGGGCGCGATCTCCGCCAGCACCGCCGCGCCGAAATCCAGCACCCGCTGGGAAACGCCCATCTGGGCGTACAGTTCATTGGTGGTCATATTCTGTCTCCTTACTGGCGGTTTTCCGGAAAGGTCACGCCGTTCCATTTCATCAGCGCCCGGATGGGGTAGTCCCGATCCAGATAGTGGCGGCTGAACCAGTCGTAGGTGGCTTGGGGCAGGTGCACCAGCTCCGGCGCGTCGCAGCGGAAGCGGTCAAAGGTGATCCGGTCGCCGCTGAGCAGCGCCGCCGCCAGCTCCAGCTTGCCCTCGTTCATCAGCCGTTCCAGACAGCCGTCCATGATGACGGCGCAGGAGCGCTCCTCGTCGTTGGCGTAGTCCTCCCGATGGCCCAGCCAGTAGAGGAATTCCTCCGGGTCAAGATCCATGCGGGTGGTGATCTGGCTCAGCTTGTAGAACTCCTTCCAGTCCCGGCGCTTCAGCACGTCGATGAGATACTGCACCAGCCCGTCGTCCATGGCCACGCAGTCCAGAAACACCTCGAAGGCGTGCTTGCCCGCGTCGGGGTCGGGCTCGTTGGCAGGCTCCGGCTGGGGAGCGGGTTCTTCCGTCTGCTGGGCGCTTTTCAGAAATGCCTCAAAGCCCGCCATGCCGCTGTCGCCGTCAAAAAGGCTCTCCGGCAGCGCTTCGCCGTCCTGCGCCGCGCAGGCCCGCACAAAGTCCGCCGCCCCCATGGACGCCAGCTGCTCCGTGATCTGGCGGGTGCGGCCTTCCTCGTCCTCCGCCGTCAGGGTGATGCCCTCCGGGGCGGGGCGTTTGCCCTCCAACAGTTCGGTCATATAGCGGAGATAGTAATCAAAAAGCTCCATAAAAGGCTCCTTTTCCATGTCGTTCAACCTGAAATTCTATCATATGGCGGTTGTATTTGCAAGGGATTTCCGGTAAAATGAAGCGGCGGGAGGGATGTGCCATGTATTATGTCTATATGCTCCGGTGCCGGGGCGGCGTGTACTATACCGGATTGGCGGTGGACGTGGCGCGCCGCTTCCAGACCCACCTGTCGGGGAAAGGGGCCAAGTTTACCCGCGCCTATCCGCCGGAGGAGATCGCGGCGGTGTGGCGCTGCGGCGACAAGGGCACGGCGGCACGGGTGGAATACGCCATCAAAAAACGCCTGACCCACCAACAGAAGGAGCAGCTGGCCGCCGCGCCGGACACGCTGGCGGAGCTGCTGCCGGAGGTGGGGGAGTGGGGCGTGTCGGCGGAGAAATGAATAAAAGGAGCGGAACCCTGCGGGTTCCGCTCCTTTTATTCATTTTATCAATCCAGCAGCCAGACGGTCACGTTGCGGCGGCCCCAGGAAACGCAGTCGGAATAGCTGGGGAACCACACGTCGATGACGTTGCCCTTCATGCCGCCGGTGTCCTCCACCTGTCCCATACCATAGGACTGAATGAACATGCGGGAGTGATAGGGGAAGGTCTTGGGGTCGGCGGCGACGATGCCCAGCCCTACCGCGTGTCCGGTGGCGGTAGTCCACGCCGCGCCTTTCTCACCGCCGCTGTAGTAGGCGGTGGAATTGCAGGTGATCTTGTTGTAGTAGGTCATGCTGTAGCCGGACTGGAACACCAGATAGCCGCCGCTGGAGCCGCCGCCATAGGGTACATCGCGCTCAATGCGGTCGTCCTGCTCCACCGACTTGACCAGACGGCCGTAGACGACGATCTGAGCCTTGGCGGTGCTGTCGCTGCGATCCACCAGCACGGTGTTCACCATTTCGCCGTTGCGGTACACATCGTCATAGGTGTCGGTGGTCAGACCGGGCGTGCCCTCCTGCAGGATCACATGCTCGCCGTAGGGCAGCAGGTAATCGTACAGCACCTTGGTCTTGTAGGTGTCCACCTTTGTTTCGCGGCGGCGGCAGCGCAGCTCGTCGCTGACGTGGATCAGGGTCTTGAGACCGGTGGTGTTCACGCCGATCATTTCGTCCGCTCCCACCTGAATGTCGTAACGCTCCAGTAGGTTCTGTACCGTCTCGTTGTAGGACTCCACCGTCAGCAGCTCATCGCCGTGGCGGATCAGCACCTGCTGTCCGGCGGTCAGGATGATCTGGGCGTCGCCGCCAGTGTCGTCCCGTACCCGCAGCGCGTCGCTTTCGTAGGTGAAGTCGGGATAGCCGTCCACCAGTGTGGTGGCTTCATCTGTGACTACCAGATAGGTGTAGGTTTTCGCTGTGGTGTCTGTTACGCACCAGGGCAGGCAGACCAGCAGGGCGATGGCGCCGATCACCAGCCAGCGCATCCAGACGTGAGCCCGCATTTTGTGGGAGAAGCGGCGCAGGAACTGATACTGGGGCAGCTCCCACACGGCCTTTTTCGTCCGCTGCCACCACGCCCGCGCGGAGCGCACCATGCGGGTGTTCAGGAACCATGCCCAGATCAGCCGCCCAATCAGCGCGAACACGTCGCCCAACCGCCACCAGAACACCCGGAAAGCACGCCTGAGGGCTCGGACCTCCTCCGTCTCGCCGAAGGTTTTCCAGCTATCCCCCATGCAGCGCCAGGCGAACTTGATGTTGGGCCAAAGTTGTTGCAATCGTTCTTTCATAATACCTCGATGATATCCATCTTGCCGCCGGGATAAACCGAAAGCGGGATGGAAGTGGAAAAATACGCCACAAAGTATAGCATTTTCGGCAAAATTTGTCAAGTTTTCCCCACCGGAGCAAAACGATTGCAATACGATAGACGGTTGTAGGGCGGGGCCGATGGTGTGTCAAGATGCCGTAGGGCGGGTCACGTGGGGCCCGCCCTACGGTATGGTATGCTAGAACTCTGTAGGGGCGGACGACCCTATCCGCCCTGACGATAACCACAGCACTACGTTAGGGGCGGACAGAGTCGTCCGCCCCTACGAACGGATTATCGAAAATGACATTATCAAATCGAAAGGGCGGGGTAGAACCCCGCCCTATGGATATACGATCAGGAAACCTTTTCATTGTCGCTTACCGTCAGTGCCGCTTCCTTTTTCCGCATGGTGCGGCGTACCTCGTCATAGATCACGGCGCAGACGGGGACGCCCAGCAGCATACCGGCGACGCCGCCCAGTCCGCTGCCCACGATGACGGCGAAGAACACCCAGATACCCGGCAGGCCCACGGATTTTCCCACCACATGGGGGTAGATCAGGTTGCCCTCGATCTGCTGCAGGACGATGAGGAACACCACGAACCAGATGGCCTTCATGAAGGACACCGGCAGGATCAGCAGCGCGCCCACGATGGCGCCGATCCACGAGCCGAGAATGGGGATCAGGGCGGTGACGCCTACCAGCACGGCGATGACCGGGGCGTAGGGCAGGCGGAGGATCAGCATGCCCAGCAGCACCAGCGTGCCCAGAATGACGGCCTCAATGGTCTGGCCGGTGATGAACTGGGAGAACGTGCGGCTGACGCGGCCCAGAAACGCCAGAAACGGCGTGACCTTCTGCTCCGGGAACGTCAGGTACAGCAGCTTTTTCAGCTGGCGGGCCAGCGTTTCCTTCTGGGCCAGTATGTAGATGGAGAACACCACGCCCATCAGCAGGTTCACCACCGCCGACAGCACCGACGTGGTGACGCTGATGGTGGTGTTCAGCAAGGCCGAGCCGCCCTTGGCCAGCAGGTCGGTGAGCTTGGTCAGCAGGTCGTTTTTGCCCAGGTCGATCTCCGGCAGAGTGATGGCATACTGCTCCAGCGAGACGCGCAGGTCGTCGTACCGCACGTCCAGCGTCTTGACATAGTCGGAGATGGTGTTCACCATGTCCACCACGGTGCTGCCCAGACGGGGGATCACCACGAAGCACACGGCGAAGATCACGCCCAGCACAATGAAAAAGCTCAGCAGCAGGCAGATGGGGCGGCGCAGCTTCTTTACGATGGGCTTGCCGCCCTCCTTGAGGAACAGTCTGTTCCACAGCCGCTCCAGCGGATTCAGCAGCAGGTTCAGGATGAAGGCCAGGATCAGGCCAATCAGGATGGGGGAGAGGATGCTGAGAATGGCGCGGAGAATGCGCAGCAGCAGGTCAAAGTGGTTCACCAGCCACCACACGGCGATGACGGCTGCCGCCATCAGCAGAATGTTTCGTATGGTCTTTTTGTTCAGTTCCAAGGCAGTATCCCCCGATTTTCACATGATATTTCCGGAAACCAGTATACCATACATTCCGTCAAAAAAGCGTGAAGGATTTGTGAATATTACCGGGCCTGCTCCGCGGCGGACAGGGCGTTGGTGAGGCGGGCGAAGTCCTCCAGCGTCAGGCGTTCGCCACGGACGGAGGGCTCCAGACCGCAGGCGGTGACGATTTCCGTCAGCTGCTCCTTGGGCAGCTGGTAGCCGGTTTGCAGGGAGTTCACCAGCGTTTTTCGCCGCAGGGCGAAGGCGGCCTTCACCGTCCGCCACAGGGCGGACTCGGACACCACGTCCACCGGCGGCGCCTTCCGCACGGGACAGTGGATCACGGCGGAGGTCACCTTGGGGGCGGGCAGGAAGCAGGTGGGGGGGACGGTGAACAGCAGCTGGGGGTCGGTGTAGTACTGCATCAGTACGGTGAACGCGCCGTACTCCGCCGTGCCGGCCCTGGCGCAGATGCGCTCCGCCACCTCTTTCTGTATCAGGACGGTGAGACTGTCGAAGCAGCGGCTCTCCACGCATTTGGTCAGGATGGGGGTGGTGATGTTATAGGGCAGATTGGCGCAGAGGATGGGCCGCAGTCCGGCGAAATGCTCCTGTATCACCTGCGGGAAGTCCAGCTTCATGGCGTCGCCCTCGATGAGGGTGAAGTTGTCCGCGCCGGACATGGTCTCCCGCAGCACGGGGTAGAGGCGCACGTCCAGCTCCACCGACGCCACCTTGGCGGCACGGTGCACCAGCTGAGCCGTCAGCGGGCCGATGCCGGGGCCAATCTCCAGCACGCCGGTGCGCTCGTCCGCACCGCTGGCGTCGGCGATATCCCGGGGCACCCAGCCCTCGATGAGAAAATTCTGGCCCATGGCCTTGGAAAAATGAAAGCCGTGGCGCTCCAAAAGCGCCTGTATCTCCCGGCGGTCGCAAAGATCCATTGTTGCCTCTCCTTATGATACCATCGATTGACAAGGGCAGACACGGTTTTGACGGGCAGAAATGCGCCCATACTGCGTCAAGCCCCTTGACAATACGGCAAGTATTCTCTGCGGGTCTTTTCTTGTCTGGACACATTTCTGCTCCGGCAAAACTGCTCCGCACCTGTCAGCGATGGATTTTCCAGGGATTTTTGGTTTTTGAGACGCAGGCGGGCGCGTGCCCGCCAAGGCGAAAAGGGCAAAAATCGCCGAAAAGGCGCGGTGACAGGCGTGTCTGCCCTTGTTAACTGATGGTAGGAATAATCCTTGACGAAAAGGGGGCGTGAGCCATGTACAACCCACAGCTTGAGACTTTTCTGCACGTGGCGGACGCAGGGAGCTTCAATAAGGCGGCGGAGGAGAGCTTCATCACGCCCACGGCGGTCATCAAGCAGATCAATTCGCTGGAGGAATCCCTCGGCGTCAGGCTCTTTGACCGCAGCCACCGGGGGCTGACATTGACAAAAGCTGGGCGCTCCATGTATCAGGACGCCAGATACATCATCCAATATTGCCGCGACTCTGTGACGCGGGCGAAGAACGCCATGCAGGAGGACGAAAACATCATCCGCATCGGCTCGTCCCCCATGACGCCCGCACAGCTTTTGATGGATCTCTGGTCGAGAGTGCAAGCATTGCACCCCGATATTAAATTCCAGATCGTGCCCTTTGAGAACACGCCGGAAAATGCGCGGGAAATTCTTGCCAATCTCGGCAAAAACATTGATATTGTAGGCGGTATTTTTGATGAGACCATGCTGCACCTGCGGGGCTGTGCCGGGTTGGAGCTGACGCGGGGGCGCTTCTGCTGTGCAGTCTCCATCCACCACCGGCTGGCGGACAAAGACAAGCTACAAGTTTCTGACCTCTATGGGGAGAATCTGCTGCTGATGCACCGCGGCTGGAGCCACTATGTCGATCAGCTTCGGGACGATCTGTGGCAGCACCACCCGCAAATTCACATTGTGGATTTTGATTTTTACAGCATGGACGTGTTCAACCGCTGCGAGAACACCAATGACGTTTTGCTGGCTATTCCCGGTTGGGCAACTGTCCATCCGCTTCTGAAGATAATCCCAGTGGAGTGGAATTACAGTATTCCCTATGGCATTCTCCATTCCCCGGAGCCGACACCGACGGTACAGCGCTTTTTGGATGCAGCCAAAATCATCAGCAAAGAGCTGTACAACTGATTATAACCCAAAGGTATATACTGATGAACAAAGCGAGACTTCTCTTGAAGTCTCGCTTTTTTTATACTATAGGCAGAAGTCTAGGAAAAGGCAGATGAGGATATGAAGCTTGGATGTTTCTCTGCGCCGCTGTTTTGTACGGCGCTTCTGCTGAGCGGTTGCGGCGCTCGTGAACCACAGGAACCTACGGAAACCACTCTACCCCAAACAGCAGCATTTACAAGGGAAAGCAAAATCAAAGATGTGAAGAATGCTCCAATGTTCGGCTCTTACGGACGGTTGCTGTTCCCTGTAGAGGATGCCTACTACAGCGGCGACACGCTGGAAGAACTTCAACTGACCTACTACAGCCATATCGATCCGGACGAAACGTTGGAGATCGTGAACACCCTGCGAGAGCGGGCAGCGGACGGCCAAACCATCTTCTATGACATCTACACCGACGAGGAAAAGGCGGCTGACCCTGCCAAAGAAGATACAGGATTGTTTTTCTTCAAGGGAATCCCCGGCGAGAAGTTCGCCATCTGCAATGCAGGCGGTGCCTTTGCCTATGTGGGGGCCATGCAGGACAGCTTCCCTCATGCGCTGGAGCTTTCCCAAAAGGGCTACAACGCCTTCGCTCTCATTTATCGCCCCGGCGCACAGACCGCCTGCGAGGACTTGGCAAGAGCCATCCGCTTCATCTTTGACCATGCGGACGAACTGGAAGTGGACACCGATTGCTACTCCCTATGGGGCGGCTCGGCGGGAGCGCGAATGGCGGCGTGGCTTGGGTCTTACGGTGCAGAAGCCTTTGGCGGCGGCGATCTGCCCCGTCCCGGTGCGGTCATCATGCAGTACACGGGACTGAGCGAGTATTTCGAAAGCGATCCGCCCACCTATGCCTGTGTCGGTGACAGGGACGGCATCGCCAACTGGCGGGTCATGCAGGCGCGACTCGAAGCCATGCAGCAGGCCGGGATCGATACGGAGTTTCATGTGTATTCCGGTCTGGGTCACGGCTTTGGACTTGGGACTGGAACCAGCGCCGAAGGCTGGATCAATGATGCCGTTTCCTTTTGGGAACAGCAAATGAAGAAATAACATTCAGAAAGGATGCGTTTTTATGAACAACTTTATTTTTGAAAACAAGACCAAGGTGTATTTCGGCAAGGGCGGTGTCAAGGAGTATCTTGGCTGTCTGCTGGGGAACTACGGCGAAACCGTCATGCTGGCCTACGGCGGCGGCTCCATCAAGCGCAATGGCGTGTATGATGAGATCATGGGCATTCTGAACGCCGCCGGCAAGCGTGTCGTGGAGTTCGACCGCATCATGCCCAATCCCACCTATGCCAAGGCGCAGGAGGGCGCAAAGCTGGCGCGGGAAAATCATGTTGACCTCATCCTCGCCGTGGGCGGCGGCAGCGTTTCCGACTGCTGCAAGGTCATCTCCGCACAGGCGAAGCTGGACGAGGACATCTGGGAGATGCAGTACACGAAGCACACGCTGCCGACCAAGTTTATTCCCCTCGGCACGATTGTCACGGTGTTCGGTACCGGCAGCGAGATGAACAACGGGGCCGTCATCACCCACGAGGGAAAGAAGATCAAGGGCGCTCTTTGGGGCACGCAGGCGGAGTTCGCGTTCCTTGACCCCAGCTACACGCTGTCCGTTCCCATGAAGCAGGTTATTTCCGGCGCGTTCGACACGCTGAGCCACGCGATGGAAACCTACTTCGGCAAGCCGGATGAAAACAACCTGTCCGACGATATTAACGAAGCCGTCATGCGCAGCGTCATCCGCAACATCCGCGTTCTGCTGACCGACCCGGAGAATTACGATGCCCGCAGTGAGCTGGCCTGGGCGTCTGCCATGGCGGAAAACGGTATTTTGAAAATTGGCAAGGTCACGGACTTCCAGTGCCACATGATCGAGCATCAGCTGGGTGCCTACACCAACTGCAACCACGGTGCGGGGCTGGCGGTCATTCACCCGGTTTTGTACCGCCACATCTGCAAGTCCGGTACAGCCCGCTTCGCCCGCTGGGCGCAGAATGTCTGGGGCATCGCATCCAAGGGCAGTGACGATGAAACTGCTTCTGCCGGTGTGGAAGCACTGGCTGCGTTCATCAAGGAAATTGGACTGCCCACCACCTTTGCAGAGCTGGGCATTCCCGCCGACACCAACTTCCGTGCCATTGCGGATTCTACCGTACTCACCGCGGGCTGCTGCAAAAAGTTGACCCACGATGAAATATATGACATTCTCTGCGAATGTAAATAAAACTAAAATTGAATTGAAAGGATGATTTTATCATGAAAAAACTGACTGCACTACTGCTGAGCGTCGTGCTCGTACTTAGCCTTGCCGCCTGCGGCTCTGCCAGCAAGCCTGCATCTTCCACCACGCAGCCCGAAACCTCTGCGCCGACCGAACAGCCCGCCACGGAACCGTCTGAAAGCTCCTCGACCGCTCCCGCAGAATCCGAGCCGGAGACCCAGCCCGAAACCGGCAAGACGCTGGTGGTCTACTACTCCGCTTCCGGTAACACCGAGCGGGTGGCCAAGGATATTGCAGAGGCAGCCGGTGCCGACCTCTTTGAGATTGTTCCCACTGAAGTCTACACCAGCGATGATCTGGATTGGACGAACCCCGACAGCCGCGTCAGCCGGGAGCACGATGACGAGTCCCTGCGGGATGTGCCCCTGACCACCACCGAAGTTTCCGATTGGGATTCCTATGACACCGTGTTTATCGGTTATCCCATCTGGTGGGGCATCGCAGCGTGGCCCGTGGACACCTTTGTAAAAAACAATGATTTCACCGGCAAGACCGTCATTCCCTTTGCCACATCTTCGTCCTCCGGCATGGGCCAGAGCGGTACGCTGCTCTCCGAAATGGCGGGTACCGGTGACTGGCAGGACGGTCAGCGCTTCTCCAGCGGTGCCAGCCAGAGCGATGTGGCCGATTGGGTCAGCGGCCTTGGCCTGAACGGTTGATTAACCGAGTATTTCCTCGGAAGGAGGGCAAGGTATGCGAAAAATGTTAGCGGGTTTACTGGCGGGAGTTCTGCTGCTCTCCGGCTGTACGGCGCAGGCGGCGGCAAAAAGTGACGATACTGCCGCCGTCGCGCAGCAGCCTGCGGAGAACGCCGCCGTACAGGGCGGCTTCACCGAAAACCAGACGCTGGACGGTGCGGATGGCATCATCCATTTCAGCTACTATCTGCCGGACGGCTATGACAGCGCAAAGACTTATCCCCTCATCGTGGCTATGCCGGGGTATGGGGAGATGTGGTTCGGGGAGGATTCCGCAGGCAGCAACCTTCGCTGGAACGGCGTGCAGGCGTGGACGAAGCTGTCGGAGCCTGTGATCCTTGTTTCCGGTCAGCTCACCGATTGGGGCGCAAAGTCCGCACGGCAGGCCAACGAACTGGCGGAGTACATGATCGACCACTTTTCAGTGGACACCAGCCGCGTCTATGCCGCAGGGTATTCGGCTGGCGGCGAAACCATGTCTCAGGCAGTGGCCCTGCGCCCCGACCTCTACGCCGCCTATATCCACGGCGGCTCCCAGTGGGACGGCACCTATGACCCCGTGGCAGAAAACCGGGTGGCGGTCTATATCTTCATGGCGGAAAACGACGAGTATTACGGCTCTCAAAAGGCGCGTGACGCCTATGCGAACCTCCACGCCGCCTATGAAAAGGCAGGGCCGACTGATAGCGAGATCGACCAGCTTTTGCAGCTCAATATCCCGGGCAACGTCTATTTCAACGCCAAGGGCATTTACAATTACCATGGCGGCGGCAGCGTGGTGTTCGACGATGAGAACGTACTGAACTGGGTGCTTTCCCAGAGAAAATCAACAGGAAAGGATGACAACAATGAAAAAGATGAAGCGACTTCTGACGGCGGTCATAGCGGCAGCGCTGGTGATCGCAACAATTCCGACGGCCCTGGCGGCAGGGGGTATCTTTAGCGACGTTCCGAATGGTGCATGGTACGCGGATGCGGTGGATTATGTCTATGAGCACGGCATTATGAACGGCACCTCCGCTACCACATTCAGCCCCAATACGCCCATGACCCGCGCCATGCTGGTGACGGTTCTGCACCGTGCCGCGGGCAGCCCGTCCGCTGCCACGGGAACGGCCTTCTCTGACGTTCCTTCGGGTGCCTACTACACGGATGCGGTGGCATGGGCGAGTGCCAACGGCATCGTGACCGGCTATGGCAATGGACGCTTCGGCTCCAACGATCCCGTCAGCCGCGCCCAGATCGCCGCGATCCTCTGGCGTTACGCTGGTTCTCCCAGTGCGGAAGCCGGACAGGATTTTGCCGACGAGAGCAGCATCC
>OLXC01000441.1_pt1 | contig 14759 bp, 9 predicted proteins | sample 1673851 | NCBI WGS metagenome assembly OLXC01 (sample SAMEA103958130, study PRJEB25191) | human gut metagenome | biome: human-associated habitat [ENVO:00009003]; feature: intestine environment [ENVO:2100002]; material: feces | place: Germany | collected 2013/2015
AATCTTGTCCTGTAAAAAATGTTTGCGCCATGATATAATTGGATCAGAAAAACAAAAGGAGTCCACCATGCAATACTTAAGTTTTGATATCGAATGTTGTGACGGCAAACATATCTGTGAATTCGGTTATGTAATAACAGACGAAAATTTCAATGTAACAAAAAAGGAATGTTATACTATCAATCCTGAGAAACCTTTTAATTTGATTGGACGAGAAAATCGTGAAGATTGTATTTTATTCTTTCCCGAAGAGGAGTATTACAATAGTCCTATATTTCCCGCATTTTATTGTAAAATAAAAAATTTAGTTTCAATGCCGGAAACAATTATATTTGGACATGCCATGAGAAGTGATGCGATATTTTTAAGAGATGCATGCAAGCGATATAAACTGCCGTCCCTTAATTTTGATTTTATTGATAGCCAAGTGTTATACAAGGAATTTTCGGGAATTCACAAAGATATATCCTTAGAGAATGCAGAAACTGTCTTAGATCTCGACAAACCGCAATTTCATCATAAAAGTGATGATGACGCACTACTTACAATCGAACTTGTAGAAAAAATTTGCAAAGAATTGAATGTGAGTATTTCGGAATTAATGATACTCTGCCCCACAGCGTGTGGTGCAAGCCATAATTTTAATATTCAATATACGGGTGATGACCTACAATCAATGATGAATGCGTTAGGAAAAAATTCCAATGCATTAAGTCAAGGTCGCAAACAAAAGTGTATCCAAAAGTTTGCAGAAACTGTTGTTTCGGAAGGCAATATTATTGAAAGTTGTTTGAACAATAAAAGCTTGTGTTTTTCCCGTGTGTTTGAAAAGAGTAACACTGCAGACACATTAAAACTCATACAGGTCTTGGCTAATCATGGTTGTAAATATAACGTAAAAGTTTCAGAAAATGATTATTATGTTGCCGACGATGAAGAGTTGCTTGATCCGATTCCCAAAGAAAACACTCGCTATTTCGCCGCACTAAAAAATGACGATGGAAGAAATGTAAAAGTAATATCTTTTGAGGATTTTCTTGCGATTATCGATTTAACAACGGATAAGATAAAGCAACTAAAAATGCCGGTAGTCCCTAAACGAAAGACGAAAAAGAAAAAAGTATATTCCACAGGAAGTAATTCGTACACCATAGGTGATCAATTACGCGCACAGGGAATAGATTTGACTAAATGGTCTAACTAACTCGTAAACAGATTGCTTTTGCCTTTATAATCTACTCAAAAACTTCAAATGGTTCTTTGATGGGTACTTGACTTATACAAACGAAAAAATCTGATCGTTCTTGATTTCTTTGCCGGTAGCGGAACAACGGGACACGCCGTTATGGACTTAAACAAAGAAGACGGCGGTTCACGCAAATTTATTTTGATAACGAATAACGAAAACAATATTTGCAGAAATATTACCGTGCCTCGAATTCAAAAAACGATAGAAATTTTTGGCTATAAAGAGACTTTTGATTTTTTGGAATAAACCTTTATTTGATTATTTTGGCACCGGTGCGTGGGCTTGTCTTGATACGAGAGCGGCTCGGCTTCGCCTCGCCGCCGACAAGCCCACGCACAGACTTAAACCGACCGACTAAACCGAATGACTAAACTTCGCTTTGCTAATTGACCGCATTAAAAACTGCCGCCAAATCAAACGCAATCGCCCGTATAGATAAATGAAAGCGCGGACGGAAGGCGAAGTCGCCGCTAAACCGCTTGGCGATCTTTCGCCTTTTTCTCCGTCCGCGAGCATTTCATTTAGGGGTATTACGGGGCGTGTGTGCCTTTTAATTTGCTTTCGGCATCTGGTCTATCACTTCCTTGCTTACTTGCCCCACAAGGCAACCTTCGTCCCAACAGTTGAAGTTGTCAAAGAGCAGTAGTTTCTTATCTTCTTGCCCTATGGTGCAGGCAACGTCGTCGTCCATAATATCGGATATGAAATATTGCGGCAAGCCTTTAGAGTAGACGATTCTTCCGCCGTCTTTTTCGAGATACTTCATAATGTATCTCACGGCTTCGCTTAAAACGTGTTCGTTTACTTCCTTGAAGTCCGATCTACCAAACCTTTCATTAAAATACGTGTTCTGATACGTCGTTTGCACTTTTTCTTTGACGGGCGAGTAGTCTTTTACTTCAACGAGTTCACCGACCATTGTGTCGGGCGGAATATAAAATAACCCGTGAAAATGCAATCTCTTTTTATCCGGGGAGCGTTCCCATACGCCGACGTATTTCCATTTGCGGCGGTAGCACATTTTCTTGAACGTATCGGAAAGTTTCTTTCTGAACGATTCTTCGGAGTGTTTCTTTCCGTCGTAGGTGAAAGTGCAAAAATAGTTGAATGTTTGCAGGTTTACTTTGCGCGCAAGTCTGACGCGCTTTGCAATAGCGTTGCGTTTCAGTCTGTCGAACTGACCGTTAACGTATTGTTTTGCGGCTTCGGCGTTAGCAAAATACTTTTTCATACGGTCGTAAATATACTTTTCGCGCCCGCGCTTTTTAAGGCTTTTACATTCTTCATACAGTTCGTCGAACAGTTGCCTTCGGGTTATCTTTCGTGTTGTCGTAGGCTTTGAAATTTCGTCCGTGGGCGGACTTACAGTTGCTTCCGAACATTCTTCCGAATCGACTTCGTTTGCGTCGTTAGGTGCCGTTAAAGCCATTTCAGCATTACTCTTATCCGCATTTAACTGCGGTTGGTGCGGCGTATCGTCAACGACTTCGATTACTTCTTCTGGGTGGTATCGTTTCGGTGCGGCAGGTCTTGTCGTGTGCGGAATCGCTATGAAATGACTTCCGTCGTTGTAGATTTTACACTTTTGATATGGCATAATTTTACCTCCTTTCCACGCATAGAACGTGGGTATTTTTTATTAAATCAACGGGAAACTATTGAGCGAAAATACTACTTCGTTTCCGTCGGCGGTGGTCGCTTGGAATTCATAATTTCCGCAAGTTGTTTTTCGTACCTACGCATCATAATTTCCGTAACCTTACGGATAATTTTTTCTCTGGACTCATCCATGTCCTTTTTGTCTACTTCGTCGAGTTTTACATACAGCGGAATATTGACGGCGTAACTGCCGTCTTTTCTTCTCAGCCCTATGTATGCGACCTTTTGGTATTGTTCGTTCATTTTATCGTCTCCAGTTTGTTTTCGTAATTTTAGTGTAATTTTCAACCGTTGCAGTTTTTGCAACAATTAAAAATTTATCTTACAAAAAGTGTAAGCTCCTTACGGGACACCTTTTGTCGTGATTAAAAATCTTTTCAACGACTTTTGTATTTATTCTAAAAGTCGAACTCGCAAAATCTTTGCGACATCGAATAAGTTTTTACGATAAAATTTTACAAACAGATAAAAACAAAAAAGCCGCTAGGTTTCGACAAGAAAAACCAAACGGCTGAATGAAATAACGAAAAATAACTGCAATACACTATTTCTTAATATTGACTTTTTACGAAATAGCGGCTATAATAATAACAGAATAATTTCAAGGAGTGCTTTATGAACAGAGCAGGACAATATATTACCGCGCTCGGCGGTATTGCCGGGTACAAAGCGTATAGACCTAATCCGTTGCCGCCGTTTCCTGAAATCGAAATGGATGCGGAAATGGTAAATTTGCTTTCAAAGGCGCACAACTATCTCGGAAAGTTGGATATGACTTCCGAACTTATTCCCGATATGAATCTGTTTTTAAGCGCATACGTCCGTAAAGAGGCACTGCTCAGCAGTCAGATCGAAGGAACGCAGGCAACTTTGGAAGACGTGCTTAATCCTAACGTTGACGTGGCGGTCAATCTCGAAGTAAATGACGTAGTTAATTACGTAAATGCGCTCAACTATGCTATCGCGAGAATGGAAGAATTGCCTGTGTGCAACCGCCTTTTGTGCGATACTCATAAGGTTTTAATGCAAGGCGTTCGCGGACAGGAAAAAAATCCCGGTGAATTTCGCCGCAGTCAAAACTGGATAGGCTCGTCAAACAGCAATTTGCAAACTGCGAGATACGTTCCGCCGACAGTGGAAGATATGCAAACCGCAATGAGCGATCTCGAAAAGTTTATAAACGACTACGACATGGATATTTTGCTGAAAACGGCGCTCGTGCATTATCAATTTGAAACCGTTCACCCGTTTTTGGACGGCAACGGTCGCGTCGGAAGAATGCTTATCACCTTGATGCTTCTTGCAGACGGAATACTTCGTCGCCCCGTATTGTATTTGTCGCTGTATCTTAAAACAAATCGTATCGAATACTACGACAGATTAAGCGAAGTCCGCACTAAAGGCAATTACGAACAGTGGATAAAATTCTTTTTGCACGGAATTATCGAAACTTGCGACGACGGTATCAAGACAATCGAAAGTATAAATTCGCTTATCAAGTCGGACGAAGAAAAACTTGTCAAGAAAACCGAAACGGTTTCAAAGGTTTTCGATTATATCAAGGAGCACCCGATTATCTCTATCGGCGGAGCCGCAACCGCGCTCGGTTTGTCGTATAACGGCGTATCAGGTGCAGTCAAAAAAATGGTTGAAGTCGGCATATTACATGAAACGACCACAAAGGCTCGCGACAGAGTTTTTGAGTACACGGGATATATAAATATTCTTAAATCCGGTACGTAAAAAGAAAATACGTTATTATTTTTCGGTGATTATGTTATCGGAAAAAGTCGGCTCCGTCAAGGGTAGAAATTGTTGCTCAAAATATTAAATAATCAACCTATAACGCAACATTTTCTACTTATTCCTTGACTGTTCCGACGTTTCCCGATTGTTCGGTTGTCCGAAAAAATAAATTTTCTTCAAAGGAGGAAAACTCAATGGATACGGGAGTGATTTATGCGCGTTTCAGTTCGCAAAGTCAAAACGAGCAAAGTATCGAGGCTCAAGTCCGTATATGCAAAGAATTTGCAGAAAGCAAAGATATCAACATAGTAAATATTTATTCGGATAAGGCTCGTACCGGAACGAACGACGCAAGACCTGCCTTTCAGCGTATGATTGCCGACGCCAAAAGCGGAGCGTTTCAGTATATAATCGTGTACATGTTCGATCGCTTTGCGAGAAATCGTCGCGACAGCATTATGTACAAAGAAATGCTGAAAGAAGAAGGTATAAAAGTTTTGTCTGCGCTTGAACCGATTGCAGAAGACGAAGGCGGCGAATTCTACGAAATGTTTTTGGAATGGAACGCCGAGAAATACAGCAAACGACTTTCAAAACGTGTTCGGGACGGACTTGATATAAGCGCGGCAAACGGCTCATATTGCGGCGGAACGCTTATCTATGGATATAAACTCGAAAACGAGCCTATTCCCTGCAAAGCGAATAAGTTTTACAAAAAAGTTGTTATCAACGAAGAAGAGGCTGAGCTTGTAAGGCTTGCTTTCAACTATTATAATAAGGGTTACACAAAAAAGCAAATAGCCGATATGCTCAACGAACAAGGCTATCGCGTTAAAGGAAAATTGCTGAAAGGCAAATCTTTCGATAAATGGCTGACTAATCAAAAATATACAGGCACGTTTACTTTCGGTGGAAGAGAATGCAGCAATATGTATCCGCCGATTATTGACAAAGAAACGTTCGATGCCATGCAGGAAAGACTTGCCAAAAACAGGTATACTTTGGGCGGTAAAGAAACTGCAAGAGTGCCTTATCTGCTTACGGGGAAATTATTCTGCGGTCATTGCGGAACCGAAATGGTAGCCGACGGCGGAACAAGTAAGACGGGCGAACAACATCACTACTATATTTGTAAAAAACGTCGTAGCGGTAAATGCGATAAAAAGCGTGAAAACAAAGATAATCTCGAATTATACGTTACCGCTTGCGTGAAAGAATTTTTAAGTAACCCCGAAAATGCCGAAACTGCCGTGAACGACGTTCTTGCGTATTACGATAAACGAACCGACGAGCAAAATCTGAAAAGCATTACGGCGAAAATAGCAAAAATACGTCAGGAAGTATCCGAACTTACCGATGCATTCGTAAAAGCGAAAAGCGTATTATTGCAAAACTCTATTGAAACGAAAATGGCGGAATACGAAGTTTTGCTTAACGACCTTGAAACACAAAAAGCGCAACTCGAATTAGAGCGCGGCTATAAATTGACAAAGAAAGACTTGCTTGTGTTTATTGAAGAACTGCTTAAAGGTGACGTAAACGACAAAGACTACCAAAAGCAAATTATAGACCACCTTGTGAGCCAAGTTTTTGTCAGTGATGACAATACCGTCGTTTATTTCAATATTCGCGGCGGTAAAGATATTGAAAAATTGACCATTGACGATACGAAAGAAGTAGTGAAAAAAGTTCAAACGCAATCACCACTTGCCCGCCAAGATGAACCTAAGCTGAACCCGTAAAAAGGTTAAAGTGCGGGTTCATTTTTTTATGCTCAAAATACGGGTTCAAATCACAAGAGCATAGCAAAAGGGATTTGAAACCACAGTATTGTTTTTCCATAAAATTTGCGGTCAGGCATTTATTTGATGCTTGACTTTTTTTATTTTTAGTTAGTTTAACCATATTTCAATTGCCTTTCGTCTGTGGTTTGTAGCCGCCGCGTAACTTCTATGTGATGTTTTTTTGTTGTGCGCAAACAGCATACACGAAAGAAAAACTAAATGTAACAGACTTTACCAATTACTTTGGGGTGCGACCGTTAACTTTTGGATATATACCGCAAACAACCCATAAAAATTTGAAAAAAAACATAAAAAAACAAAAAGTCGATCGGTTTCGACAAGAAAAAACCAAACGGCTGAATGAAATAACGAAAAATATTTACAATGCACTATTTCTTAACATTGACTTTTTGCGAAATAACGGTTTGCCAAACTACAATATACGACAAAAGAAACTTTCAAAAGATTAGATAACCCGCTGAATTACCCTTGACAATTACAAATTTACCGTGTAAAATAAAGTCAGACTTTATTTTGCTCAATATTATTTGTGGGGTTGTATCAATGTATATAAAAAGACATCTTGAAAATGAAGTAATGAAGGCATCGAAAAATTATCCCGTAGTTATGGTTTGCGGACAAAGACAAGTCGGGAAGTCTACCATGCTAAACCATATTAAGGAGATCGACCGAAAATACGTTACGCTTGACGATATAAATGCGCGTCGCCTTGCAGAAACCGACGTGGGTTTATTTTTTGAAACATACGGAACGAAACTATTGATAGACGAATTCCAGCGCGTTCCGTCAATTTTACTTGAAATAAAGCGAATCGTAGACGAAAAAGCCCTAAGCGGCGAAGATAATTCCGGTATGTTCTGGCTTACAGGCTCGCAAAAATTCAAGATGATGCAAAACGTTTCTGAATCGCTTGCCGGGCGTGTTGCCGTATTCGATATGGCGAGTCTTTCTAATGCAGAAATAGAAGAACGTGAGGCGCATTGCTTTTCGCCTGAACTTGACGTGTTGAAAGAAAGGGCAAGAACAGCAAGAAAAAAGGATATTCACGAAATTTATCAAGATATTTTCCGTGGTGGTATGCCTAAACTTATAACGTCGGATATTGACCGCGATCGGTATTATTCCGATTACGTCAATACGTATCTTGAAAGGGATATAAAAGATTTATCGCAAGTCGGTAAATTGAGCGAATTTTATGATTTTCTTGTTCTGCTTGCCGCAAGAACGGCGCAAGAACTCAAATATGATGAGCTTGCAAAGGCGGTAGGCGTATCAGCACCCACGGTTAAAAACTGGGTTAGTATACTCGAAAGGTCGGGAGTTATCGTAATTTTACGCCCCTATGCGTCCACTTTAACAAACAGGCTTGTAAAAACGCCTAAACTATATTTTATGGACACGGGACTGTGCGCTTATTTATGTCGTTGGCCTACTGCCGAAACTTTAGAAAACGGTGCAATGGACGGCGCGTTTTTGGAAACTTACGTTGTATCCGAGATTATAAAGAGTTATTACAACGCGGGAAAAACGCCCGATTTATATTACTATCGCGATATCGATAAAAAGGAAATAGACCTACTTATCGAAAAGGGCGATAAACTTTATCCGATAGAAGTTAAAAAGGCTAAAAACCCTACACATGCGGATAAAAATTTCGACGTGCTGAAAGTTTTCAAAAAACAAATCGAGCCCGGCATAATTTTTTGTATGAGCGACGAATTGATCCCGTATAGCAGAAACGCTTGGTTCTGTCCTGTTTCGGTTATTTAAAAACAGTTTTCAATTCTATTTTTCGATGCTAAACGCACCGACGAGCAAAATCCGAAGAGTATTACGGCGAAAATAGAAAAAATACGTCAGGAAGCATCCGACCAAAGGCGATACGAAAGAAGTAAAAGTATAATTCACCTTGCGAAAAAAAGCAGTTATCCGAAATTTTCGAATAACTGCTTCAAATGGCAAACCCTACGAAAAAACATTCCTTTATGCCCCGCATTTGCCGTTAAAAAATGTCAGAGGAAGGTACATTTTTTCGCCTCTCCCGTTCACGGAAATTTCCAGAACAATTTCTGTTTTCGCAGAAGTAAGATTGTGCGGTGTAAATGAAAAATCAATGGAATTTACATTGCTGCTGCCATGCCAATGCTCGAGACCCACACATTGCTCCTTGCCGCCCTTAACTTCCCATGTTTCGGGAATTCCGAGATAGCGCAACTTCAGATATTGCGGAGTATAAAGATTATTTACAAAAGTCAGCTTAAGCGTTTTTTCTGTTCCGTCTTCGACAGAAACGCGAGTATCGTCATAAGTAACTTTTACCGTAAGCCCGCGAAAATGGAAGCGCACCGTTCGCCCCTGTTCTTCAAGCAATTCCCAAAAGTCTTCATGCTTGTTGCAGCGGAACGCCCCTTTGCGATACTTGAATTCCGCAACAGGTACTATCGTGTATTCTCCGTTTTCATCGAAATAGCAATAATCCTGTAACACTACAGGCGTCTGTCTTGCAATACGGATGCAAAGTTCGGGAATGGTTTTGGGCAGGAAAACATTGTCTGTACGAAGAGTGCAGGTGGCAATTTGCTGCGAGCAAGCATTTTTCCATTTTTCGGGCAGGTTGCTTTCACCTGCGATAATTCCCAAAATAGAGCCCAGCGTACCGGCTGTACAATCACTGTCCTCGCCGCAATTCACCGCGAGACATACCGATTTTGCAAAATCTCCTTCCCCGTAATACCAACCAAGCAACACAATGCCTATTGCCGCAGGAGCATCATATCCGTGTTCGGCCCCGGGGATATCCTCGTCCTTTTGTTGTACGGGACATTTATCGCAAGCCGGAACGAGTGACGTTCCTTTCCACTCCCCGTCCATTTCGCCAAACGATGACGGTAGTGCAATCAATAATTTTTTTCTCGCCGTTTTCCAGTCGTCGCCGTTTTTGTAACACTGACGTATCAACGCCACGGCGCGGCTTACGCCGCAATCTTCGGGAATATACGAAAGACCGATTTCAATCAATTTTTCTCTGTCTGATTCAAAAAAAGCCGCCGCTTGTACCGCCGCCGTAAATGTAGCGGCGTAGACTCCCTCGTCGCTGTGATCTACGCACGCGTCGTAGTAGGCATAGTTTGCAGCCAAAGCAGGGTTTCCCGCGCAAAGACACGCCCAGATTTCCGTGCGAATCCACGCCCCGTTGCTGTTGCGATTTTCATTACGCAAGTATCCCGAAAGCGGAGGTAAAATCCCCATACCGAAATTATTCTTGCTTGTACCGTATTCCGAAATCTGCGCGCTTACATACGTTTCCCAGTATTCCGCAAGCACAAGCGAATCAATGTGCCGTCCCTCTCGTTCAACTGCGGCAAGCCAGACAAGTTGCAAATCCACGTCGTCATTCGGGATGGGCGACGATATATCTTGCATAAACCAATCAAGATTGTACACGCCGCGATAACATTCAAACGGTGCGCCAAGCGTCCCGCCGATGTTTTTACCTGTGTAGCAGCCTTTCACTTTGTCTAAATATTTTTTGTAATCAAGTTGCATATACTTCAATCCTTTCATTTTTGCATATTAGTGTAGATGTTGATTAAATATTAACATCTTTTTTCAACATTCTCAACAAATTGTCTGTATTCGGCGAAAAATATGCCTGATCCGTTACGTCATTCGTGCTGCGTTTCTTGTTTCAGCAGAGTTGCGTAGCGCAACATTTGTTTGCGCGAAGATACGCCGAGTTTTTCCAGAATATTGTGGTTGTGGAACTTGAGCGTACTTTCGCGTATATTTAGTATCTCGGCGATTTCTTTTGCGGTTTTGCCTTGCAGATAGAGGTTAAAAATTGTTTTTTCTGTTTTTGTAAGTTCTTTCAGCCCGATTTTGAATGCTTCGTAGTTGTCGGGATCTATCTCGTTTTTGCGGGAATAAGCCAGGCGGTCGATTTCCGTTTGCCGCTTGTCTATTTCGCTGGTCTGGTTTTCGGTAACGATAGCAAGTTCTTCGTTCTGACGTTTCAGGTTTTCCGTTTCGATGTCGCGTAGCCTGTCCTGCTCGGCAAGATAGACAAACAAATCGTCGATTTCGATAATATCGGATTTTGTTTCCCCGTGTTCCTGCATGCGTATTTTTTCAAGGCTTTTTATTACCGGTGAAACGAATTTTCGCGAAAAAATCACGCAAAGCACAACGGCGGAAAACACAAGCAAAAAGCATACTAACACGATTCTTACAACATTGACTGTAACGGTTTTGTCGAATTCGCTTTTCGGTTGCATAACAACAAGAGTGTAGGATGTATCGCAGATAACAACTTCCTTTTTGGCGGCAACGAAAGTGTTTTCGCCCGAGAACTGGGTGAGAGAGCCGTTTATTTCTTTGGGGACGAGCGTACCGCCCGGTTTCAAAGAATAGCCGCCGAGAACGCCCGCCCAGAATATGTTTTCACAGTCTATTTTGCCGTCACTTGTCGTTTTGGAAAAGGTGCAGGTCAGTTGTTCCAGTCTTGTGGGTTGAGCAAAGAAATCTTTGAAGTAATTATTCGAGATTTCAAACCCGTAAATGCCGTAATACGTTCCGTCTGCCCCAAACAGAGGGGAGAGGAAAGCCATTGCTTCTTCGCTTGTTCCGTTAAGCGTAAAAATATCGGTCAACACCGATTTTTTTTCTTTGACGGTTGTTTCGTTGAAGAAATTTTTTATTTGCTGCACGTAATCGGTTTTGAATTCCAAACGCCATTTACGGTGCGGCATTATGTTGTTTGTTCTCCCGAGTTCCGCGCTGCCCCTGAACAGCAGCAGCGTTTCGTCCGTGCGGTCAAGGGTACTGCGTTGAAAATACAATCCCGTTCGGGACTTGTCAGAGTTGGCTGTGCCTGTATTCACGGTTGCATCAAGCATTATAAACGCGCCCGAAGCATCCGCTTTCAGCAATTCCTCTTTAAGTTTGGGGAAAAGAACTTCTTGTACGCCTTCCGTATACAATTGAGAATCGTTGAGCGCGCTTATATGAATGCCTTTTTCATTCAGATAATTGTCTATTATCGCCGAAGAATCGTTTGCAAGCATCTCGTTCATCATCGAAAGATCGTCAAAAAATTTTTCGATTTGTCTTGTGTAAAACTCGGCTTGAAAAGTCAGATTGGTTGAATATTTTTCCGTTGTTGTAGAAAACTGCCCGACGAAAAACAAGCCGGTTGCGATAAACAAAACGACAACAAGAACAAGCGCAAGCATGTACAACAAAAGTTTACGATGCATAGATGTTTTCTTTTTTTTGAAATCCATGAACTTCATATTCCGGTCGCTCCGCAATTTATTGTCAGCCGACGTTAAACAGCGCGGCTTCCATGTCGGCAACTATTTGTTCGCAAGTTTCGCCTTTTTCGTATCTGGTTTCAAGCGTTTTCTGTATGTTACGGATCTTTTCGTACAAAGCGTACACTTTGGAGTAATACCCCTCAATATTCGGTTCTTGCTTAAAGGAGCAGGTTTCGACGGTTGTTGTCAGTGCCTTGTAAAGGTTCCTGTAAGCCTCCGACTTAAAAGATTTATCGCCGATTTTATCAAAAGCCCCCGTTCTTACGGGCATGTAACCCGTTGAAAGAACAAAATCCATATTACGGCGTTCTTCGGTGAACCATTTTGCGAAAACGGTTGCCGCTTCGGTCTTGACATCGGTCGTTTTGTAAGCGCAAAGCCCGACTCCCGATTGCGTTGCGACTTTTTGTTTGCCTGTCTGTTGCGGCAAGGGCAAGACTTTCAGATTCATGGCTTCGGACGTGTTGTCGGGGTAGGTGATTTCGTCGTTGTAGTAGAGCACGGAAGCCGACGAACCGATACCTGCGCAGGTCTGTCCCGTCATAACCTGCGTGTTGGAATACAAATCGGATACGACTATGTGTCCTTTGGCGATAGACGTGGCAAACATTTCGTATGCTTTTGTCAGCGCGTGGTTGTTTGCGTCGTACCAGCCGTCCTTGTACAAAATATTCTCTCCTTCGGACATGGCGCACAGTTCTGCAAGCCTTATCAGATAATCTATCGCGCAGAACGGTTTGCCGCCTGACCACTCGTAATACTTTTCGGCAACGGAGAAAAATCCTTTCCAGGTTGCGAGGTCGGACAGCGAAACATCTTTGGCGGCTGCAAATCTGTCAAAAACTCCGCCCGCGATGAAGAGCATATAAGTCGATTTTGAAACGGGAAAAACAACAAGTTTGTCGTCTACCATTCCGTCGCTCAAAAAATCGGGTACGAAATTGTCAAGTTCGGACGGTGAAAAGTGATCGTTCCAGTTCAGAAGGTTGTCCGTACCCAGGCTGCGCGCGTCGCCGGAGTGGCAAAAGAATAAATCGGGCATTTCCTTGGAACCCGCCTTGCCTGTTTGCGCGTCTTTCAACTTTTTGCCGATTTGCGAAGCGTTTGACATCAGCGTAACGTTTATGATGATGCCCTTGTCTTTGCCGACGGTTGAGTTGAATTGCTCAATGATGTCGTTCATGGGAGAATTGACCTGTTCGCCGTAAACGTGCCACATAGTAAGAGTCGTCGGTTTTTTAGGATCCAGCAAGGAGTTGGTTTTGTCGCATGCAAAAAAAGTAAAGGTTGTTGCGAGCATCATCGCAATGACGATAAACAATGAAAAAATTTTTTCAGTCTTGCATCTCATGTCAATCTCCCGTCATCGGGCACAAGAGCGTTTACTCACCCGATTTATATTTTTTTTTGATTTTTTTCGGTTTTCCCCACCTTTTTCAGTTTTGGGTGGGGGAATTTTCATTGTGTTTTTGCTATACTCACGATACTTCAAACGTTGCCGTTGCGAGAGGAAACGTTGTAGATATATACAATATATCATACAAGCGCGGTGAAGTCAATTCGCATTTGCAACAACGGAAGAGATATTATACACAACAAACGGACGTAATAAGGAGATGCTATTATGACACACAACACACGAAAAACCAAGATATTTATGTTTGCGTTGGGGCTGGTTATGTGCCTTGCGCTTATGCTTGGCATATTGATGTTTTGCACCGCAAGCACGGCTTATGCGGAAAGCGGAGAAATCGATACGCTTGAAGTATCGTTCAATAGGGTGGAAATCGGCGATAGCCTTGCCGCCGCGTTTGAATTCGAGGACGAAACGGCAAAAACGCTCAAAGTTCCTGCGGGCGCAAACTATACCGCAACGCTCGTATTCGTAACAAAAAACGGACAAGCAACAACGGTGTGGGAAAAAGACAAAGCGTCGTTCCCGTGGAGCAGGGTTGAAAACCAACTTGTCGAGCAGAAAGTTGCGTATTGTATCCGCGTCTTTTTTGAGCCGAAAGAAAACTACAAACTGTCCAAAGACGCAGACGTGCTTAAAAGCCATATGAAAGTGACGGGTGCGGAACTCGGCAAAGGCAAGGATATAGAACTTTGGGACAGCGCAGGACAAAACTCCGTTACAACGGCAATAGAAATGGATTTTCTCATTTCCAGAGGAATGACGTATATCGGTTATCCGCGATACATAGCTCCCCGAATCAACGAAAAGGTGTCGGGCCAAATCGCCACAGAATATACCGATACGGGTATGTGGATAAGCGGCGCGCCCGCTCCTTATGAGTATGAGGCAAAGATTGCGCCCATAGGAATGGAAATTCAGACAAGTAACGTTTTTGACAAATCGTATTGCTACTATCAAATAATCGCAAAAAACGCAATGGACGGCGGAACGATGTACATCACCGCAACGGCAAAGGACGGGCAGACTTGCGATATTCCCGTAACGATTGCGGCAGTATCGGGCGGACACGAGCATACATGGGTTGAAAAAATCGAGAAGATAGATTTCGAACATCACGGCTACACAAAATGCACCGACCCTGCTTGCCCCGGCGTTGCCCCTGCTTTTGACAAAGGCTCGCAGTATGCAAGCCACGAGTTTGTTGGCGGTTGTACTGAAAAATGCACGACATGCGGCGATCTCGGCAATCCCAACGCTAAACATAATCTCAAATTGATTGCAGTAAAACCCGCAACTTGCTCGACGACGGGTATGAATGCACACTATACATGCGAAGGGTGCGGAAAATACTTTGACGAAAGCAAAAAAGAAACAACCGAAGCAGCGTTGACTATCCCCGTAAACGACGATCATACATTTGGCACGCTTATTGAAGAACAACCCGCAACTTGCATCGCAGGCGGCAAGCGAGCACACTACAAATGCACAGCGTGCGGAAAATTCTTTGACGCAGACAAAAACGAAACAACCGAAGAAGCGTTGAAAACTCCCGTCAGCCCATACTACGG
>OLXC01000443.1_pt1 | contig 14702 bp, 14 predicted proteins | sample 1673851 | NCBI WGS metagenome assembly OLXC01 (sample SAMEA103958130, study PRJEB25191) | human gut metagenome | biome: human-associated habitat [ENVO:00009003]; feature: intestine environment [ENVO:2100002]; material: feces | place: Germany | collected 2013/2015
CGGAACCGTTGAAAACTCAGCGGTTCCGCTTTTTGTTGTTGCAATTATTTCTGATACCGGATGCTGTCTTTTTCGGTGATAGGCCGCAGCACCTTACAGGGGTTGCCCACGGCCACCACGCCGGAGGGAATATCCTTTGTGACCACGCTGCCTGCACCGATGACCGTGTTGGAGCCGATGGTGACCCCGGGCAGGATGGTGACATCACCGCCCAGCCAGACGTTGTCCCCCAGTGTGATGGGGGCTGTGGTCTCAAGGCCGCTGTTGCGCTCTTCCGGCAGCATGGGGTGGATGGCAGTGTACATGCCGCAGTTGGGGCCGATGAAGCAGTGCCTGCCCAGTGTGATTTTTGCGCAGTCCATCAGGTAAGCACCGTGGTTGATGTAGGTGCCCGCACCGATGAAGCAGTGATAGCCGTAATCCACATACAGGTGCGGCAGAATGACCACATGTTCTTCCATGTGGGGCAGCAGCTGACGCAGAAGCTCTGCCCGCTTTGCTTTTTCAGAGGGGCGGGTCTGGTTGAACTCGGTGTAGAGCTCCTCGGCTTTCTCTCGTTCGGCACAGAGCTCCGGGGTGTAGTTTGCGTCGTACCAGAGACCTGCTTCCCATTTTTCACGTTCTGTCATAAACGTTCTCCTGTTATAAGGTGTCCTCACCGGGCAGCTGGTTCCACAGGCGGTAGTACACGCCCTGCTTTGCCAGCAGCTCTTCGTGAGTGCCGGATTCCACAATGCCCTCGGAGCCAAGCACCAGAATACGGTCGTAGTTCTTGATGGTGGTCAGGCGGTGGGCAATGGTCAGGGTGGTGCGGCCATGGGCCAGCTTTTCCAGGCTCTGCCCCACAAGGATCTCGCTCTCGTTGTCCAGTGCGCTGGTGGCCTCGTCCAGGATCAGGATGGGCGGGTTCTTCAGGAAGACACGGGCAATGGCGATGCGCTGCTTCTGGCCGCCCGAGAGCTTGACACCGCGCTCGCCCACATAGGTGTCGAAGCCGTCCTTCAGGGCCATGATAAAGCGCTCTGCACCGGCCAGACGGGCGGCTTCGATGATCTCCTCCCGGGTGGCATCGGGCTTACCGTAGGCGATGTTATCCGCCACAGAGCCGCTGAACAGGTACACGTCCTGCTGGACGATGCCGATGTCCTCGCGCAGGCTCTTGAGGGTGACCTGCTGGATGTCCTGCCCGTCGATGTAGATGTGGCCGCTGGTCACATCGTAGAAGCGGGGGATGAGGTTGCACAGGGTGGTCTTACCGCCGCCGGAGGGTCCGACCAGAGCCAGCCGCTCGCCTGCCTTGATGTCCAGACTGACATGGTGGAGCACCTTGTTGTGGTCGTCCGGGTACTCAAAGCTGACATCGTCAAAGCGAATGGCACCGGGGCCGGGCTGCAGGGGTTTTGCATCTGGAGCATCGTGGATGGGCACGGGGGTGTCCATGATCTCGGCAAAGCGCTCAATGCCGGTCATGCCGCGCTGGAACTGCTCGGCAAACTCGACGATGCGGCGGATGGTGGCGATGAGGGTGGTGACATAGAGCATGTAGGCCACCAGGTCACCGGCGGTGATCTTACCGTTGACCAGCGACAGGCCGCCCGCCAGAATGACCACCAGATACATCAGGCCGTCGAACAGGCGGGTGGAGGTGTTGAACGCAGCCATGGCGTAGTAGCCAAGGGTCTTGATCTGCTCAAAGTCTTTGTTGCCCTGCGCAAATTTTTTGCGCTCCTGGTCCTCGGCGGCAAAGGCCTTGACGACGCCCTGCCCCAGCAGGCTGTCCTCGATGGTGGCATTCAGCTCGCCGATCTGGACGCGCTGCTGGCGGAACCGGGCGCGGAGCTTCTGGTTTAGCTTGACCGAGACGACCCCCATCAGCGGCACACAGGCGAAGACCGCCAGCGTCAGCGGGATGCTGGCCCGGCAGAGGATGATGAAGGACGCCAGGATCTTGATGAAGGCGATGAAGAATTCCTCCGGGCAGTGGTGGGCGAACTCGGTCACATCGAACAGGTCGTTGGTGATGCGGCCCATGATGGTGCCGACCTTGGTGTTGTTGTAATAGGTGTGGTCGAGCAGCAGCAGGTGGTCGAAGGCATCGCGGCGCATGTCGGTCTCGATGTGGACGCCCATGATGTGGCCGATGCTGGACATGAAATACTGCGCCGCTCCATCAATGATGCGGAGCACGAAGTAGATGCCCGCCAGCTTGAACACGATGCCAGCCGTCAGGGTGATGCCCACCCCCATGGCCGAGTTGGTGATGGCGCTCATGATCTTGGGCAGGATGATGTCGCACAGTGTGGTCAGCGCTGCGCAGAACAGGTCAAAGAAAAGGACGCCCTTGTACTTGGCCAGATACGGCAGAAAGCGCCGGATGAGGGCGCGGCTGCTGGCGTGGTGTGCGGCGGGGTCCTGGGTGGATTGGATCTGTGTTTTTGGCATGGTTTCTCCTATTTTTGACCCTCTCAGGCAGCGCGCCAGCGCTGACGGAGAGGGTCGTAATGTTACTTTTTACGATAATCCCGCTCGCCGTAAATGGCGGTGCCGATGCGGACAAGGGTGGCACCCTCGCGGATGGCGTTCTCGTAGTCGCCGCTCATGCCCATGGAGAGGGTCTCCATCTTCACGTTGGCATAGCCGCGCTCTCCGGCCTGCACGAACAGCTTGTGCACCGCTGCTAAATAAGCGCGGTTCCGGGCGTCGTCATCGTTGACGGGCGGAATGGCCATCAGGCCGCAGACCCGGATGTGCTCCTGTGCGGCGGCAGTGTCCAGCAGGGGCCAGAGCTGCTCCGGCGAAACGCCGGACTTTGACGCCTCGCCGCCGATGTTCACTTCCAGCAGCACGTTCTGGACAAGGCCCGCCTTGGCGGCTTCCTTCTCGATGGCGGCAAGCAGATGCTCACTGTCCACGCTCTGGATGAGGCTGGCGCGGCCCAGCACTTTTTTGATCTTATTGGTCTGCAAATGGCCGATGAAGTGGCTCGGCTTGCCGCAGTAGGCCCCGGCGTCAAAGTTTGCACAAAGCTCCTGCACATGGTTTTCGCCAAACACGTCAATGGGCAGGGCGGCGCTGGCCGCCACGGTCTCGGCCGTGCGGGTCTTGCAGGCAGCGCAGAGCTGCACCTCGGCGGGGTCGCGCCCGGCCTCGCGGGCCGCAGCGGCCATGGTCTCCCGGATGGCGGCAACGGCCTCCCGCATCTCTTCCAGCGTTTTTTCAGCCATACAACTCAGTCCTCCTCCGTATATCTGGCGCGCTCACCGCCGATGAGCTTCGGGCGGGTGCGGGCGCAGAGAATGTTCGCTTCGCCGATCCGGGAAAGGTTCAGCCGCACCGGCACAGCCACCCGGCGCAGGTGCATCCCGATGAGGGTGCCGCCGATGTCGATGCCCGCATGGGCGCGGATCTCCTCCACTGCGATGGGGTCCTGGAACTGCTTCCAGCAGGTGGTGGCCCAGCTGCCGCCCGCGTGGGGGCGGGGCACGACGCAGACTTCCTCCCAGCCGTATTTCTCGGCGGCTTCCCGCTCGATGATGAGGGCGCGGTTCAGGTGCTCGCAGCACTGCGCGGCCAGCCAGATGCCGTTTTCGGCCAGCACCGGCGCGATGCCGGCATAGACGGCCTGTGCGGCTTCCAGGCTGCTGTCCTTGCCGATATGCCCGCCGACGATCTCGCTGGACGAGCAGCCCACGACAAAGACATCACCTTTGCGCAGCCCGGCCTGTGCCAGAAGTTCGGTCACGGCCTGCCGTGCCTCGGTTTCGATCTGCTGTTTGAATGCTTCCGTCATTATGGATTCACCTCATATCTACCCTTGCACGCAGGGCCCGCCGCCTTTTGACATGGTGGGCCTGCGCGTTTTGTAAAAGACCAGCCCGGCCCGCAAAGCGGGACGGAGAGGGCTTACACCCTGACCCAGTGCAGTTTTGTTTCCCCGGAAATGGCCAGATAGACCCGGCTGCCCACCGGGCAGAGCGCCGTGGTGCTGCCAGAGCTGCCGCCGGGGATCGTCCGCTGCCCGCTGCCGCTGGCGGGTGCGACCGCCTCGGCGCGGATGTCGCTGGCCGAGAGGGAGAACAGCCCCTCCTGCATCGTCTGACTCAGCCGCAGGGCCATGCCCCGCAGCAGAGTGCGCCCGGCGTGGTCTTCCAGCCAGCCGGACCGGGCCCAGCGGTAGCTGATGTAGAGCGTGCCGTCCGCGTCCAGCGACAGGGCACCGGGGTAGCCGGGCAGGCCGTACAGATGGGTCGAGCAGCCTTTGCCCCCGGCCGTCCGGTCGCGGGCGGCGGTGTCCACCGCCCAGACGCAGCGGCTCCCCAGGTCGGAGACATAGAGCGTCTCCGCTGCCTCATCCAGCGCAAGGCCGGAGGCCCCGGCGATGCCGGTCAGGACAGTCTCCACCGTGCGGGCGGCGGGGTCGTAGACGTAGACGCTTCCGGTGCCGGTGTGGGCAGTCAGTTCGGTGCGCAGGGCGCTCTCCACGCCGTGCTGGGCGCGGGCAGCGGCAAGGTCGGTGAAGTAGACCGCGCCGTCCGATGCTACGGCCACTGCCGTGGGGCAGGAGAGGGCGCGGCCGTCGATCTGGCTCACGGTGAGTTCCACCGTCACGCCCCACTGGTCGCTGTTCACCCGGTAGAGCCGCCCGCCCTCCGATTCCAATGTCGTCATCCAGATGGTGCCGTCCGGTGCAAAGGCGAAATCGGTGATCTCGCCTGCCGTCGTCAGCACTTCGGTCCGGCCGGTGCCATCCGGCTGCATCCGCAGCAGGCATTCGTTCTTGCCGGATTTGGCGGCGGCGTAGAGCCAGCCGTTGTTCTCCCGCAGGGCGGAGATCTCCGTGTAGGGGGCCAGTTCCAGAATGCCGCCTTCGGCGGCGGTCTGCGCTCCGGTCTCCTGTCGGACGTCCGGGGCGGTGTATGGCGTGGGCGCGGCCTCGATGGGCCGCAGCACCAGCCCCCAGATGAGGGCCACCGCAGCGCAGAGCACAAAGACGATGCTCAGCTTCTGAAACCGCTGCAGCACCTCTTCCCGCTCGGCGGCGCGCTGGGCCTCCTGCGCTGCCCGGCGGCGGGCCGCTGCGGCGCTGGTCTTCTGGGCGCGGCGCATCCAGCGGTCCACCCAGAGCGCCGCACTGGGGCCGACGGTCAGCGATGCGATGAGCAGGATGAGCAGCAATTCAACAAGTCCGATCCGCATGGAGGACTCCCTTCCTCTGGTCAAAAACAGATGGGTATTCGTATCGTTTCAGTATAGCACAACTGTGCCGGAAAGTGCAAGCGCGCCCCGGCGGGGGAAACAAAAAGCAAGCGGCCCGGAACAGAGCCGCTTGCGGGAGGGTTCAGGTGCGCCATTTTTTCCGCCGCGCACCCAGAGCGCGGCGGAACGGACGGTAGTACCGGTAATAGAACTTTGCGCCGAGGAGCGGTTCCATCACCTCTTCGTCGAACCGCATGGCCCGGCTCTTCTCCTTCCAGCTGGCATGGTAATGGTGGATGGAGTAGGTATTGGGGGTGATGTCGCAGGTGGAACCGGCATAGGCCACCGGGCAGAAATACTCCACCGGAAAAACTTCCATCTCCGGGGTGGACTGGCGGGTGCCGTCGGCCCGGATGCCGAACCGGGCAAAGACGGGAAGATTTCGTTTCGGGCAGGGGGTCAGGTCGCAGCTGCCGTCCGGCAGCAGGAAGGGCAGGCCGTCGTAATCATCCAGCAGGGCTTTCACCACCGGGCTGCGGGCCTCGGCCCCGAAGCCAAGGCCGGTGGCGACCTCGTTGTTGTGCTGGAAGCCGAAGAAGGCTGGATATGCCAGCAGATCGTCCAGCGGGCGGAGCAGCTCGACGTCGGTGTCCATGTAGATGCCGCCCTGCTCGTACAGGATCTTCAGGCGGGCATAGTCGGCCACAAAGGCCCAGCGGCGGGCATCGTAGGCCTGCCGGGTGTAAAGTGACTGGGAAACGTCGAAGTTCTGCTCGTTCCACTCGATGATCTCATAGTCCGGGCAGTATTTTTTCCAGCTGCGGATGCAGTTCTGGATGTTTTTGGGTTTGGGCGCGCCGCCAAACCAGCAGTAGTGGAGAACTTTCGGGATGCTCATAAACAAAACCTCCGGCTCAGGATCGGATGCTGCTGCGCAGAGCGCGGAGCTTGCGCAGCAGATCGTGGTCAAACAGGAAGGCAGCGCCCGCGAAGGCAGCGCCGATCCAGATCATATGCAGCAGGGCTACGCCGATGACGCCCGGCAGACTGAGTTCCGGGCGGCTTTGGATGCCCACGATGCGCAGGATGAGGGCCATCAGGCCCAGATCACAGCCCCATTTCAGCGCCGGGCGGGCCATGCTCTGGTGCAGGATGTTCCGGTAGGTGTAGCGGAAGATGAGCACCAGGCGGCAGAGCAGTGCGGCCAGAGTGCCGAACAGGCAGCCGTAGATGCCGAAGAACTGGATGCCAAAGAGGGTGATGGCCAGATTGATGGTCATCTCGGCCAGAGCATGCCAGCGGGTCTGCTGGAACGCGCCTTCGTACTGGACGACATGGTGGTAGATGCCCTTGCCGCTGTCCAACACGGCCTTGAGGGCGAAGAGCAGCAGCAGGAAGGCGTCGATGTAGTTGGTGTCCTGGATGCCGCTGGTGTAGATGCGGATGACCGGCAGCAGAAAGGCCGCCGTCATGGTGTAGCAGAATGCGACAAAGGCCAGATACAGCGTCTCGCACAGATCGAACAGGCCAAGGAACCGCTCCCGGTCGGTGTGAAAGATTTGGCCCATCCGGAACGAGATGCTGTTGAGGAACAGATTCATCACGAAGACGATCTGGACGAAGAACATGTTGTAGATGCTGTAGACGCTGACGAGCTGGAAACTGCAAAAGTAGGACAGCAGCACCATGTCCGTGTTGTTGAAGATAACGCCGGACAGCTGGTGCATCAGCACCGAGTTCTTCTGGGCGACGGCGGAGTAATCCGGTTTGGCGTGGTGGTCGATCCAGGGGTAGTTCTTGTGGGTGTACCACAGGATGACCGGGATGGGCAGCATGGAGCACAGGCAGTACAGCAGCTGCATGGCCAGAATGTTCCGGGTGAGCATCAGCACCAGCACCTTGCCGATGCCGGAGATCAGGTTGGTGGCAGTCTCCAGGTTGCTGAGCACATAGCGGCGGCCGTCCACATCCATCAGCAGCCGGTACTTGCCCTGCACAAAAAAGCTGGTGACAGAGGGCAGGCCGTACAGGATGGTGTACAATAAAACGACGCCGCGCGGCAGGGTGAAGTGCACCACCATGGGGTACACGATGCCGATGGCCACCACGATGAGGGCATACAGTGTGCCGGTGCGGCGGTAATAGTGGTCGGTGGCGGCCAGGATCTCGCTCACGGTCTGGTGCTCTTCCATCGCCACCGGGCGGTAGAGCGCCTGGGTGGTGGCCAGACCGACTCCCGCTTCGAGCAGGTAGAGGTAGGCGAACAGCTGCTTGATGGTGTTCAGCTCGCCGTTGACGCCGGAACCGTAATAGGTCAGATAGAGCCGGGGCATGAGAAAGCCCAGCAGGATGGTCACAAACTGGCAGAACAGGCCGGTGAGCATGTTCCGCTCCACGCGGGAAAGGTTCTTGAATTTCATAGAAACTCCAACGCCTTCGGTAAGGCATACATTTTTCATTCTATTTTTTACTATAAAGGGTGCGGCCCGCCTTGTCAAGAAATCCGGGCGAAAAAACAAACGACCTGCGCGTTTTCGCGGCAGGGACGGAAATTCGTTTGGATTGCACCGGCCAGTCGTGGTATACTGAATGTGTTCGGGTTTTCCAAAGCATTCACCCAAACTTCACAGAAATTTCCAAACTTCGCGGTATGATAACCTCAGAATACCAGACACTTTTGAGTGAGGAGGGAGCCATAGATGGCAAAAATTCTGATCGTTGATGATGAACCCCGCATCCGGGAACTGATCCGGGAACATCTGCAATATGCGGGCTATGTCTGCGAGGAGGCAGGCGACGGCTCGGCGGCGCTTTCGCTGCTGAGCGGCGGCGGATACGATCTGGTGATCCTGGATGTGATGATGCCGTTCATGGACGGCATGACCTGCCTGCGGGAGATGCGCACCCGCCACATCAACACGCCGGTCATCATCCTGACCGCACGCGGCGAGGAATACGATAAACTGGCGGGCCTGGAGGGCGGCGCGGACGACTATGTGGTCAAGCCGTTCTCCCCGCGCGAGCTGGTGGCCCGCGTCCGGGCCGTGCTCAACCGCACCATGCCCCGGAGCGAGGCTTCCGACGGCACCATGACCTTCGGCGACCTGACCATCGACACGGCCAGCCACACCGTCCGCGTGGCGGGCGAGGAAGTGAGCCTGACGCCCAAGGAGTTCGACCTGCTGGTCTTCCTGGCATCGAACAAGGGCATCGCCCTCAGCCGCGAAAAGATCTTGCAGAAGGTGTGGAACTACGATTACTTCGGCGAGGACCGCACCGTGGACACCCACGTCAAGATGCTGCGCGGCCACCTGGGCAAGTGCCGGGGCTACATCGCCACGGTCTGGGGCATCGGCTACAAGTTCGACCCCGATGCGGCACGATAAAACGGAGGAGCGCAGTTGATGCGGCAACTGGGAAAAAAGCGGCGTTCCATCGGCATCCGCGGGCAGATGATGTGGTTCTTGTGCCTGATCTGCCTGCTGCTGCTGGGGTTGTTCTGGTTCCTGAGCACCCAGCTGCTGGAGCCGCTGTACACCAAACACATCCAGAAGCAGCTGACGGCAGAGGCCGAGATGATCGTGGCCGAGATGGACGACGCCATCGCAAAGGGGGAGATCCTCTCGTACTGGGCATTCGGCGGCATCAAGGTGACGAACGACGACTTCTTCAGCCAGCTGGGCAGCGACATCTATTCCAACGGGGAACTGAGCAGCTTTTGCGTGGACATTTCGGACGCAACGCTCCGCACCATCAAAAAATACGAGAACCTCTCCTATTGCAGCCTGCACCAGAAGTCGTTCCCCGATACGCTGGATGACGACATCGTTTATTCCACCGCCCGGCAGGTGCGGCAGTACTGCCGCGAGAACGGGGCCTTCGCCCGTGTGCTCCCGGCGGCCAAGCCGTCGGCCTACAATCAGCTGGTTGTGGGCCGGATGACCGCCGATGGGGCCTATACGGTGCTGGTGAGCACCACCCTGATGCACGTGTCCGAGGCGGGCGAGGTGATGAGCACCGTGCTGCCGCTGGCGGCGGCGCTCATCTTTGCCTTCTCGATGAGCGCGGCGTGGATGTTCAGCGAGTGGTTCACAAAGCCGCTGCGTCAGCTCTCCGGTGCGGCGCGGCAGGTGGCCCAGGGCGATTATGCCGTCCATGTGGAAACGGGCCGGAACGATGAACTTGGCGACCTGGCCGAGGATTTCAACCACATGGCGAAGGAAGTCCAGCGGGCCTCCCAGATGCAGCGGGACCTGCTGGCCAATGTCTCCCACGACCTGCGCACCCCGCTCACCCTCATCAAGGGCTACGCCGAGACGGTGCGCGACATCACCGGCGACGACAAGGCCCACCGCGACGAGCAGATGAACATCATCGTGGACGAGGCCGACCGCCTGACGGCTCTGGTCTCCAGCGTCATGGAACTGAGCAAGGTGACGAGCGGCGCGGAAAAATGCGAGAAAGTCCACTTCGATATGGGCCAGCTCTGCGACGAGGTCAGCGAACGGTACGACGCCGTCTGTGCCCAGAACGGCTGGCATCTGAAACTGGAGCTGCCGGACGAGGAACTGCCCGTCTACGCCGACCCCAACATGATGCAGCGGGCGCTGCACAACCTGCTGGGCAACGCGATGCACCACATGGGAGCGGATGGCATCTTCGTGCTGCGGGCTGCACCATCTGCCGAGGGCGTCCGGGTCGAGGTCGAGGATCACGGCCCTGGCATCGCCGCCGAAGACCTGCCCTATATCTTTGACCGCTACTACCGCTCCCGCTCCGATGCGGGCAAGCAGGGCACGGGCCTGGGCCTGTCCATCACAAAAGCCATTTTTCAGCAGCACGGCTTCCGCTTCGGTGTGCAGAGCACCGTGGGCAAAGGAACGACGTTCTGGTTCATCATGACTTCAGAGTAACAAAAAATCCTGCGCGAAAGCGCAGGATTTTTTGTTACGAGTCGGCAGAACGGTAGATGCCCAGGCTATTGTCCGGGTCGGGCATCTTGACACGGGAGGCGCGGTCGTTGACCTGGACCAGCATCCAGCCCATGAGGGCCAGCACGGCCAGAATGATGAGCCATTTGACGGCGTTGGGGAGCTTTTTCATCGTGACGTTCCTTTTTTCTTAAACTTCCGGGCGGCAGCGCTTCCGGGCACGGGCCAGCAGTGCGGCCGCATCGGCAGCGGAAGGCTCGTTCACCCAGGCCGGGCGGGGCGCAGCCCCTGCGCCGGAACTGCCCTCCTCCGCAAAGGAGGCAAGGCCGGTGTCGGTGCGGTCGTTCCAGGGCGAGAAGCCGTCGGGGGCGATGTGGGCACCGAGGCGGCAGTCCAGCACGGTGGTCTTGCCGGTGGGGCGCCAGGGCCGGCCCAGATAGACCGTCCCAGCCGGGCAGTCCGAGACGAGATCGCAGTCCCAGAAGACAAAGCCCAGCCCGTCCGCCGGGCCGGACGGCGCCGTGACGAAGCTGCGGGGGATGTGGTTGTTCACGGTACGCAGAGTGCACTGCTCGAACAGGGCGTCTGCCCCGCCGAAGATGAAGTCGATGTCACCCGCGATCTCACAGTTCTGGTAATACTGCGCGGAGGCCCGCCGGGGCGCAAAGGTGCGGGGGCCGAGGAAGCCATCCTTCTCCCGCTCTTTTTCGGGCAGCGGGGCGCAGAACAGGGTGTCCTGATTGCCCAGCAGCTTCACCCGGCGGAACACGGCCCGCGCGCTGTCCACATAGGCTGCGATGGCTTGCCCCACCAGACTGCCCGGCCCGGCATCGTTGGCGATGGTCAGGTCCTCCACGGTGAGGCTCTCCCCGCTGAAGAAGGCCGTGTAGCTGCGGAAGGTGTGGGTGGGCCGCCCGTCCGGGTGGGGCAGTTTGCCGCCGTCGGCCCAGACGAGGATGGTCTGGTCGGCACCGGCACCCCGCAGGGTGATGCAGCGTTTTTCGCAGACCAGCTTTTCCCGGTAGATGCCGGGCCCGATGACGATCTCGGCTTCCAGTTCATAAGGTACGGCCAGCACGGCCTCGGACACCGAAGCGTAATCGCCGCTTCCGTCCTGTGCAACGGTAAGGTGCAGCATAGAAAGGGACCTCCCACAAAAAAAGATAGTGTTATTATAGTCCCTATTTGTGAATAAATCAACGCCCGCAGGCTTCCAGCCGGAGCACGGCTGCGGTGATGTCGTCGGGGCGGCCGGTCGCCTCGGCGCGGGCGCGGGCCGTTTCCACCAGCGTTTTGGCCAGCACTTCGGGCGGGTCGGCTGCGGCAGCAGAGAGTTCCAGCTGCTTGAGCACCCAGCCGGTGCCGTCTACGAGCAGGCCGTCCGACACCAGCACGGCGTAATCGCCCGCCGCCAGATGCACCACCCGGCTCTGCCCGTTCACCCCGCCCAGGATGCCGATGGGCAGGCTGGCATCCCCCACAGGCCGTGCCCGCCCGCCGTGGACCAGAAAACCCGGTGCGGCCCCGGCCTTGAACAGCCGTGCCGTGCCGGTATAGAGGTCCACGCTGATGAGGTCGAGGGTCGCGCCGCTCTCCTCATCGCTCTTGAGGGCCAGCGCTACGTTGACCAGCCGTGCGGCCAGCTCGGCGGTGAAGCCTGCCTTGAGCAGACGGGCCGTCAATTCTGCGGCCAGATTGCCGTCCACAGCGGCCGGGCGTCCGGTGCCCATGCCATCGCAGAGGATCATCTGCGCAGCAGTGGGGCTGCAGAACTGCTGGACCGCATCGCCGGAGATGCTGCCCCGCGCGGCGCTCCCGGCAGACCCGAAGACGGCCCGCAGAGCGGGCTTTTCGCAGAAGAGCAGGGTCGTCATCCCCTTGCAGGAGAGCACCTGGGGCGGGTCGAAGGTGCGGCGGCAGAGCCGCCCGACCTCCTGTGCCAGTGCGGCCAGCTCCGGGGCAGAGAACCGGGTGCGGGGCAGGGTGACAGCGGCCCGCGTCCGGCCCAGGTCGTCCAGCGTGACGGCAGATTCCAGCGGCGGCGTGCCGAGGCTGGCAAAAAAGTCGGCCACCCGCCCGGATTTATAGGGTTCCGGTGTGCCGGGGCGGCCCAGCTGTTCGCTCAGCACCCCCAGCGCATCGGCCACGGCGCTGTACTGCTCGGTCAGGGCTGTGCGCATGGCTTCGGCGTGGACGCGGGTCTCCTTCCGGCTGCGGTAGAGCGCGAAGGATTTGTTCACCGCTGCGCAGAGCGCCGCCGGGTGGATGCAGCGCCCCAGCTGGGCCGGAAGGTCTCCGGTCTCCAGATGGCCGTTCCGTTCCAGAATGGGCCGCAGGGCGTTCATGCCGTCCAGCGTCGCGGTGTATTCCTGCTTCCAGCAGCTCTCCCGCCGCCCGCAGTTGAAGCAGAGCGCATCATGGGCGTTGTCGATGACCCAGCGGAAGGTCTCGCACCGGTGGGGCAGGGCATCGTAGACCTCGTTGACGGTCTCCGCGAGGGAGGACAGGCTTTCGGCCACCGCTTCCAGCCGGGTGGCCGCGGCCGAAAAACGGGGCCGCTCCTCCGGTGCGTCCGGTTCGTCTGCGGGCACCGGGGCCAGCCAGCCGCCGGGCAGTAGCGCGGCCAGCCCCAGCCCCGCCCCGGTGCTGAAGGCAAAGCCAAAGGCACTGCCGGGCGGCTGGACGCAGAGCACCCCCGTCACACAGCCGCCCGCATAGGCGGCAAAGGCTTCCACCCGGCGTCCGGGGGCCAGCAGAGCAGCCGCTGCACTGGCGCAGGAGAGCCCGGCCGCCGCCGGGCCGAGGGAGGCATCTGCCCCGCAGAGGGCCGCACCCAGCACGGCACAGCAGGCAAGGGCGGCTTTCCCCTGGCCCCGGCAGCAGAGGGCGGCTTCCAGCACCGCGCAGAACACGACGCCAAGGCAGACCGGCCCCAGCGTGACCCCGCCCAGGGCCGCAGCGGCAGCGGCCCCGACGAGCAGCATCCCCGCGCCGGGCGTTTCGGGCGGGAACCGCCGCAGGGCAAAGCCCAGCGCTCCCGCCAGCAGAGCATCTGCCCCGCAGGTGAGCAGCAGGTCGACCCCGCCGCCGGTGGGGCCGAAGGCAAAGCAGACGGCCCCCAGCCCCAGGGCTCCGCAGCCCGCCAGCAGGGCGGGCCGGAACCGACCCGGCCAGAGCCACCGTGCCGCTACGGCGGCCCCGATGGCGCAGAGCAAACAGATGCTGTCCAGCGACAGCGCCCCGAACCCATGGAGCAGCAGCCCCAGCACTGCCCCGGCCGCACAGGCGGCGAAGCAGTCCTCCGCAAAGCCGAGCGTCAGCCCCAGCCCGAAGGGGATGAGCGCCCCATACAGCACCGCCCAGCCGCCGAGCAGCCCGGCCAGAAAAGCCGAACCCTGCCGCAGAGCCGGGCGGACGGCTGCGCGCGGCAGCAGCGCCGCCGCAAAGGGATGGATGGCATCCTGCCTGAGAAGATCGTGCATAAAAAAATCCCCGCTTTCCGGCGGGGATCGTTTGTGTTGTTCTGTTTCCCGCGCCTTGTGCATATACTGTAGCGCGGCCGTCGGGCGGTTTTTGGGAGGGTGCGGAGAAGTACGTTAAATCAGCAGAAATACCGCACCTCACCGAAGAAATTCTTCCATTTTGCAAGGACTTCTTCACTTCGGGCTTCGATGATCGCCATAATGTTCCGCAAAATGCGGGGCGGAATGCCGGAATTGTTGTGGCACAGATAGCATTTGCCCGCCCGTGTGATCCAGATCTTGGTGGCATTGCTGCTGGGCGCACCCTGCGAGACATGCACATGGACCGGTTCCAGAGGCTCATTTTCGTTGGCCCAGAAATAGACCCAATAAGAGCCGATCTTAAAAACCTGCGGCATTCTCTACGCCTCCCTCTTTGGAGAACTGCAAAATAAGATGTGCCGTGGTTTCCAGAAATTTCTGGTATCGGTCGATCTCGGCAGGGGAAAAGCCGCTGATCTGCTCCCAGGTATAATCCGGCAGATAGCAGACAGCGGAGTGAAAGCAATCTTTCGCATCCGGCTTTTCAATGTAGACCTTGACGCGGCCGTCCGGAAGCATTTCGGAGTGGACGATCTCGGTGTCATCGTCCAGCGTCATAAACGGATACATCATATAAATCCCTCCCGAAACGGTTTTCCAATGGTCGGAACGATCAGCCGTTCAGCTTCTCGATGGCGGCTTTCACGCGGGCAAGGGTCGTCTCGCGGCCCATCATGCAGGCGAGGTCGGTGCCGCCGCCGGGGGTGCGCTGTCTGCCGGACAGGGCGATGCCCAGCGGGTAGAGCAGCCAGCCGTTCTTCTTGCCCAGCTCTTCGGCCTTGGCCTTGCAGGCATCAAAGACGGCGTCGCGGTCGGAGAAGTCCAGAGCTGCATCACTCAGCACGGGCAGCAGTGCTTCCAGCGCTTCCTTTGCGGACTCCGGGGTGGTCTTCTGCTTCTTGTTGGTGTACAGGCTCACGTCGTACTCCGGCATCGCATCGAAGAAGTCCAGCTGCGCGGGGATCTCGCCCAGCACCTCGCAGCGGGGCTGCAGGTTGGCGCAGAGCAGCTT
>OLXC01000450.1_pt1 | contig 14619 bp, 13 predicted proteins | sample 1673851 | NCBI WGS metagenome assembly OLXC01 (sample SAMEA103958130, study PRJEB25191) | human gut metagenome | biome: human-associated habitat [ENVO:00009003]; feature: intestine environment [ENVO:2100002]; material: feces | place: Germany | collected 2013/2015
CATGCCTGAAAGCATGGCAAGACAACTGCATCAAAGAAAGCGTGACGGTGTCACATGGCACCGCCACGGATAAAAACTAAACAACAGCTTAACTATTGCTTACCGGAATCGCTTTTATCCTTGTTCCGTCTTCCGAAAAATGCGGTGGCAAATGGCAACAATGCACTAAGCACCGCTCCAACAGCAGCCACATTCCATCCCTTGGAAACAAAATACACGGCAGCACCAGCCAACCCAAGAGTAACAATGACACCGCCAAACGCGCCAATCATTTGAGATCGCCCGGCAATCTGAATCAACCTGTCATCGCTATCCTTCCGATTTTGCTCTCGCACATCTTCCAAAGCATGCCGGTGAGCCTGTTCCTTCTCAATATAAGCCTTCACCCATTCCTTGTCAGATTCATTAAAGGCGTTAATAGACTGGAGTTCAGATATTGTCGCGTTTGGAGAAAGAATAACCGTATTTTGCTGGGATAAAGAAAGAGACTGTTGATTCAACGTAGCAGGAGCAATCGTAGTGGAAAAAGGCTGATGAGGAACTACACTACGCGCCCCGTTCTTTTTCTTCTTTCTATTCCCCCTACCCATAAACTGCCTTATCTATGCTGATAAGCTTCGATACTCGCTCTCATATCATTCACAAGATGTTGAACATCGCTAATATGTTCAACATCCTTTTGAGAAGTAGAAAAACTACTCCTGATATGACGGATATTGGCAAACACACTGGGGTACAGACCAAGTGTCAGAACAGATAAAAAACCTATCCAAAAATTAGACCAAGACAAGTATGATGCGTTCTTCTTCATCTCTCCGTCCCTCCCATGAAGTCATTTCATTCTACAAGCAATTGGATTCTCTCACAAGCAAAACTGTTCACCATCGCATATATGCCACAGAAATAAAGAGTGACGGTGTCACACGACCGGAAACCTTACAACTCCGGCAGGGACTCCGCGGCAGAACGCAGCTGATCCGCGGAAGGGCGGATGTACACGCTATGCACGGCGGAAGAATCATGCCCCACCAGCTCCATGGCCAGCCCCTGCGATACGCCTGATGCCTGCAACAACGTGGCGGCCGTCGCCCGAATGCTGTGGAAGGACTTGCTGTTCATCCTCCGTCTGCGGCCGCCGGCCGCTCCATGCACCACGCCGATGCCATGGGTGCGCAACAGAAGGCCAAATTGATAGGACGCGCCATCCCCCAGGGCCAGCAGGGGCGCGTGAAGCAGTTCATCCGCCGGTTCTCCCGCTTCCTTCCAGCGGGCAAGCGCCCATTGGTAAAAGCCTTCTCTCATGGGCTGGTCCATCCAGCGCCCCGTTTTGCCCGTGTCAAAGCGCACGATGCGGCGTTCCCAGTCAAACTGATTCCAGTTGAGGCGCAGAATATCCCCCAGCCGCTGGCCGTAGGTTTCAAACGAGCAGCGTACCGCGGAACTCCACAGGGGCGGGAAATGCTCAATCATGTAGCGGATCTCGTCGAGCGTGAAGGCTTCCTTGTGCAGCTTTTCCCCGGCACGGTCCGGGGGAATGGAAACGCCGGCGCACGGATTGCGGTCAATTACTTCTGAATCCACGGCATCCGCGAATGCCTGGGAAAGAACGGACATATCCTTGTACACAGTCTTTTGCCGCACCAGTTCGCGGCGAGCCGCCACAAAGCCTTTGATGTCCGCCTTGGTGATCAGACGAAGCGGGGCGTTCGCCCGCGCTCCCAGATACTCGTAAAAATGCTTGCAGGCGGTTCTGGCATTGTAGGCCGTCTGTTCGGAGACAAGAGCCGCCTTGCGCCCAACAAATCCGTCACACCAGGCACGCACGGAAACATTGTTGTGCACCTGGTATTCTTCCGCTTCCGCGCAGGCTATCTGCACGCCCCGCTGGTAGGCGATACGTTCCGCCAGTTTGGCCGTGATCCGGTCTCCTTCAAATTCTCCGCCATTCACAGGAACTTTCGTGGAACGGCGCTTCATCTTGCCGTCCGGCCCCTGAAAGGTCACCATCCAGTAGGGCGAGGATTTTTCCTTGTTGATGGACAGACGCCCCTTGTAAAAAGGTTTGCTCATACCTGTAATATCTTCTGTAATGGTTTTGTAATAAGGTTCACGTAAGAAGACCTACGCGAACCTTATTCATAATCCCCTACGTTATCAAGGTTTACGTAGGTTTTCTTACAGAAACTTTTGGCGGAGAGAGTGGGATTCGAACCCACGGTGGGTTGCCCCACGGCGGTTTTCAAGACCGCTGCATTAAACCGCTCTGCCATCTCTCCATGCAACAAGCGCGAGCACAGGCTACCGTAACGAAGGCGGTTCTGTAAAGTCCTATTCATGTCTTTCCGGCATGTTTGCGGGAACAGCCCGTTTTCCCAAATGGGAGACTGCCGCCTGTTCCCGCGGCATCAGGGCAGGAATTCTCCCGGCAGGAGGCTGATGAGCCGCATGGCGCATTTTCGGGGAGCGTCTTCGGAAGTGTCTATGGAGAAATCATGCGGGAAATGGCGGTGGATGCCCGCGTGCTGGCGCTGGGCATGGGCCGGGGCTGGGGTCCGGTCAGTGCGGCGCCGCTCGCGCTCCAGCAGAACATCCTGACGGCATTCCACCCTGACCAGGATGCGGGGGATGCCGTCCAGGCGGTTCAGGAGGTCCTGAATCCAGTGGGGGGATTCGCCGATGACGTGGTCCACGATGACCAGGGCGCCTTTCCGGGCCGCCTCTGCAATGGCGGCGTGGAAAGATTCAATGAAGGGCAGGCCGGATTCCCTGACGGCATCCAGGGCGGTTTCATGCTTTCCCTGGCTCATGGCCAGATAATCGTCCATGGAGAAAATCATGGCTTCCTCTTTCAGCAGAAGCCGCAAGTTCCGGGCCAATGTGCTTTTTCCCGCGCTGGAGGCTCCGTTGAGCAGGATGACGCGCCCGCTCCGCGGTCGAGGTGTTTTCCGTTTCTCCGCAAGGCCTTTCTTCCCCATGGCCTTATGGCTTTCCGGACGGTTCGCGGAGGTGTTTTGATCGCCGTCTTCCGTCCGGCAGGTTCCGGCCCCTTCCGTAAGGGTGGGGGCTTCCTGACGGGAGATGCAGGCTGGTTTCCTGAGGATGTCGGACGCGGCGGTCATGGAAGGTTCATGGGCATCATGAATAAAAAGATTCGTCAGGGCAATCATAAGAATGGCTCCGTGCGGACGGAATCGCCGCTGTTCGTGGCTTGCCGGGCAGGGGCGGGAGAGGATCTTCTTACGGAGCGGCCGCGGCGGCATGGATGCCGTCCGTCATGACTCCGTGGGGCATGCTGCGCCTTTTCCCGTCAATAACGGGGATGCCTCATTCCTGCCGGAAGCCTTCCCGGCCGTCATTTGCTTCTTGCAGCGGACGGGGGAGGCATGAGAGAGTTCGTCATGGCCTCTTCCCCGGATGTAGTAGAATATATTTGTTTCCAGCTCCGGCATGCCGGGGATATTTCCTTCAGAAAAATGTTTGGGGACTACGGATTGTACTGCGGCCGGACATTCTTCGGTTTGGTGTGTGACAACCAGTTGTATGTCAAGATAACGGAGTCGGGTTTGAAGATGTTTCCGCAACAGGAGCAGGGCTGCCCCTATCCCGGCGCCAGGCCGCATTTCCTGGTGACGGATCTGGACGATGACCGGACCCTTTCCTCCCTTGTCAGGGAGACATGCTCCATTCTGGCTGTTCCGTCTGTTCTGGAGGGGAAAAAGAAAAAGGCGTCCGGTGAAAAAAGAAGCAGGCACCCTTAGACGCCTGCCGGCAGGAAATGGCTGCTGGAGGGGAAGGTTATTTCCCGGGAGTTTCCGGAGCGGCCAGAGAGGAGAGGTTCTTCTTCAGGCTGGCGGCGGCGGTTTGCGTGGCTTCGTTGTCGGACTCCGTGAATTTGTCCACGGCCTGCGTCAGGGATTTAAGGTCGGATTCCGATATTTTGCGCCCTTTTGCCTTGCGCTGTTCCAGAGCGGAGATTTTTTTATTGAGGTCGGCCAGTTTTGATAAATCCCTGTTCGCTTTCAGGGCCGCCAGAGGTTCGTCAAATTCCTTGACGGAGGGAACCGCCGTTTTGAGGCGCATGATGGCCGTTACCGCTTCCAGAGGGTCGGACTGGATCCGGGCCTGCACGATTTCCTTGGTATTTTCCAACCATGCGTCAAAAGCTTCACATACGGCCTGCGCTTCCTCGTCATTCGTTTTTTTCCTCAGAGGTGTGATTTTGGATTCGATGTTGCTGCCGGTGGAAACGACCGTTTTGGCCAGCGATTTGTATTTGTTCAGTTCCACTCCTTCCAGAATAGGAAGGCCGCGTTCCATCTTCATCACTTCCTTTTTCACCAGGTCATAGAGCTGGGGAGGATAGCCCTTGGCCACGACTTTTCCGTTGGCTCCAATCAGAACGGCATGAGGCAATCCGCCCGGGCAGGGAGCCTCCGGAATGCTCAGACTCTGATAGATGGGGAAAGTGATCTTCTTTTCTTCCAGAAACTGTTTGACCCTGGGGGACGGGAGCTGGCTGTGGCTGCCTATGACAGTAAAGCCCTTGGACTGGAATTTTTCCTGCAATTCCTGCAGATGCGGCATGCTGGCGATGCAGGGCGGGCAGTTGATGCCCCAGTATTCAAAAAACACCACTTTCCCTTTCAGGTCGGAAGCTTTGAGTTTCGGCCCGTGGATATGGCTGCCGTCGTTGAAGGCTGGATAGGTGACTTTGCTTTCCGCCGCCTGGGCGGAGGCGGGAACCGCCATGGCGGCGATGATACCGGATAAAATAAAGGCAGGAAAGGCGTTCATGGAACGGATGATGAAGAATTCAACATTGAGTGTCAAGGAGGAAGCGGAATTTTCAACTGGAGTTTCCTAAGGGTTCAACGGCCCGCATGCGCCGGGGATGGGGGGCGGGGCACTCCCTGCCCTGGGAAGATTTGGCTGTTTTTTCCCTGAGGGAGAGGCGTTTCAGGCTATATCCAGTCCCATGATGTAGTCCGTCATGTAGTAACCGTGGCCGATGTGGAAATCCCCGCGTTCCAGGGTCCGCATGCCCATGCGCTGGTAGAATTCCACCGCCCGGGTGTTATCGCGGTTCACGTTCAGGCGCATCAGGCACGGTTCCGGGTGGATGCTTCTGATGTAGCTGATGGCGTGGCGGAACAGAAAGCTTCCTATATGCAGGCCCTGGAAGCCGGGCAGAACGTAGATTTTCTGCAAATGGAAGACGCCGGGGCCTTCCGGCTGGACGGACAGGTAGCCGCAGTCCTTTCCCTCATGGGAGGCAATGAAGTACACATGCCCCTCCTCCATCTGTTTTTCCAGGTTGGCGGGGGAATACATCCAGTCCATCATGAAATCTATTTGCTCTCTGGAAAGGAGGTCCCGGTATGTGGCCGGAAAAGCCTGGCAGGCCAGTTCATGGATCAGCGTGATGTCGTCCTTGGCGGCTTGGCGGAGAGTCGGCATGGCAGAAATATTACACGGAAAAGCGCCGGATGAAAAGGGCCTCTTCCCCATTTCCGGCGGAATTTTCCGGCATGGCCTATTTTCCCCTACCTATTCCGGCGGAGACATCCTATGCTGAATGCCGCCGTTTTTCTGACAGCCTTCCGGGAAATGCTGTTTTTATGGCGAACCCTGCATGTCCAGTCATGAAAGAACCCATTCCCATACAACAATGGCTTCCCGCGGGGCCTCTGAGGGACATGGGTGAAAAATACGTAAGCCAGCTTCCGGACGTGGCGCAAAATCCCATCGGTCCGGAATCCCTCATGCACCAGTCGGACCATTCCTGGTCGGAATACCTGGTAGCCTATTCCCTCCTGTACCCGGGGGTAGTCGTCATCCTGGCCCTGCTGGGGGGGCTGGGGCTTGGGGCTTTCTTCATTTTTTGCCGCCGCCGGGAATATTCCCACCGTATTTTCTGTTCCAAATGCGGCTCCATGATGTACCCGTGCGGGCTGCACTGCCCGGAGTGCGGCACGCCCAATCCGTCCCCCCGTGCCCTGAACTGGATAGGATATTCCAGGCTGCGCACCGTGGTTCCTCCCTCCGGATGGAAAAGGCATGAGGAAGTTCTCCGCAGTTACCGGCGGTGTTTTTACTGCGGGCAGCCTCTCCGTGAGCCCTCTCTTGACCAGCGTTGCCCCGCCTGCGGCAAGGCGGTGCTCCAGGGTGAGCAGTCCGTGGACCGGTATGATGCGTATATTGGCCGCCGCAGGGGGTGGACCTTCGCTGCCGTGGTCGTGCTGGGGGTGGTTCCCATTTTGGGGCCGCTGCTGGCTTCCTCCCTGTACAGGAGAACGCTCATCAACCCGTATTCCCTGTACATGACCGTGTACCGGGAAAGCTTCCTGATGGTGGTTCTTTTTCTGTGCCGTCATTTGTTTCGCCTGCTGCCGTTCATCGGCATCATCGGCATGCCCGTCCTTTGCGTGACGGAATACCACCTGTACCGGCGCATGTTCCTGTGGAAGGCGGAGAAATATGATTTCAGGGGGGAATGAAGCAGGAGACCCTCTTCCGGTAATGCCTGTCCGGCGCCTGCGCGGAAAATCATGGGGTGCGGGGCTGTTGGGGCTTCCGGGCAGCGTATCGTTTCCGGCAGCCCGCTTTATGGCGCGCGGCGGCAGATCCGCAGTGAAGCGTGCGCCGGATCAGCCATGAAAAGCGTGCCGCCGCGCCGGAGGCAGGAAATGGGGATAAAGGATGGCCGGCTCCTTGATTGACGCGCAGCAGGGGATGCTGAGTTGATGGAGAGATGTTTTTAATGAACGTTTTACGTCTTACTGTATCAAGTATGACAAGGAATTGTTTTTTTCTTATGGACTAAACTTACCTGGTACAGTATGTAGGAAGTGTTCCCCGGAGGGGGGCGGGATGATTCCCAAACCCCCGCATGCGGAGGAACAAAAACTGTAATATAAATAAAATGAAAATGAAAAGAAAACTGGCATCGGTTCTGGCGAAGGCTTTCTCCGGAAAGTCCGTGCCGGAAAAGAAACGGGAAAGGGAGGCCAGGGCCTCCAAAAAACTGGAAGCGTGGCTGAAGGCTTCCAGAATGCGCTCCTTTTAAGGAAGCGCCCGTTGAAGGGAAGGGCGGATTCGGGCGCCGGCGTCCGGTTCGCCGGCTGGGACGGGGATGTTATCTCCGTCCTGTTGTTTTTACCGGAAAAGGTATGTCTTGATGACAGTTGCGCCTTGACTACGGCGGCGGAATGTCCGTTCATCTGGGCAGACATGACCATACCCGGAATTCTTGAAGAAAAGTTGTCCTCCGCATTAAAGGCGGTGTTGGGGGAGGAGCTTCCCGCTGATTTTCGCGCCTCGGTGACGCCCTCCGCGGATTTGCGGTTCGGGGATTACCAGAGCAACGCCGCCATGGTGCTTGCCAAGCGGTGCCGCACGAATCCCCGCGCGCTCGCCCAGCAGGTGGCGGACCGGATAGGGCAGGATGCCGTGTGCTCCCTGGAGATTGCCGGGCCCGGATTCATCAATTTCCGCATCAGGCCGGAATTTTACGCAGCGCGCCTGCTGGCCATGCTGGCGGATGACCGGCTGGGGGTGGAAAAAGTGCAGGCCCCCAAAACCATTGTCATTGACTTTTCCGCTCCCAACGTCGCCAAGCCGATGCATGTGGGCCACATCCGCTCCACCATTATTGGTGACGCCCTTTCCCGCGTGGCCCGTTTTGTGGGGCACCATGTGATTACGGACAACCACATCGGGGACTGGGGTACCCAGTTCGGCATGATTCTGTGGGGCTGGAAGAATATTCTGGATGAACAGGCGCTGGCCGCCAACCCCATTGACGAGTTGCTGCGGGTGTACAAGGATGTGAACCTGATGTGCAAGGAAAAGCCGGAACTGCTGGATACCTGCAAGGCGGAACTGGTGAAGCTCCAGGCCGGGGACGGGGAAAACCTGGCCATCTGGAAACGCTGCGTGGAAGTTTCCAAATCCGGCCTTTCCAAGATTTACGACCAGCTTGACATCCATTTTGATTACTGGCTGGGGGAAAGCTTTTACAATGATGCCCTGGCCCCGCTGGTGGACGGCATGATCGCCGCCGGAATGGCCCGGGAGAGCGACGGCGCCATCTGCGTGTTTTCCGACGGTTCCGTGCCTCCCAATGAAGACCCCTTCCTTGTGCAGGACAAGGGGGAATGGCGCGCCAACCCCTGCATTATCCGGAAAGCGGACGGAGGCTTCCTGTACGCCACCACGGACCTCGCGACGCTGGACCACCGCATCAAGACGTGGGGCGCGGATTCCATCTGGTACGTGGTGGGCGCCCCGCAGGCTCTGCATTTCAGGCAGATTTTCTCCACGCAGCGCCGCCGCGGCATGGACGGGGACTACCGGCACATCGCGTTCGGCTCCATTCTGGGGGATGACCGCAAGCCGTTTAAGACGCGCTCCGGGGATACGGTTTCCCTTCAGGATGTGCTGGATGAAGCCATTGAACGCGCGGCCCGCGTGGTGGAGGAGAAGAGCCCGGACATGCCGGAGGAGGAAAAGAAGCGCGTGGCGGAAGTGGTGGGCATAGGCGCCGTGAAGTTTGCGGAGCTTTCCCAGAACCGCATGACGGATTACGTTTTCAACTGGGACAAGATGCTGGCCCTTCAGGGAGATACGGCCCCGTACCTCCAGAACTCCTACGTGCGCGTCCGCTCCATCTTCCGCAAGCTGGACGGCGGGCCTTTGGACTGGTCCGCCCCCATTCAGCTTTCGGAAGACGCGGAAATCCATCTGGCCCGGCTTCTGGCCCGCTACGGGGAAGTGGTGCCGCAGGTGCTGGACGACTGCCGTCCGAACATGCTGGCCGCCTACCTGTTTGACCTGGCCAGGGCTTTCCATTCCTTCTATGAGGCGTGTCCGGTCCTGAAGTCGGAAGGGACGGTGCGGCACTCCCGCCTGGCCCTGTGCGAGCTGACCGCACGCACGCTGAAGCACGGGCTGGGCCTGCTGGGCATCCAGCTCCCGGACAGGATGTAACCGTTTCTTCCGTATGGCCGCCTCTTTCTTCCATGTCCTGCTGGCCGCCGCCGTGGCGGGGTGTTCTTCCGCCGCCGCGGACGGGGCACACGGGTACTGGATGAACAGCCCGTCCCTGAACGGCTGGCGGGAAGCCGTCTTCCGCGCCGGCGTTCCGGCTCAGCCTGCCGTGCTGCCGCCCGGAGTGGAGCCGATGATGGTGGGTTCCTCATCTCCCGCCGCGCAAATGCTGGTGCTGGAGGGAATGACGCATCTGCTCACGTTCGGGGACATGCGGGCTTTCCTTAAATTTGACGCCGCTCTCCGTCTGGACCCGGACTGCCTCATGGCCCATTGGGGCAGGTGCATGAGCCTGATGGGCGCGGGACCCGCTTTCCAGGAACAGCGCGTCCATTCCATGAAGCGCATGAAAGAGCTGGCGCTCCGTCCGGACTGCCCGGAACAGGAACGCGCTTATGCGGATGCCCTGGCCGTGCTGCTGATGGATGGCCCCGTGAAGGCGCAGGAAGCGTGGGAAACCATCTGTTCCACCTGGAAGCGCGACCCGTACGCCCCCCTCTTTTACGCCATGCTCCTGCGGGACGGCTTTGACGGGCAGGGCAACCCCGGAGAAGGGCAGAAGGAAGCCGTCCGCGTGGTGGAAGCCGTCCTGAAGGAACGCCCCGGTTCCCAGGCCGCCCTGTTCATGCGCGCCCTGCTGGAGGAAGTGGCTCCATCCATTTCTCCGGAAACGGTGGAAATCGCCCGCAGGGCCGTGGCCGCCAACCCCTTTTCCGCGTCCGCTCATCATTTGCTGGGCCATTGCCTGTTCCGCACAGGTGATTATGAAGGGGCTTCCGCCGCTTTCAAGGAGTCTGAAAATCTGTGCCTGGCCTGGGAAAAGGCGGAAAACGTGCCTCCCGCGCTGGATGACGCCTACTTCCGCTCCATCCTTTACCGTGCCGTTTCCGAATTCTGCGCCGGCCATTACAAAAAGGCGGAGGCCATTGCCTCCAGAGCCGCTTCCGTTCCCTTGGACAAAAAGCATCCGCTGGCTCCCGGAACCCTGCTTCAGCTATGGGAGGCCAGGACGCTGCCTGCGCGCCTGATGCTGGCCCGGCCTGTCATTCCCCGGCAGGCCCTTGTGCTCAAGGCTTTTCCGGGGCCTCTTCCCAAGGGATTTCCGGATTTGAGCAACGGCATGACCGCCGTGGCCACCCAATACATGGGCGCATGTTACGCCGCAAGGCAGGGCAGAACGGATGCCGTGGCGTCCGCCTTTGACAAGATGTCCGGCATTCTGCGGCTGCTGATGGACGGCGCGGACGCCGCCCGGAGGCAGATGAGCGTTTCCTACTGGGCGCGCTGCCTCCAGACGGGCAGCCTGTATTCTTCTGAAATCCGCTCCCTCATGTTTCCGGATTCCGCCAATGTCTGGATGTCCGAGGCCATACGGAGCCAGCGTTTTTCCTCCCTGCTCCTGCCTCCCGTAATGCCATACCCCGCGGAATGGGTTCTGGCCCGCGCCTACCTGAAAGCCGGGAAATTCCGGGAATGCGCGGATATGTGCGAACAGGCGCTGAAACGCTTCCCGAACCATGCCGGAGTGCTGGAGACCCTGGACAAGGCCCGTTCTTCCGGAAAATAATTCGGAATAAGCGGTGGAAGCGGTGGAAGCGGTGGAAGCGGTGGAAGCGGTGGAAGCGGTGGAAGCGGTTCTGGCGCCCGGTTTTGGACTGGAAACGGCATTTCCCCGCATCGCGCTGGAACATGACGTCCAATCCCGGGGCAGGAAGCTTGTTCATCTTGAAAAATAAGCCTGCGGTGATAAAAAAGGGGCGTGAAGCCGTGCCCGGAAGGGCGGATTCCGTCCCCGCCGCATTCATCAAGATGCCCAGCAGGCCGCGGCCGTTCCGCCGGATGTCTCTGAAACATGGTAAGTTTTATTTTTTCATGGCTGTTGCGGCAAATGCCGGAACGCGGCCGTTTTCATTTTCAATAACATCATACATCAAGCAATATGAACCATCCCTATCTAGACCCCGCTTTTCTGGTTTCCTGGTCCCGGCTTACGCCGGAGGCCATCAAGCCGGACATCACGGAAGCCATCTCCCGAGCCAAAGAGAATATCCGGGCCATCTGCGACCAGCCGCTGGATTCCCTGACTTATGAAAGCACCTTCGGCGCTCTGGAAAAGGCTTCCGAGGACCTGCACCTGGGCTGGGGCCGCATCATGCACCTGGACTCCGTCAATGACGAACCCGCCCAGCGGGAGGCCATCGGGGAAATGCTGCCGGAAGTGGTGACCTTCTCCTCCTCCGTGCCTCTGAACCCGCGCCTGTGGACGGTGCTGAAAGCCGCGGCCTCCTGTGACTGGGTGGAAGACCTTTCCCCCGTCAGGCAGCGTTTCATCCAGGAAACGCTGGCAGACTTCCGTGAGAGCGGGGCGGACCTGCCGGACGACGTGAAGCCGGAATACGCGGAAATAGAAGCCCAGCTCTCCCTGAAGACCAAGAAATTCGCGGAAAACGTGCTGGACTCCACCAACGCCTGGGAACTCATTGTGGAAGATGAGGCGGAACTCTCCGGGCTGCCGGATTCCGTGAAGGAGGCCGCCCGCCTGGACGCCCTGGCCAACGGCTACGGCACGGAAGAAGAGCCCCGCTGGCGCTTCACCCAGAAATTCACCTCCCTCCAGCCTGTCATGCAGTTTGCGGACTCGGACAGTCTGCGCCGCCGCATGTGGGAGGGCTCCTGTTCCATCGGAAAAGGGGGGGAATACGATAATGAAGCCCTCATCGCTGAAATCCTGGAACTGAGGGACAGGAAAGCCCATTTGCTGGGGTACGGCTGCTTTGCGGATTACGCCACCTCCCGCCGCATGGCCGGGAGCGGGGCCAACGCCCTGAAATTCATCAATGACCTGCATGACAAGGTAAAGCCCTCTTTCCTGAAGGACATGGAAGCCGTCCGCAGATACAAGGAGGAAAAAACCGGAAAACCCGTGGAAAAACTTTCCCCGTGGGAAACCGGCTACTGGTCTGAAAAACGCCGCCGCGAACTGTACGCTTTTGACGAGGAAGACCTGCGCCCGTATTACTCCGTGGAAAAAGTCATGGAAGGACTCTTTTCCATCTACTCCGGCCTGTACGGCATTACGGTGACGCCGCGCCCTACGGTGGCGTTCAAACCCGGTGAATCCGGGGAAGCGCCGGAAGGCGCGGTGGAGGTATGGCATCCGGACGTCCTGTTCTATGAATTGCATGATGCGGAAAGCGGGGAGCACCTGGGTTCCTTTTACGCGGACTGGCATCCGCGGGACTCCAAGCGCGCCGGGGCATGGATGAACTGCCTGAGCGTAGGGGAACCGCCGCACGGCGGCAAACCCCGCGCGCCCCATCTGGGTCTCATGGTCGGAAACATGACCAAGCCCGTGGGGGACAAGCCCGCGCTGCTGTCCCACCGGGAGGTGGAGACCATTTTCCATGAATTCGGCCATCTGCTGCACCAGCTCCTTTCCGACGTGGAAGTGAAGTCCCTGGCGGGAACCAACGTGGCCTGGGATTTTGTGGAACTTCCCTCCCAGATTAATGAAAACTGGTGTTGGGAGAGGGAATCCGTGGACCTCTTCGCCGCCCACTATGAAACGGGTGAAAAAATACCGGACGAACTGTTCTCCAAAATGCGCTCCGCCCGCAATTATATGAGCGGCACGGATTTCATGCGCCAGCTCTGCTTCGGCAAGCTGGATTTGGAGCTTCACGTCAACTGGCCGCAGTACAAGGGCGTTCCGCTGGAAGAAACGGATGAACGCATCCTGGCGGACTACCGGGTGCCGATGACGGACCGCGGCCCTTCCGTGGCGCGCCGCCTGACGCACATCTTCGCGGATCCCACGGGCTATGCCTCCGGCTACTACTCCTACAAATGGGCGGAGGTGCTGGAAGCGGACGCTTTCAGCCGCTTCCTGAAGGAAGGAGTGCTGAACCCGCAAACCGGGCGCGATTTCCGCCGCTGCATCCTCAGCAAGGGCAACAGCAAGCCCGCCGCGGAACTCTACCGCGACTTCATGGGCCGTGATCCGGACGCGGAAGCGCTGCTGGTCAAATCCGGCGTTCTTTAACCTCTTTACCCACATTATCTGAACAATCCTTATGTCTGAACAAAAGAGACTCTCTCTCGCCGGCGTCGGTTGCGGTTCCCGTACGCGCACTTACATGAAGCTGGCCATGGAACAAAAAAACCGCTACCGCATTGCCGCCGCGGCGGATCCCGTCAAACAGCGCACGGAAGCCGTTCGCGACTTTGCCCCGGAGGAGGAACGGGATTCCGTCCGCCTGTTCAAGGATGCCGCCTCCCTGCTGGCGGAGCCGCGCCTGGCGGACGTGGCCATCATCGGCACACAGGACGACTACCATTACGCTCCATGCAGGAAGGCCATGGAGCTGGGCTATCATGTCCTGCTGGAAAAACCCATTGCCAAGACGCTGAAAGAAGCGCTGGAACTTAGGGATATGGCCCGTGCGCTGAAGCGCCGCGTGGCCGTGTGCCACGTGCTGCGCTACACCCAGTTTTACCGGACCCTGAAAAAAATCATCGACAGTGGGGAAATCGGGGACGTCATCACCTTCAACGCCAATGAAGGCGTGGGGGCGTGGCACTTCGCCCACTCCTTCGTGCGCGGACACTGGGGCAACAGCAAGACCTCCACTCCCATGATCGTAGCCAAATGCTGCCATGACATGGACATCCTTTACTGGCTCATGGGCCGGCGTAAATGCCTCTCCGTCGCCAGTTTCGGGGAGCTTACCTTCTTTACGAAAAAGACGCTCTCCTCACCCCGGCCGGAACGCTGCACGGAGTGGACCACCCCGGTGGGGGAAGACCCCTGGGACGCCCGCAAATACGCCACGGACGACGAATGCAAACGCTGGCTGGGCATGGTGTATGACCGGGCGCAGGAAGCTACCGCGGAGGAAATCTGCGAATGGCTGAAAACCTCCCCGTGGGGCAGGGACTACCTCCAGTGCGACAATGACCAGCCGGACCATCAGGTTTCCATCATGCGCTTTGAGGGAGGCTTGACGGGCACGTTCACGATGACGGCTTTCGAACAGGGGCGCCACATTGAAGTGTATGGCACCAAAGGCAAAATCCGCGCCGGAGTCTTCTACAAGGAAAACGGCCCCGGTGAAATAACCGTGACGCCCCACTTTGGCGGAAAAACCCGTGTGGTGGAGCTGGAGGAACTGGCCGGAGGCTACCAGGGGCACGGCGGCGGCGACTGGGGATTGATTGAGGCTCTGTATGATGACATGCTGACGGTGCCCTCTCCGGAGGATATGACCACTTCCATTGAGGAATCCGCCCATTCCCATGTGATGGCCTTTGCCACGGAACACGCCCGGCTGAGCGGGCAGGTGGTGGATGTTGCTGACTTCGAACGCAAGGTCGCGGAAGGCATCCTGAATTATTGATGCGGTTTTCCTCCTTGAGGGAAAGGAAAAGGCGCAGGCGTCCAAAATGCCTGCGCCTTTTTGTATATAAAATACTATCCTTTTTTTAGGCGGATTTAGAATCCGCATTGCGAATGCAAAGGATGAAAAATTTTCGGTACAAAAAATAATCCGGTCATTGGCATTTCAGTTCATC